>ENA-UOOK01006888-UOOK01006888.1-fermentation-metagenome-genome-assembly--contig:-NODE-6888-length-10614-cov-10.102851_pt1 | contig 10614 bp, 11 predicted proteins | sample MGYA00245777_ERZ724023 | MGnify/ENA primary metagenome ERZ724023 (study PRJEB28704, sample SAMN03018312) | fermentation metagenome | biome: anthropogenic terrestrial biome; feature: soil... | reverse complement strand
TATGATGTCAAATGGTATTATCAGACAATTCCCAAATAAATTTTTAAATTAAAGGGGTTAATAAATTATTAAAACTGTAGTAGTAATTACTTGCTACAGTTTTTCAAGTTATATCTAATTTTCTTCTCCAGATGGAGCAACAATAATACTAAGGCTTTAAATTAAGAAAACAAGATTCTCGCTTGGCAACTTTTATTGTGTAGTAACAATCTATGAAATGTATATTTAACAAACAGGTATTGACGAATATACACAATAGGTGTAAAATTACACCATAAAACATTTTGCGTATTTAAGGGATATTAAAATGAACAAGAATGAATTTATAAAACTATTAGATGGGAAATTGAAGCTAATCAGAACCGAGTATGGATTGACGCAAGACAAAATGGCTTCTGTTTTGGGTATTTCAAAAAAGACATTGGTAGAAATCGAAAAAAACAGAAAAAGCCTGGGCTGGACCAGTTCTGTTGCCTTGGCAAGTATTTTTTCGGACAGTACAATACTACACGATGCAATTGGTGGAGACATATCAGATTTAATAATTGCTGTAGGGCTTAGGGATGTGGATGTTGATTACCCAAAAACCAGGGGAGGAAAAGTTTGGTGGAAGACAATAACTGAAATGAAAGGGTATCGCATCCAGCAAAACATTTTTTCAAGGCATTACCGCCTCTTAGAACCGGAGAATCGTAGAATTTATACCTCCTTTAGTTTGAAGGAAACAGAAGCGGTAATGGAAGAAATAATGAATTATTAGCGGTGGATGTATTGCATCACCTAACGAATAAAACAAATACTTTAAATATTCATAATTTATGAAGGGAGTGAGTAAAATGTCTGAAATTAGGAAAAAAGCTTGGGCATTTTTACTATGGTCAACGCTTGCTGGAACTATATCTTTTTTCATTGCTGGAGTAATAGGTTGCATCATATTGTTGCGTCTTGATAATTATATTTTAGAGACAATCATTGCTGGAGGATTAGGTGGTCTTCTATTGAGCGTTTTCCTCGGGAAGCTCAAGACGATTGGTAAAATAACACTTGCTAGCCTTGTTGCAGTACCTATTGCTTTTTGGACTAGCTTCATTTTGGCGGAAGGGTTATTTTCAATTCCATTTATCCACACATTTTTTGAAAATCCTAATGTACCGGATATTATAGCGATTATATTCATGGGGATAATCTGCGGTGCGATTTTCGGAGCAATCATTTATGGGCGCAAAACTATTTGGATATTTTCAGCAGTATGTGGAATAGTTTCTTTACCATTTGGGATGCTAGTCGGCTTATTTAATGCTTGGCACCCCATAAAAGCAACCTTTGAAAATCTGCTGGCTGTTTTTGGACCCATCGATCTGAATTTCCTCGCGATTATAACGTCATTTGGAGTTGGGGTAGGATTGAGTATCGGCCTGTTTAACATGCTAAAACAAAAAAGCACGGATGAATGGAAGAGATAATTAAACATGACCTTGACTGTTTGTAATGTGGAGGTTGATAATTACAATAGGAAAGGGGCGTGGAGTAAAATGAGCACATTAAAACAAACTAACGTGGTACATTCGATACAAGTAGGAAGAATGTTTTTGTTTGTTTATTTGACGTGGATGATGCTGACTAACATTTTTATCGCACTTGCATTTGGAAAATTTGGTCTTGGAGGAATTGCTACCGCAGCGGTGACAATTCCTATTTGTGCTATTATTCAGGTATTCCTTTATAAACCATTGAAAAAATTTTATATAATATATTGTTCTTCAACGTTGAATAAGCTGACACATAACTTAGTAGTGATATTGTTGTGCATTATTGCGCTGGCACCTATCATTTACTTTGGATTTATGGCATATTCACCTGCTTGTGGAATTCCTGAAATGAAGCGGATGGTAGCTGAGGGTACTGCCTATTTTGAACAGCATAGGGATGAGTTATACACCAAAATGGAAACCATTCCGACTGATGACGACAGTAATGAAAAAACGTGGTCGTCTGGTTGGTACATTCAGAGCGGACAAACATTTGGTGGCTTATTCTACAATTCTAATGGTGTACGCGTTAACACATCTTCAGGATATCCTATGATTTATCCACTGGATGAACACTGGTTTCTTTCTTTTATAGAGGGTTATGACTAAATGTTTTCTGTTTGCAATATGCAATATTATTAATAAAAATAAACAGATATAAAGTTAAAAGGCACCATAATAAGGATGGGAAGGAAGTTGCTGTCCGTTCACTTGCACTTGCTACTTATGGTGAAGGTGGTAAAGTTAACAGATATACACTTACAGTACCAAGAATTATAATTAACAGTGAAAATACACTTCTTGAATATGGTATAATTAAGGGTGATGTATATGCTCGGTTCTTTAAAAGATATCTGACACAAATAAACCTGCCATTAATATAATAAATAAACTATTAAAATCCTGACGTAAAGATTAATGGGATCGTATAGAATTAATAAATAAATGGAGGTATATTATGAATCGCTTACCTGAGTCAGAATTGGTACTTATACCGGGCGGGACCTTAATTACCAATACGCCGGAGGAAGGGCGCGCACTGGCAATTTTAATTGCAAGGCATACAATTCACAACATGCAGCCGGATATGGATGTTCTCCAATGCGGACGCAAAATGTATAGTGTTAATCCTGACAGCCTAATTGCAGCAAGTCAAGTAGTTGCAACAGAATTTCAAACAATAGCTATAGCAAATAACTATTGGAGACAAAATTACTATTATAGATAGAATATTGTAAGATAAGGAAGATTACATAGCAAAAGATAGTTTTATTATAATTATTGTTCCCTTGAATGATATAATTCAAGGGAATTCTTTTTATATTGATGGAAGATAAAACGGATGAAAAAGTGATGGAATAGAATTTTGCTGGAATTTTTATAGCAAAGGTTAGTTTATTCAAATTATTGTAAAATTATATAAAAAGAATATAATAATATTAAAGAAGAAAAATTATATGGAAGTGTGTAATATGGAAAGATTTGAAGAGATTAAAAAAGAAATAATGGCTGATACAATGAATAATTTCTATACAAGCAAGGGGATTCCACCTTTATTTAAAGCTTCTAAGAATGCTCGTATTGCCATAGTTGGGCAAGCCCCGGGACGTAAAGCAGAAGAAACCCGGTTGTTTTGGAATGATTTGAGTGGTGACCGCTTGCGGTATTGGATGGGAATATCAAGAGAAAAATTCTATAATACTGATCGTATCGCACAATTACCTATGGATTTCTATTATCCAGGTAAAGCTGAAACAGGTGATATGCCACCTCGAATAGGATTCGCAAAAAAATGGCATCCAAGATTACTGGAAGAGATGCCAAATATTGAAACGATAATTCTCATTGGAAATTATGCACAAAAATACTATTTAAATAAACGATGTGGGAAAAACTTAACTGAAACAGTGAGAAATTTTCAAGAATATTTACCGGAATATTTACCATTGGTTCATCCATCACCATTAAACCAAGGCTGGTTAAAAAGAAACCCATGGTTTGAAAGTGATGTTTTACCTATTTTGAAAGTAGTGGTTTATAAGAGTTTGTATTGTTGAACATCAGCACTGCCCGATGATGTTGCTCATCGGGGCACTAGTATTCCATACAATTACGAAAAATCAAAGTTTTAGGTTGCTTTATTCAATACTTTTACTACTTTTTATAGGTGCTTCTTCAAAAATGGAATGATATATTCAATGGAATTAGTAATAACATGGCCGATATTAGGAAGCAAATGAATCACAGCCGATGGTAAAAGATGTGATAATCTTTGTGCTGAGCCCCGCTGTACGATATAGCCGCACATTACTTGTTTTTAAATATTGAAATATATTTTAACAAACCACTTAAAACATTTTTATTATAATTATTGTAAATTTATGTAAGGAAGATTATAATAAAAAAAGACAGAGTGTAATTGGAAAGCATATTAGAAATATTTTAAAGAAACTGTTATTTGGAATTTTGATGGAGGTAATAAAAAATGATATCATTAGAAAGCATTATGTTAATTTCAAAAAACGATTTACAGGATGCATCGAAAGTTCTGGACAAAGAGGATATTCCTCAGCTTATTGAATGGCTAAATTTAAAAGACGATAATTTCAGATATCAGGCTTTTCTCCTTTTGCAAAACAGGTCTTTATATTTTAATGATGTTTATCCGTATTGGGATACCTTCAGGAATAAACTGAAAAGCGACAATTCTTATCAGAGAAGTATTGGACTAATGCTGATTGCTGAGAATGTGAAATGGGATGTGGAAAACAGAATGGACGATACAATTGATGAATACCTGATCCTTCTAAATGACGAAAAGCCCATAACGATACGCCAATGTATACAAGCATTGGCCAAAATAGCTGCAGCCAAGCCGGGCTTGAATGATAAAATAGCTTCCAGATTAATTTCCTATGACCTAATGGCAGTTAAAGAAACCATGCGAAAATCCATACTGCTTGATATCCTGAACGTATTGCTTATTATTAGGAAAGATCATAAAAAAGATGAAATAGACAACTTTATTTTATATGCGCTAACAGGTGAAATATTGGATAAAAAATCAAAGAAGCAACTGGAAGGGTTATTATGCAATCACTGAATGATTTTATTAACGAATACACAACACAGTCAAGAAAAGGTCAGATTCAAAAAGCCTATAAAGGTATCATGACATTTATGTCAGAACTTAAAAACTATATGGTAGGCAGGCATAGATAAGTTAAATTTATTTGATAAGCAAAAGGAACGTTGGCACAAAAAATGTTTGTGTTTGGTTGAATTTTATGATGTTAAAAAAATTGAACCTCCTCTTGCATTTGACCATCAGGAAAATATGGATGACTGGTTAAAGATCGTATCGCCCGCATTGATTGAGAGGTGATTTTTATATGAAGAAGGTAACTGCATTTATCGGGAGCGCACGAAAGAAAGCGACTTATTATGCTGTCCGAGAATTCGAGAAGAATTTGAAACAACGCGAGGAAATCGATTTTGAGTATGTATTTTTAAGCAATTATAACCTGAACTTTTGTCAGGGATGTTGTCAATGCTTTGATAAAGGCGAAGCGCTTTGCCCCCTAAAGGATGACCGGGATGTGCTGTTGGCAAAGATGGAGGTTTCGGACGGCGTTATTTTTGCTTCGCCTAGCTACGCTTATCAGGTTTCAGCACGAATGAAGAATTTTTTAGACAGGCTTGCATTTATATTCCACAGGCCACGATTCTTTGGAAAGACTTTCACGGTCATTTTGACCCAGGGTGTTCCTGTCGGAGATAGCATTCGCAAATATCTTGAGGATTCAGGTGCAAACTTGGGATTTGAAGTAACAAAAGGTTGCTGCGTGTGGACGTTAGACCCAATGTCTGAAAGTCAAAGAAACAAGCTGGAGCAGAAAGTAAAAAAATGCTCGGAACGTTTCTATCAAAATCTACTTCTGGATAAACGCCCGGCACCATCCTTTTTCAGACTAATGCTGTTCAGAACCGCACGAAGCGGTTTGCAGTGCTCAGACAAAAAATATTATGATTGGAGTTATTATAAGGAGAACGGTTGGTTCGAGTCTGATTATTATTATGAAACATCGTTAGGACCAATAAAGATATTAGCCGGTTATTTGTTTGATTTTTTAGGCCGAACAATTGGTAAGCATATATAAAATGGTTGTTTAAAATTTCTCTTTTTATGACATACTATAAATAAAATATAGTTTAGGAGATTAAAATGAGTGACAAACCTAAAAAATCAAAAGATAAATACAATATTCAGTGGGATATTAATTCTCTAAATGCAAGCTCATCAACAGAATTAACGGGATTAATTCCAATGGGACCTGATTCGGACGATGAATTAGAATCTTATAATGAAATTCTGACATATAGACCTGAAAATACAGTTGCAGAGGGAAATGAAAAAAATATGAACCAGACACTACATGCCAGAAAAACAACTTCTTTTAAAAACAAAAAAAGTTAATTAACACACACTATTTCCCTTTTAAAACTACAACCTCACCTGAATAAGGTGAAGTTTTTTATATTTTTGATCAAGCTGACAACTTTTTTGAAAAGGATTGGAGGAAGCCGGCTGGGCAGACCGTGGTAAAAATGTGGATAGAACAAACTCTGAAAGAAGGACTTAACCATAAAAGATATGGTTGAAACTGGACATATTTTTGAGGGAATTTTTACATAAAGGGTAAACAATTTGGCGGAATAAGAAGTTTCGCTGGATAGATTTATAGATTATATTGAATAACAAAGATAATTATGATAAAATTATTAAAGTAATTTGTCGAAATATTTGCATAAAATTTAAGTGAGGTAGCATCTATGCACGAAGTAATGCATAGCAACAGATGGAAATCAATTAGTACCCGTAGACTTTCTACTGCAGGATTCTCGTTTTTATTTGCTTATATTTTATCTTTCCAGTTTGAAGGTCAGGTGCTGTATAGCTTGCTAAATATGCAAGAAATAGACACCTCCGGTTATATAATGGCTGCAATTATAGCGCATTTTGCAGGTCTTTCAACTTGTGGCTTTTTTGTTAAATCTCAAACTGCAGCTAAAAACATGATGATGAGTGGTATGATTTTATGCTTAGTTGCCACAATACCTTTCTTTTTTACTCCATCAACCTTATGGATGGGAAGCTTAATTATTGGAGGATTTACAAATGGTTGTGCAGTGGCAGCATGGGGATATTTTCTCAGGGCATTTACTCCCAAAAATGAGTGCATTAAAACCTGTGCTGACGTGCTGATTTATTCTAATATAATAATGATTGTGGTCAATGTGGTTGCCATGAATCGATCACCATTGGTAGGATTGGTTCTTTCCATGCTTTGTCTTGTAATTGGTGCAGTTTTTATATGGGTGCTGCCGGCAGAGTCGACATATGAACAGAAAATATTAAATAACAATGTACGTGGAAGTATTAGAAATCCAATGATACTGTTGTGCATTTTTGTGTTTATCATCACAATAAATTCAGGATTGATGTACCAAGTGATAAACCCTGCTTTTGAGCACTTGACGGGATTTGTAAGTTGGTATTGGGCAGTACCTTATATTATAGCCTTAGCTATTATGCGAAATCTACCTACAAAGGTCAGACGTTCAATAATATTGTATTTAGGTATGGCAATGATTGTGGGGGCATTCATCAGTTTTATGATGTTGGGTCGAAATGCTTTTGATTATTTTATTGTTGATACGCTGATGCTTGGTGCATGCGGTATTTTTGATTTGTTTTGGTGGAGCATCCTTGGAGAAATGTTGGATTATACAGATAATTCGGCAATGCTGTTTGGCATCGGACTATCTTCAAATGTGTTAGGTGTCCTTTGTGGTGGTTTTATAGGATTGTTTGTGACATCCATTGGACTTCCTGATGCGGAGGTTACAGTAATTGCTCTTACGATGGTGTGCATAACACTTGTTATGCTGCCTCCGCTTAACAATCAGCTTGTTCTGCTGCTGAAAAATCACGCTTATCTTGCTGTTTATGGTAATATGAGCCAGTCACAGCAAACAGACATCATTCGACATATTAAAACACTTGATCCGCTGACAGTTCGGGAACAGGAGGTATTGCAGCTTATTTTATCAGGCAAATCCAACAGAGAAATTGCCGAGCTTTTATTCATTAGTGAGAGCACTGTAAAGACACACGCAAGGAATATCTTTTCGAAATACGATGTGGGCAGCCGTGCGGAGTTAATAAGTACACTCCTAAAAAATCAAGTCAACTCTAAATTATAAAGTTATATATATTGATAAATAGAACCTCTCATACTTTAGTACGAGGAGGTTTTTTTTTATTCATCCTTTCGAACGATGTTTTTTTAAGTCTTTTATTTTAAAATATGTAACATAAGAGGATGGCTCAAAAACCCGAAATACAAAAATCTTATGTGGCTACTAAGGAGGTCAAAGAATGAAAAATAAATTATTGTCATGGTTGCTGATATTTTTAATGGTGTTTAGTATGCTTCCTAAGGATGCATCTGCTAATGTAAACAATAACACTCATTATTTTGAGGATATGCCAAATGATTGGTCAACAGCAGCACTTAAAAAAGCAGTGAATAATGGATTGCTTAAAGGTTGTATCTTGGAAGGTAAAACCCTAATCAATGCTGATGCACCACTAAAAAGAGCTGAAATGGCAGCAATTGTCAATAGAGCATTCGGTGCTGTTAAAAATGCTGAACTCTACGGAGTTGCAGATGTACAATCTTCAGCATGGTATGCTGACGATATGGCTAAAGCTATCATGATGGGTACTTTTATAAAAGATACAAAAATGCGCCCTGAAAATAATATTACACGTCAGGAAGCATTTGCTGTTTTAGCAAGAGCATTTAATGTAAGTCCTGATGCATTAAAATATAATGCATTGGAAAGTTATTCTGACAAAGACGATATAGCAGAATGGGCGAAAGAGAATTTAAATGCAATGATAGAGGCAGGATATGTTCAAGGGTCTAACTTCAAGCTTAATCCTAATGCTAATATCAGCAGAGCGGAATTTGCCACTGTTATGGATAACTTGGTCAAAGAGTATATAGACATGGCAGGTGTGGTTACAGATGTATCCTCAGGTAATGTGCTTATACGTGTTCCCGGCGTCACTCTTAATAATCTTACTGTTAAAGGGGATTTAATCATTACCGACGGTGTTGGAAATGGGGAAGTGACTCTTGATAATGTCAATGTGGAAGGTCGAACTATTGTTAGAGGTGGCGGCGAAGACTCCATTATTATAAAAGGTAATTCTAATCTTGGTAAAACTATTGTCTGCAAGGTGGATGGAAGGGTACGGATTGTTGTCGAAGGTGAAGCCGATGTCGATGTAGTTTATGTTGATGATGGTTCTGATGATGTATTCGTTGAAGGAGTCATAGGAACCTTAGAAGTGGCAGGGGATTATATTACTGCTGTTGCAACAAAAGCTATTCTCTCTAATGCAATAGTCAGCGGTGATAACTCTGTCATTATACTAAGAGAGGACAGCACAATGAGGGAAGGAAAAATCAGCGGTACCGATTCCCAAATTATTGTAGAAAAGAGTGCAGCTGTAGATAGAATTATTGTTGAGGGGCTAAATTCAAAAATTGAAGGTAATGGTAATATAAAAAATGTTGAAGTAATGGATGGCAGCACCAATGCTTCCATTACTACTCCTAACACTAAAATAGAAACAGAAAAAGGAGCAGAAGGAGTTACTGCCGCAGGAGGTACTCCTGTTGAAGGCGGCACATCGGTTACAAATAACAGTAGGGGTACAGGGATAGTAACTCCACGCACCTCCGGTAGCAGCGGGACAACATCTGTGTTGGTAAGCACTATTACTGTCAAGGGAACTGGCGATGTGGCAGAAATAACCACAACCGGTGGAGCATTGCAGATGAAAGCAACAGTAGAACCAAGCAATGCCGGCAATAAATCTGTTACTTGGTCTGTTGATGATGAAACTATAGCGACAATCAGTACTACAGGACTATTAACAGCTAAAGCTAACGGAACAGTTGTTGTTAAGGCAAAAGCTAAAGATGGTTCCAATAAAGAAGGAGCTGCTGCTATAGTAATTTCGAATCAGGAAGTAATGTTTGCAGATAAAAACATCACCTCCCTTGCGACATTGACAGATATTATTGTAGCCAACGGGACAGAGATATCATCAGCAGGATTATCGGCAACAATAGAAGTCGCTTTAGATGATTCATCCAAACAAAATTTAACAGTAACTTGGGATGACGGCACACCGGCTTATAACAAAGATACAGCCGGGGAGTATGTATTTGCAGGAACATTGACCCTGCCGGCTGATGTGACTAATACGGGCAACTTAAAAGCCTCAGTGAAAGTAATAGTAGCAGCACCGGTATATCCCGAAATAACCAACTTTACCTTTACAGCCACAGATAGCTTAAAGGCAGGAAGTGGCAATGTAGGAGTTGGGGCTCTTGCAGGAACCTTCAGTGCACCTGTAGGTGGCACAAGTCCGTTTACCTACTCCTTGGCAGCCGGAGATGGGGATACAGATAACTCAAAATTCGCAGTTGATGGTCTAAATTTAATAATCCAAGGGACTGCTTTAACGGAAGGAACCTATAACGTAAGAGTGCGAATTACAGACAGCAATAGTAAGATATTTGAGAAGGTCATAACAATAACGGTAGATGCCGCTGATACAGTTATAGATATATCAGCAATACCTGGAGTAACAGCACCTGTAACAGAGGAAGCCCCGGTGACATCAATAACTGAAACAGCTCAATATACGGGAATAGTAGTTTGGAGCCCTGATGATAATCCGTTCCAGAAAGATACTGTCTATACAGCGACCATTACTTTAACTCCAAAAGAAGGTTTTACTTTAGCGGGAACAGTTGAAAATTTATTTACAGTAGCAGGAGCAACTGCTACAAACGCAACTGATTCGGGAGTAGTTACAGCTGTATTCCCTAAAACAGGACCAGCTCCGGAATTTGCCGGGGGTGACGGAACGGATGGCAATCCTTATCAGGTAGCTACAGCTGAGCACTTGAATAATGTAAGAAATCATCTTAGTGCT
>ENA-UOOK01006887-UOOK01006887.1-fermentation-metagenome-genome-assembly--contig:-NODE-6887-length-10614-cov-14.762383_pt1 | contig 10614 bp, 7 predicted proteins | sample MGYA00245777_ERZ724023 | MGnify/ENA primary metagenome ERZ724023 (study PRJEB28704, sample SAMN03018312) | fermentation metagenome | biome: anthropogenic terrestrial biome; feature: soil; material... | reverse complement strand
TGCTTTTTGTCCAGTCTTGCCAAGCAGTTTCGATAATAACACCGTCGCTAATTTGGGCAAAGCGTTCTAAATCCATAGCTTGATATTCTCTTGTTTTACCTGGTTCAACACTTACATCCGATAGAAACATCACATATGCTGGAACATCAGGTTTAACTTTTCTAAGACCAGTAATAATTTTATTAACAAAGGTAGCTACTGTGTTCACTCTAAAATCTACCCATTTTTTATATAACTCAGGGTTCTTAGTATAATAACTTGACGAGTTTTTATCAAATAATTGATAGGGATCAACACCGGCTTCAGTTTGGAAACCTTCTCGGCACCTGGGGCAAAAACAAGCATATTCAGATGGTTTTGTTGGACCCCCCCAAACTTCTAACCATGGCTCACTAACATGAAGAGCATCATAACCATTATTAACAAATTGATCTTGTAAGTACTTAATTGTATATGCGATAAATTCTTCTTCACGCAAACAATTGTAGACTCGCCAAGACCATTCGCTACCACCACCTTGGAGAAAACTTTGGTGCCACTCGGGATGTTTTCTGTAAGCATCAAAATCTGTACCGGGATATATTGTGAGTGCAACCGGTAATCCAACCGCATGAAACTCGTCGACAATTTCTTTTTGCCTATAATATGTTTCCGGGGTTAATTCAACAGGTGTAAGATGAACTGCCGTAAACCCTTTCCCTTTTATCTCTCCAGCTACTTTTTGCCAGGTCTTACCGGCATAATATTTATTAGCAGTCTCTACATAAACATTGGGTCCGTTAAAACCTTTGCTTTGTCCAAGACCAATTATTTCTATTTCGCTATGTCCTTGTAGGGTCATACGCTGAATATTACCAGTTGACAACTTTTTATCACTAATATTACTAGTTGCTATTAGTTTAAATGAATCAAAGGGGAATAATAATTTATTACCTTGTCCTTCTGCTTGCCACAATTCTCCATCTGCATCTAATAAAGTCACTATTATTTTCGCTGGAGTTTTCTGTTCTATTTCTAGAGTTCTGTAGCCACTCCACTCTTGGCTAACAGTTTTTGATGCTTCCCCATTAATCATTACTACCTGTCCTTGACCAACTATCTGACCTTCCCAATCGGAAAGATCTCTAAAATCGTCTACTACAAACTCAGCTGCTTGTGATGTTGACAAAGGTATTACTAGTAGGACAAATAACAATATTAGCTTGCGCATTACTCCACCCCCCTATAAGCTTTAACAATTAGTACAAAAGCTTGCCCCTGACAAGCAAGGACAAGCTAGTTTATTTAACAATAAATGTAAACCTAAATTTGGGTTGTTTGTCTATATAGATCACAAACTGATAGAGCCCAGGTTGTTTAAAATCGACTTCCCAGTTACCAATCAAAGAAACATTATCAGTTTCGACGGTAATATCATTAAACATCTTTTGAACTATAGTTTTACCGTTAGGATCTTCGAGGACAATTTGACCTTGGTGCAGACCTTTTTCTAGCAAAACAGAAGTAACTGTATGAAACTTAGCTCTCCCTGTTGTAAATCCTACAATTACTTGACTTACATACACGGTTTCATCCTCAGCAATAATGACTCTATCAGTGAGGATATGATTAATAATTGTATTTTCAGAAGCTTGTGCTGTAACTAACAGAAAGATAGTTAGAAGAAACAGACAAGCTGTTTTCCTGGCTCTGCACATAGTCAAAACCCTCCCCTTCATGCAACACAGTTGAACAGATAGCCTGTGATGTAGTCTGATATTGTGAATTATTTTCTGCTACCCTGATACTTTGCGTTTTAATCGTATTATAAGACTGTTCTGGACTTGCTGAATAGAAAACAGCTGTACGAATTGGTAGCGAATTTGGACTCTTGATATTTATTTTATCCAGATTGGCAGATGCAAAATAAATGCCAAAAGCTAACAACACTACAGCTGCAGCCGCTGCTGGAATTTGCAGTGCGCTTCTCTTTTTTGTAGTGTTTAACTCCGAAGTTACTCCCTTGACTAATAAATTTAGTCTTTCTTCTCTGGATTGTTTTAGTGTCTTTACTGCTGCAGTTACTTTGTCTAAAGAAGAGACCTCATCTTGGCATAACGTACATGTTTCTAAATGTTTGTTATGCTGCAAGTGGCTAGTTTGCCTGCATTTTTGAGCCAAACACTCTAAAACCTCATGCTCGTTAACATGATTATTTCTTTTCATAGGCACTCCCTCACCATCAAATGAGATCCTCCTGAGCTAACCTCTGACGTAACTTTTTAAGACCATCGTGAATCCTTTTTTTCACTGTTCCTACCTTCGCGCCAGTTATTTGTGATATGGTCTTTTGATCTAATTCCTGCACAAAGAAGTAAAGAATGGCATCTCTTTGTTCAGGATTAAAATCCTCATCGTACATAATACGTAAAACTGCTTGCATGACTTCCTCGTCCTCAAAACTTTCAACAAAGCTATCGGGTGTGGCTCCCGCATTTTCAATTATATTTGCTGCCACTTCATCTTTTTCAGATTGTACAAAAAACAGCCTATCTCTATTTTTAGCCCTTTTGGTCATTAGAGTTTTTATATGATTTTCGGCAATTACCCAAAGCCAAGTAGTGAATTTTGAACGTCCCTCAAACTTATTTACTGATCTCATCGCTTTAACAAGAACATCATGAGCGATAGCCCATGAATCTTCTTCCATATCAGTAATAATATCACCATAGCTTTTGTACGTATCGGTAATGTAATTACCTTGTCTATGCATCTTGTGTAAGATTTTAAGAACAGACTTTTGGGTATAGTCAGCGTACATCTCCACAAGACTGTTAATAGCCTCTTTATCACCTTTTTGGGCTTTTTCTATTAGGAGATTTTCATCTATTATCTTCCTTATCATGTCACTTCTATCCTCACACGCCACAAGGATACCCACTCCTTCGCTAATAGTTAAATTACACTATTGTAACGGATATCCTGCATGGCTGCGTTAATCTGTGACTATAAAAACATAATGTGGTTACTCGCAACGACGAATTAATTACTACTATCTAATATCTTTAGACCTTTCTGCATTTAGTTTAAGTAGTGTAAGTAAATTTTGCTAGATAACCTAACTTACATTTTTAACCGTTAACAAAATAAACCTCTATAGGAAATCCCGTTCTCTTTTTTAAATTGCAATTTACAAACCCTTCATAACTAGAACCGCTTGTCCTTGCTAATATTTATAAATCTATGATACAATATAGCAGGTTTAATTAAATCAACAACACATTAAAGGCTTTACTTAGGTACATAAGCTTAATTTTTATATTTAGTTTACCTGAAACTTAGCAATTCGTTTTTTTAATCGTCTAATGTCATAGATTCCTTTATACGTTTAAAGGGGAGTAGCATCTTCAGATAGAGTCAACATACTGGACAATGTCCTGGCTCTATCGCCATTTATGGTTTGCGAGACCTTTAACAGGATTTTTTTGATCCTGTTAAAGGTCTTTTTTAATATTAAAATTTAAGGAGGACCAAACATGCAGCCTTTTTTACAAGCTCTTAGCCTAATTTTTGCTGCTGAAGCAGGCGATAAATCTCAATTACTCGTCTTTGCTATGGCTACCCAATACCCCTTACCAGCACTTGTGTTAGGTATCGTCGCGGCTATTATCGTAACCCAATTATTTGCTTCTGGTTTAGGTTTTTTTATTGGTGGAGCTTTGCCTGTAAAATTTGTTAATTTAATTGCCGGTGTTCTTTTTCTTATCTTTGGTCTAAAAACATTACTTTTTAATAACGATTCTGAGAAAAACGAAGAAGGTAAAACATCAGGGTCCTGTCCTGTTAATCCTTTTTGGCGTGTCTTCTCTATCTATACATTAGGCGAGATAGGAGATAAAACCCAATTCACCACTTTAGTATTAGCCAGTCAAAGTCATAACTTTTTTGCAACTTTTCTAGGTGCAGTCTTTGGCATGTTTCTAGCTAACATCTCTTGTCTGGTACTTGGTCGCTTAACCTGCTCCAAACTATCACAAAAAGCTATCACAATTATCTCTTCGGTCTTATATATAGGTTTTGGTCTATTTTGCTTATTCGATGTTCTGCATGCATAATTTATTAAAAAAAGGCCATACGGCCTTTTTTTAATACTGACAGGCAGCTGCTGCTTCTTCTCTCATACCACCTAATTCAGGATGGTAGTTTGGTACAACTTTTTTAATCTTTTGACGCATTACATCTGGGTTCTTTGTATCTAGAGACCTTGCTAACTCATCGATATCTTTCAATAACAATGTTTTATCTACAATCTCTAAATGAGCTCTAAATACTTTAGGATGTTTGGTGGGCGATACATTTTCGGTGTCGCTAAATAATTCCTCATACAATTTTTCTCCTGGTCTTAAACCGACATATTCGATTTCAATATCTTCTCCTAAGGTAAACCCAGAAAGATCAACCATTGTTTTAGCAAGTTCAGCGATCTTAACAGGTTCGCCCATATCTAAAACAAATACATCCCCTTGGGTAGCATTAGCTCCAGCTTGTAAAACAAGCTGACAAGCCTCTGGAATTGTCATAAAATATCTCGTTATATCTGGATGGGTAACGGTTATCGGACCACCTTCAGAGATTTGCTTTTTAAATAATGGTACAACACTTCCATTACTACCAAGGACATTACCAAAACGAACTGCAGTAAAGATAGTTTGAGAATCTTGACCTAAAGCTTGAATTATTTTCTCAGCTGCTCTTTTGGTGGCACCCATTACATTAGTTGGATTTACAGCCTTATCTGTTGAAATTAAGACAAATCTTTCAACATTAGACTCAGCAGACTGCATAGCTACATTTAATGTGCCAAAAATATTATTTTTAATTGCTTCACCTGGATTGTGTTCCATCATTGGTACATGCTTATGGGCCGCAGCATGAAAAACAACCTGTGGCTTTTTCCAAGCAAAAACTTCTTCTAGACGATTTTTCTCTCTAATATTAGCAATCACGCACGAATATTTCTGTTGAGGAAAAGAATGGTTAAGTTCTATATGCATATCATGAAGTCCATTTTCGTTGATATCAAGCAACACAACTTCTTTGGGATGGAAACGGCAAATCTGTCTTACGAGTTCTGAACCAATTGAGCCTGCGGCACCTGTGACTAATACCACCTTATTGGTTATATAAGAAGATATACTCCCAAGGTCAATCACAATAGGGTCGCGTCTTAAGAGGTCATCTATATTAACATCTCTAATCGAACTTACCTGCACTTTACCTTCTATGATCTCGTAAACCCCTGGTAATACTTTTAATTTTGCATGGTTTTTCTTAACAATAGCGTTTACTTCACGGACCAAATGACCTGGAGCACTAGGTATAGCAAAAAGCACTTGTTGGATTTGATATTTTTTCATTACCTTATCTAAGTCTTTAATAGATCCTAAAACCAGAGTGTTATGTATTGTGCGTCCAATTTTGGTAGTATCATCATCTACATAACCTATAACATCAGCTTGCAAATATTTATGCTTTTCAATCTCTGCCTTTACCATTGTGCCTGCTGATCCAGCTCCAACAATAATTGTTCTTAGTTTCTTATCTTTTTGTTCTTGCTTCACTTGACTTTTACTATATAGCCAAATTTTAAAAACAATTCGTGAACCACAAAGTGCGCAAAGATAAATAGCTAAACTAGTAATGATAAACCTTATACCGAAATATTTGTGAAATAGAGCCCACAAAATGCCATGACCAATTAAAACTGCTAAAGCGACGCGCCAAATATCAACAAAGTCTATATGTCGATAAATAACTTGATGAATTTTGAAGGATACTTCGGCGATAAGAATAATTAATGGGATCAAGAATAAGATTGGCCAAGCAATTGATACTTTTGTAATCAGAACTGCCATTAATGTACTAATTAGACCCAAAACATAATCGATGATTAAGAGTAAGTGAATTTTTCGTTGTGCTTCCATATCTTTTACCTCCTAGAGCGTTAAACAGTATAGGCTTTATTTCCCAGTTCAAATATGTAAAATAGCCCGCTGCATTTAAGCTTAAAGTACTAACTATTATATGAGTTTCTAGCAACCACTACGGATAACCTGCTTTATTTAGTTAAATAAATACATCTTTTTAGTATCAATTTAAAACAAGTTAAACTGATCTTTTCTCTATTCTAATAGCTATTTATAATTATTTATAGAAAGGAGAAATTCATGAAAAGAATAGTCTGGCACAAATTTCGCAAATTAGAATATTTAGCTGCCTTTATTTATCTATTGCATATGATTTTACTTTTCTCTTGGCGCATAAATTTATATCATTTTATCTTAGTCGCAAGTACAGCTTCTTTAATCTATGCAATTGCTATTTGGCAAAACTTAAAAATTCATAACCGACACAAAACTATTGATATGCTTAATAAAGAGATTCAAACCAATAGACATGAATATAATAATGACCTCACTATTATCGCTGGATTACTCGAATTAGGAAACATTCAAAATGCCCAAAAATACCTTCGTAACAAATGGCATAACTTTAGCGAACCCGCAGAACCAAGCTTCGAACGGTTTTTCGCTTTACTTCATCACCATTGCTCGCTAGCGCTTTTACAAGGTATTAATGTTAGTGTTAATCTAACTCCGCTATCTAAAATGAAGGTACCTAATGAGTTTTTCTTAATATTAGACAATCTATTGGAAAACGCTCGTGAAGCCGTATTGTTACAGAACAACGAACGTTGGTTAAAAATCAACATTACTAGTACTGATGATTTAATTCACTTAACAATTTCTAATAGCGGAACACCTATAGCTACTGACTTGCAAACAAAAATATTCGAACCTGGAGTAACAACCAAAGCTAATCCCATTCATGGCTTTGGTCTGACCTTATCCAAGGAAAAAGCTGATCTAATAGGCGGGAACTTAGTCTTAGAAAACTCTAATGAGGAAGGTACGACATTTACCTTTACTCTACCTGCAAAGTAATAATGAATGAAGCAAGGAAACCTTCATAGAAGGTTTCCTTGCTGTTTTACTTTTCTAAGATTGAATCAGTTCGATAGCTTTTCACTTGAAATGGTCTAAAATGTAGAGCATTTTCTTTGTCAGTAGGCTTAGCCTTTTCTAAAATATTTACAGGCAACAATTGTTTAACTCCTGTAGTTATTCTTAAAGAATCTGAGCCTCCTCTAGACTCGAAAAAGCGTAGAATATACCCATTTTTGTCCTCTGAGAGCTTAATTGAATCTAGTAAAATACCCTGTCCCTTATAAGTTATAAATGACTTTTCCTCTGGCAAAAAACCCTCTTTTTCAGCAGCTTCTACAACCACAGGATCTAAGTTAAGATTATATGCTTCCTTAGTAGTCTCTTCTAACGAGGTATCGTTGTGCAAAAATAAAGAATAGATAAAACTGTGTTCTCCCCTATCAGCATCTGGATCGGGATATTGAGGTGAACGAAGCAAACTTAATCTAATTCTTGATCCTGTAATGTCATAGCCATATTTACAATTATTTAATAAGGAAACTCCGTGGGATGCATCTGCTAAATCTGCCCATTTATGTGCTGCCACTTCAAATTGAGCTCTTTCCCAAGAAGTATTGCGAAATGTTGGTCGCTTGTAGTTACCAAAAGCTACATCATATGTTGCATAGCGACTCCGAATAGCTGTTTCGAAACCTGTTTTGAACAGCACATGGTTTTCGTGCCAATCAACATTAGTACAAAAATCTATTCTAGTAGAGTTACGATATAAAATTAATTCCTGTCTGATAGTTGATTTGTTCATAACCCAGGTAAGTTCTAAAGAGGCACATAATGGGCCATTTTCTTTTTTAGTAATAGAAACTAAAGAATCAGGTCCCCACTGCATCTCCTGGTAATCAGAGTCTATCTCCCAAGCATCCCATCTTAATGGCCGATCATCGAAAAACTGCAAATGATGTTCAGTATTTTTAATAATAGTTTCTGATTTTTTTAGATCAATTACCTCACTAATACTCCCTTTATCACCTAATATCACAGAGACTAACCCATTACTTAATTCTGTCTCACTGATTACAAAAGGATTGTCAAAAGATACTTTTCCAGAAACAGCATAAATAGTTGCATAACCCATCATTGGTAAGGAAACTTCAACCAGCGAAGCACCATCTATTAGCTTTTGTGAGGTGAGTAATTGTCCCTGGCTGTCTATAAAGTGACTATCTTCTGGTACTTCTTCGATTTTAATTAATACTGTTCTGGCAAAAGCAAGTGTATTATAAACCACATAACTTTTTAAAACATCCTTTTTAGTCTTTATTAAATTAGCTAGATATTTACTTGCTGCCAATTTAACATCACTTAGCAGATGATCTACTTCAAGGTAATCTTTTTTACTATCAGCGTATACCTCTGTGATACTACTTCCAGGCAAGATATCATGCATTTGATTTTTAAGTATTAATTGCCAAGCTTTGTTTAACTCCTGAGTCGGATACTCTGCTCCTAACTCATGAGCAAAAGATGCTAGTATTTCACTATCTCTAACAGCAAACTCCAACTGCCTATTCCATTTTTTATTCTTTGCATGGGTCGTTAATGTACCTCGATGAAGTTCAAGATACAATTCCCCATCCCATGTGTTCTTAATAGGTTTAGCAATAATGTTTTCCTTGATATACTCTTTAATACTACCAAATTCAATTTCTGGTAATGCTGGTAAAAATTTTAATAAGCGGCCTTTTTCCATTTGGTCTATAGTAACCCCACCACCACCATCACCAAACCCAATTAGTTGAGCAACCTCTGGTACAGTAGTACTTCTTTGCGCTGACTCCATTGCTTTTAAGACAGAAGGAACATCTACATCTTCATTGAGAGCACTTGGCATAAAGACTGGTATCTCAGAACCATCAATACCTCGCCAATTAAAAACACTGTCTGGCATGGAATTTGTATCATTCCAACCTGTTTTTATAGTCATAAAAGCTTTAGTCTCTGCATCTAAAAATAACTGTGGCAAACTAGGACTAAATCCAAACACATCTGGTAGCCACTCTACTTCTGATACATAACCAAACTCTTCTTGATAAAACTTTTTACCATAGAGCAACTGCCTAACCAAAGACTCTCCCGCAGGAATGTTACAATCTGGTTCTACCCACATGCCTCCTACCAGCTCAAACTTTCCGTCTCTAATGGCTTTTTGCACATCTTTATACAACTCAGGGTAATACTCCTTAGCATGAGCAAAGAGCTGTGGTTGGCTTTGATGAAAAATAAATTCATCATAGATTTCTCCAAGCCTTAGAGCGGTTGAAAAAGTCCTTGATATTTTTCGTACTGTTTCTTTCTCCGGCCAAAGCCATGCTAAGTCAATATGACTTTGGGGGATAAATGTCAATTTGCCAGGTAATTTATTATTGCTGTACTGACTTAAAGCTAGTTTAACCTTGTCTAAAGCATCAGTAGCAATCTCTTCAGCTTGATCTACACTAACATTAGGAGGAAATTGCCCTAAAACATTACTAAATATCTTTTCCATCTCTTTGGCTATTAAAATATTAGAGTTTTCCGCTAGTTTTACAGCTTCCAATCCTAAGAGAGTTAGTTTCGCTAAATTTTCATTGAGTTTTACTATATGAGCTCTCTTGATAATTTGCGGTTTGTCATAAAGGTTATAAACCTCAATATGATAATTATGCCAACCTTCAGGAATTGGCAGATAGCGATGATTATTATCTAATCCTGCATATGGCTTTCCATCTACAAATAAACAGCCCTCTCCATTTAAGACAAAATCAAAAAATTGACCTTTTTGCTTATAGTCACCTTGAAAGGTGAGAAATGCTGTTTCACCCGGATTAGCCCAAACATCGCCAATTCCTAGATCGCCTTTAGCAATCTTTGCTGAATAATCACTAGGTGCTTGATAGATACATACTGCAGCTTGAAACCGAGGAAGTGTACTAACATCATTATAAGCAAAATACTGCAAGTTCTCTAATCTTCTCTTTATTTGAGCCAAACGCATAGTTAATTCTCCTCCCGGGCCAACAACATCCCTATAATATAATAACATCATTACCTTTAGTTTAGTAATAACTAGAGCTTCTGTCAATAAGTCACTCTAACCACTAGATTTTGGCTGTGACTATCATAACTAGGTCTGTTTTATAGATACTGCCTGTAACCAAAGCTTTATCAGCAGGAAAAGCCATCTCCTGTTTATATTTAATGCTATATACCTTGCCTAAATCTGATGTAGCTTCAGAATCCACAAGTTTTAGGTTTGCAGAAATCTCTTGCCAAGTTACACCACCATTAACACTTATAAATAAGGGAGTGCTTAACATCATTTCACCATACATTCCTGTTTCTAGATTAAACTCAGTTAGAAACGCTTTCTCTGTCTGCAAAAGCAATGAGTAGTCGATATTAGAAATCACTTTTATTTGCATAATATCTGTTTCATTAACACCAATAGATAAATTACCGAAATCAAGCGTTTCTTCTGGCCAAGTAACTTGGATAACTGGTTGGATCGCAGCGGTAACCTTTTGGGTAAAGTTTTCTACACCATACGCTAGACTAGAAATACACAAAACCAAGAACATCAGCATCAATCTCT
>ENA-UOOK01006885-UOOK01006885.1-fermentation-metagenome-genome-assembly--contig:-NODE-6885-length-10619-cov-11.289190_pt1 | contig 10619 bp, 6 predicted proteins | sample MGYA00245777_ERZ724023 | MGnify/ENA primary metagenome ERZ724023 (study PRJEB28704, sample SAMN03018312) | fermentation metagenome | biome: anthropogenic terrestrial biome; feature: soil; material... | reverse complement strand
TTGTGAAAATTTGTGAATCAACTTCTTTTCAATAACTTTGGTGGGCTATAACGGCAAATAAAACACTAAGATGTTAGCTGCATGTGCCGTTGTCCGTACGAAGCAATGTCTCTCCATTAGTTGAATGTGTCCAATGTTAATTTATATTCTTTTTCTTTGTCGAATTGAATATAGTGATAACTTATCTCATCAGGAGCAACTTCATTCAATAATCCCAATAATTTTTTGTCAACTAACGGATGAAGTGTCGGAGATAAAAAATATGCTTTTATCTTTTTTGTTGGTGGTATTTTTAAAAGATGCTCGTTTTTATCAAGACAATTTTCGTGCTTGAAAATTTGTGTCCGCACCGATTGCAGAACGCACACATAGAAATACAACTCTGAAATTATTCCAACCTTTTCATTGTTGTCCGCTTTCAACTCAAACACTAATAACTCGTTTTCTTTATTAAATCCCCAAATGTCAATTGCACTTTTGCCACCTGTAAATATTGACGTACTTTTTGAAACTTTGTTTTCAAAAACTCCAACCGGTAGCTGTCTGTAAAGGGAAGTGGCATTTGAAATATTCATTAAAGGTTCTCGCAAATCCTTGTTTACAAAACGGTCTTCTAAATCTGCCTCTGGATTTGGTGAAACCTTGTCGCCTCGTTTGCTCTGAATGTTTAACAAGTACTTTTCCGCTTGTTTTATTTTTAAGTCGTCAAGAAATGTTTGGCAATCCCTGTCAATAGAAAACCAAGAGTTGAAATCTTGACTGAAATGTTTTAGGCGAAACAAAAAGCGTTGGTAATGTCCATTATCAATTAAGTTGGGCTTATCCCAACTGATAATTATATTTTGATATTTGCCCCATCTTTTAAGAACCAATGCCCAACCTTCAAAAGCACCATCATCTTTTTGCATATTGGATGAAACAGCGTTGCTTGATAATTTCATTATTGCTGTATGCCCTACAATGTTGAAAATTATTCCACTTGGAATTTTGATATTTCGTCTTTTGTTAAAAATCAAAAACTCTTTTTTTATTTTTTCTTGTATCTCTAAATTGGAATTACTCATTGCTATAAATTTTAGATTAAATATTCTTTACCGTCCTCCCAAAGTGTAATATTATTGAAACCTCCCTTTTCAAATTCTGTTTTAAATTTTTCAGGAAATGCTGTGTGTATGGGAATTATTTTATTTGAATTTATTGTTTTTGCAAACTTCATTAAATCAGGAACAGTGGCGTGTCCGCTTGTATGAATAGATTGAAATAAAATATCGCTGTCGTTCTTTAGTGTGTTAATTTTATCGGTGCAAGAGTTTTTGTGTTCTTCTTTTAAATATCCCTCCCATTGTGAATATATAATATTTATTGTCCCTTTGCTGCGTAATTTATTTACCAGTTTTTCATTTGGGCAACGGACAAAATAAACGAAATCAGAAGGAGTCTGAAAAACGGCATTTCCTGTTCTTTGTTTTATTACTCTTTTACGGAAGTCATCAAATTGTTTGTCCTTAATTTTTTCTAATTGGGTTGGGTGGTCAAAGACTTTAATTTCTTGCCATTCAATTGCGGGAATGTTTTTAGATTGTTTTCTTACCATGTCTAAAATCCAAGCTGAATACACATCAATTACAAGATACTTTCCAGTCCTTTTACAAGCCCTGAAAACAGAAATTAGTCTGTCAATGTTTTGTGCTGAACTTATTACAAAAGATAAATTTGTCTGTAATTTGATTGTATTGTAAATAGCTTCTTCTACGCTATCCTCTGTCAAATAAAGGTGGTTTGTTCGCTCAACCATTGTCCCTTCAATGAGAAGTAAGTCAATATTTGCAGGAGGGTTTTCAATTTGTTTTTTGAAAACAATGTTTTTTCTTCCCGTTGCTCTAAAGTCACCGCTGTAAAAAACTCGTTTATTATCTGCTTCAATTAAAAATGCAAATGCTTCTGGTGTCGAATGATCTGTCAGGAAAGGAGTAACTATAAATGTGTCGGCAATTGTAAATTTTATCCAAGGTTTAATTGTCTTAAAGTTGCCCGATAAAAGAGGAATGTCCCTAAATATTTTTGTTGCATTTATTAAGTCCAAAGACAATTCGCCAATGAAAATGGGGACGTTAGTCCTCACATTTTCCATTAGTCCGAAATGGTCTTGATGTGGATGCGAAATTAATAATGCGTCAACTTTATTGTTAGCATAATCAATCTTTGGTTTTTTATCGTCAAGTGGCGCACCAAGGTCAACCCAAAGAATTTTTCCGTTGTCTGCCTTTAACTCTACGCAAGACCCTCCGATCTCTTTTGTTCCTCTATAAATTTTAACTTTCATCTTGTCTATGTTTCTGTTCGCTTCATGCTCCGAACTTTCAGGTTAGCACTGTCCCCAGGCATTGCAGCTAACGGTTGAGTGTATGAAGCGTTGGTGGATTGCGGGCTTCATCCCTGTCTGCTGACACAAACGCTGATTCGAAAGGGTAATTTATTTAAGCATTTAAATAACAATGCTTTATGCGCAATGTTGGCGCTAGCATTTCTTATTCTTAATCCGCAGCCCATCTATATTCAAAGTCTTCTTGTCCAATTAATAAAGTGTCATTAAGTTTATTTTTAATCTCTTGTCCGCCAGGTATCATTGGAAGCATGTTAAAATAATTCCTGATCGCAAAATTAATGCCTGCTAAACAAGTCTTGGCTTTTATCCAGTTTTGAGGCGAAAATACTCTGTTTTGTGGTTGTGGTTCGTTTGCTGCTGCTTCAAGAGCCATGTTAAGACTAATTCCACTAATTTTCACTATTTCAGTTATCATATTCGTTTGAGATGCTTTTTCCCAGCATTTGTTTGGATTTGGTACTCTATCTGCAAGATTATTTGCAATAGAAAAACATATTGAAACAGCATATAAGTGATGATAAGGTGCATAAGCTTTCATGGCAAGTAATGTTTCATTTAATCCAAGTGGATTTTCTTTACTCCATGATTTATTAATCTCTTGTATCCATAAATTCAATGCTTGAGCATTTTCAGGTTTATATTCCCTTTTAAACAATTGCTCAAAATATTTATCAAAAATCTTAGTCTCACTATATGAAATATTTGGACGTTGAGAGTGCCATGCAATTAAGTATTTCCCTAAATCCGATAAATCCAAAACATATCTTTTGTCTTTATCAGCTGGCGCAATTTCGCCACGTTTAGTCGAAAAGTATCCAAATGTATATTTCTGCTCAAATGATTTCTTAAGATTTAAAACACGCTTATCATTGCTCCTTAAATCTCGTGGTTTTACAGCACTTTGGGAGTTGGTATTAATACTAATTCTGTCTGCTCGGTCTCTTTGCGGAATTTCATAGAACCTAAAAAGAACAAAAGTGTCATCCAACTCTTTTACTCTTTCACTACAACTCAAAATTGTATTCAATGATTGACAACCATTAACAACACTTAATCCATGCAATTTTAATTGTCTGTCGTTTAATTCTAATTTGTTACAAATTGCAGTAATCCCATTATGAAAAAAGAAAAAATCCCGATGTTTATCGCTATATATTGTCTGTCGAATTCCCTTATTAACTGTATTGTTTAAACCAAGACTTTGTCGAACATTTTTTTGAAAAAGAGTCCCATCTTTTATACCCGGTATTTTAATACACTCTTTAAGTGGAAGCGCAGCTAATAAAACCTGTGTCCCTGCCATTGTAACTGGCATAACGTGACTTGTAGCTAAATCAATTGCATGATTAATTGATGGATTTTCTCTCTCTAGTGCAATATCATATCTTCGTCTTATTTCATCTTGGTCAATGACTGTGATAGAGCAAACAATATCGTCTTTTTCTGATAGTTCAGCTAATTGTTTTTGAAACGTTGCTAAATCAAGTTTAGCGGAATTTGTTAAGTAGGAAGTGGTAATTAATTCAAATGCGATTTCATAATCATCTTCAAGAGCCCTTGAAACTTCAGATAATTTTCGTTTTAATTTTCCATTTGCAACTTCTTGTAGTCTAACTAAATCACGCAATTGAATCCAAGATGATAAAACTTCCCTTAGTGGTTCGGCATCGACACTACCATTCCCAATAAATTTGCCTTGTAAAATGAAAACTGTTGATTTATCGTCATCGATTACAATTGCATCAATCTGTTTATCATCTGCTCCATCGGTAATATCATCTTTAGTCTCATTTCTGTCGCGAAGATGGATGTTCCTTAAATACCATGCAACAAATCGTTGTCCATCGTTTGGAAAGTTTTGTTGATAGAAATCCTGCTTGATTTCGTCCTTAATTTTTTCAATCATATTCATAATTTATCTTAATTTGCAGAGTCTTTTTAATATTACCGCCAACGGATGGCGGTATGAGTAGTGCGGGATTTCGAAGCACTTACCTATCAAACCGTTGCTATGTTTATTAAATGTACTCATGTTCAATTACCCTCTTCGCCCCGCATTACTTATGACCGCGTGTTGTGTGCCCGTGCTTTCTGTCCGCAGTCTTTCCGTGCGATGGGGCAGCCATACTCTTTGGCAAGTTTTGGTTTGCGCTTCGGCTCGTGCGACTTGACAATGTGTATGGATGCGAAGGGTCAGGCTGTTTGTTCGGCATATTCATTTCTTAATGTTTCAAATACTCTTTCAATCTCAGGGTAATTTTCCTGGTCTGAAAGTGTTGTAATATCAAAGTCCAAGCATATTTCTAAATCTTTTTGTGATAAGTAATGCTCGTGGATTAATACCTCTTTTATCTGTTCTTCAATTATTGAATATTGCCTTTCTTCTTCGTCTTGGCTCTCAATTAGGAACTTTGTAAAGCATTCTTCTATTACCGGCTTACTGAATTCCTGTATTTCTGCAACGTATCTTATAATGTCATTTAAGCGGCTTTGTAAGTAGCTTTCGGTACGAAATGGCATGTTTCCGCTGGCATGTGCAATATCATTACGTTCTTTTACCAGTCTTTTGTATTGACCAATAAGTGCCTCAACATCTGAATGGGAATTGCATAAATATTTTAACAGGTTGAATACTTTGCTTTCGTTTTCAGTACTAAAACCAAATGGATTTTGAGCTTGACCAAAATTATTATTGAAGCCAAGTTTAATCTTGTCAAAATCATCTGCCCGGACTGATTTAATTTGCCAAATGGTGAAATATACAAAACTCATAAATAGCATGTGGTAAGCAATGAAAGCAAATTGATACTTCTCGTTTTGGTAATTGCTTTCAAAAGCATCCCAAAGGAATTCAATGTATTCCTGCTCGTCTCTTTGTTTAAAACGATTGGGTAAATATTGTAATATTTGATAGGCTTCTTCCATTACTCTCCCCAAACTTTTGCTATGCGGTCTTTTATTTTTTGCTCGAATATTTCTATGAGTTGCTTATTGGAATTCACCAATTTTTTCTCTTTTTCGATTTGTGCAACTATTGTGTCCTGAACATCTCTTTCTGGGATTGGAATCAATATTTCTTTTACTGTTCGAAAGCTAAGGGCAGGCATTGCCCCGCCAGCTGTTAAATTCGTAAATTTATTCTGATAATCAATAGAACTAAGGACATAGTATAAATATGAATTCGTAACTGTGTTCTCCTGTGGTGTTACCTTAAATAGATTATTAGCCAAAATCCCATCAAATCCTCTACCTATAAAGCCCGCAGAAGCACCATATCTCACAACAACTACTTCATCTTCTGAAACATATTTGTTCTTTCCTAATTCCTTTGGGATGTATCTAAAATCATCTGATAATTGAGTATAATTTTCAATCCTTAAAAATTTCACATAATCATCTTTTGGCGAAGTGAGTTGAAGTGGTTTATCTACTTGTGTTCCTTGTGAAAAATTGCAAATCTCCCCCAACTCCACCATTTCCCATTCCGGGTCAATGTCAATTTTCGGTTTGTAATTTTCAACAACCTGGCGGGCGCCATCAATGATTTTTTGGTAGCTTTCTATATCGGCTACAATTTCTTCCTGAACGGATAAGGGGGGAAGGGGGATTTCTATTTCTTTTAGTTTTGCTTGATTCAATTTCGGAACAGTAATGCCAGTAATAAATCTGTTCAAGTTCATGTAATTCAGGACTTCAACTAAATACTCATCAAGTAATTTGTTTCTATCTGGTCTTAAAACATGAGCGTGGTTATTAACCCAATATTTACCAGAAGCAATAAATGCAGTCTTTTCACCGGCATCCCACTTTGCACCATCTTCTCCAATAAGTACTAATTTTTCATTAAATATATAATCATTCACATAATCAAGAATGCCAGTAGCTCCATAATATGGATATTCTCCGCTAACTCTATCACCCTTTGTTATTGGCTTTCTCTTACTATCCAAAATTTCACAAAGTTGTCCTAATCCGGCAAAAGAATAATTTGAACTGATAACTTCAGTTGTTCTATATCTCTCTCCATTTAAGCTAAACTCACCATTCTCAGCAATTTTCTCTTTTTCGACTAACGAAACCAAAGCTTCGTTTTCAAAATCAACATCTTCGCCAAGCATTAATTTGTCCCGGTAATCTGTTAGTTTTCGGAATACTCCCGGTAAATCGTTTTGTTTTATTGGTCTTCTTTGTGCGCCTAAATCAAAACCATCGTTTTCTATTTTGGCAAAGAGTATTTTGTCGGTCTTCTTAGCCAGACTTTTATCCAACCATAAAATGGAGGTTTTCACTCCACTGTAAGGATTAAAAACGCCTGCCGGCAGTGAAATAACACCCACCAGATAATTGTCTTCCACTAACATTTTACGCAGACTTTTATAAGCTGTTCCACTTTGGAAAATGATTCCTTCAGGTACAATAATGGCAGCTTTTCCTGTTGGCGTGAGATGTTCAGCCATATAATCCACAAACAGCACTTCGCTGCGCTTACTCTGAACAGCAAATCGTTTATGGGGGCGTATTCCACCTTTCGGAGACATGAAAGGCGGATTGGCAAGAATAATATCGTAAAACTCATTCCAGCGTTCTTCACTGGTAAGTGTATCGTATTCATGAATGTGCGGGTCGGTAAAACCATGTAAATAAAGGTTTACTAAACTTAAACGCACCATATCAGGCGAAATGTCATAGCCTTTTATATTTTGGATTATCCGTGCCCGGTCGTCTGGGCTTAATTTATCGCCTTTGTAGTGCTTCCCGTTTACTGTAATTTCTGCCAGCTTAACATTATTCTGCTCAAAGGTGTAAGGGTCAGTTTTATCGTAGTTTGTCGAATTTTCTTTTAAAATATGTTTATACGCAGAAATTAAAAAACCTGCTGTTCCACATGCCGGGTCAAGCACGGTTTCGTTTTTCTTTGGCGCAATAAGCGCTGTCATAAAATCAATCACATGCCGGGGCGTACGAAACTGTCCAGCATCGCCCTGGCTACCCAGAACCGACAAAAGATATTCAAATGCATCGCCCAGTTTTTCACTGTGGTCGTAGGAAAAGTCGTTGATGATTTTCAAGAAACTTTTCAACGTTTCAGGGTCACGATAGGGCAAATAGGCATTCTTGAAAATATCACGGAATAATTGGGGTAAATTAGGATTTTGAGCCATTTTTAAAATAGCTTCGCTATACAAGCTTAGCATTTCAAAACCACCGAGTGAAGGATTAAAAATTTTCCTCCAACCATATTTCTCATATTCTCCACTAAAAAAGGATGGTTCACCGCCCAATTCTTCCGCATCTAAATCCATGTCGTCCATGAATTTATAAATCAAGGCAATGGTAATTTGTTCTACCTGACTTTTTGGGTCAGGGACTTTACCCACTAAAATATCACGGGCAGTATCTATTCTTCGTTTTGTTGTTGTATCTAACATTTATAATTCTCCTACATAAAATTATTTAACGGAACATAATCCTTCACATATTCCGGTATAAGCATTCTCCAATTTTTACCAACCGATTTGTAATCGTTGATATTAAAAGAAGGATTCACATTTAATTCATTGAATTTTTTCTTTTCAATAATGTCTCTTACCCTGTTATCAGTAATGTATGCTTTAAAAAAGTATTTTAGGGCAATTACATCATCTTTATCCTGTGGTTTATAATCGCTTAAAAATTTATCAAACTCTTCTTCCAGTAATTCGTCTTTTGATTTGAAGTAAGGAATTAAACCAAAAATTTTCTCAATTATTTCCCGTAGCGTTAAACGCCTGTCAACTTCTGCTGCTTTTCTTAATTTTTCAATGGTGTAGTATTCTTCAGGCTTATTCATTATTTCTTCATTGATATAATTCAATACCAAATCCCATTTACCTTCACGCACATTTTCAGCAACAAAATCATCTTGTTTCATTTCATCCTCAAACTTATTGAAGAACATACGGTCAATCCGCATACCTTCCATTCCAATTTGTTCCTCCTGAAGTGTCAAAACTTTGTCTTCCTCAAAAGTCTCGTATTCTTCAATAGGTGTTGGTCCATCTCCACCTTTTCCTTTTTTCGAGGGCTTTGCAGGTAATTTTAAAACTTCGTCATAATTGAATTTTTCTTCGAAATATTCGCAGTTGGCAAAGAAATCAAACAGCTTAAAGGTTTTCTTTTCGGTATTCTTGAATTCTTCCTTTAACCCAACATCAACAATCTGTTCCGAAAAGCTGTGTTTTCTTGTTCCCCTGCCTTTAATCTGAATAAAATCTTGAGGTGAAAATATCGGACGCATCAGGCAAATGTTCAGAATATCGGTACAATCGTAGCCTGTTGTCATCATGCCGACCGTAACACATACCCTTGTTTTTGAAGTGCGATAAACCGGATTAAAATTGCCTGTTCCGTTCAAATTATTGCTCTTGTCGGTAAAATTCAAAGTCATTTGTTGAGCCCCTGAAATAAGGGAAGTTACCTGAACAGCAAAGTCGGAATTGTATCGACCGGGGTATAGCTTATCAGCCATTTCATTCAATATCTGGGTGAGCTTTGCGGCATGATTCTGGCTGACAGTAAATATAATGGTTTTGCCCATTTCACCTGAAATTGGGTCTCTTAACGCATTTTCTAAAAAGGTTTTGCAAAAAACTACATTTGTTCTTTCCGAGAAAAACTTTCTTTCAAAATCACGTTGAAAAAATGAAGTTTCGTCCTCTTCATTTTCTTCATTTGTTTCTAATACAGCATACCCTTCATCTGAAAGTAGTTGGGTAGTTATTTCGGTTCTTGCATCAACTACTGTTGGGTTTCTCAGAAAATCATCTTTAACACCGTCAAGCAAAGAATAACGGAAAGTTGGTTCGCCAGATTCACAACCAAAAGTACGATAGGTATCTAAAAGCAATCTTCTTTCAAATTCCCGTGGGTCTTTTGTCTTTTTAGTATCATCGTACTTTTTTAAATAATCTTTTGGAGTTGCTGTTAAGCCCAATTTATACCCAACAAAATATTCAAAAACAGCACGGGCATTTCCACCGATTGAGCGATGAGCTTCATCGGAAATGACCAAATCAAAATCGGTCGGTGAAAATAAACGTTTGAATTTGTTGTTAAATAAAAGCGATTGCACAGTTGTTACTACAATCTCAGCTTTCCGCCAGTCGTCCCGGTTTTCTTTGTAAATTACCGTTTTGTAATCATTGCGCAAATATTCATCAAAAGCTTTTTTAGCCTGGTCTTCCAATTCCAACCGGTCAACCAAAAACAATACTCTCCTTGTATTTCCAGTTCTCAAAAAAAGCTTTATTACGGCTGCTGATGTTAATGTTTTTCCTGTCCCTGTAGCCATTTCAAACAAAAAGCGGTCTTTCTTTTCTGCAACGGCTTTTTGAATCGCTTTTACTGCTTTTTTCTGATAATGACGTAAGAATCTTACTTTGGTGCGAAAAAAGAAATCACTCCTTGTTGCTGTGTTTTGAAATTCAGGGTCGGTGGCATAACTTGGGTATTGCGTAAGAGCAATATAATCATCATCAATATTTTCGGTAACAAGTCGGTTTTTGTCGGGTTTAAACATTTTGTACCCTTCAACCGAATTAGGATTGGGAAAATTGGTTATGATATATGGATTGCCCCTTTCTAAATCCCAAAAATAATGGAGATTTCCGTTTGAAAGAATGATAAATCGGCAATTTTGTGATTTAGCATATTTCCGAGCTTGTTCTTTACCAATCAGTGGATTTTTATCTTCGGCTTTAGCTTCTAAAACAATTAATGGATACCCTTTTTCATCTAAGAGCAAAAAGTCAATAAATCCATTTTTGGTTTTGTCGAAATTTTCTCCCAGGTCATTAATTGCCTGTTCTGTTATCTTAATATTGTTTTCAAATACAACATTGGCTTTTTTTGAACCATCATCTAAAAGACTCCAGCCTGCTTCTTCGAGGAGTTTATTAATCTTTATTCTTGCTTTAGCTTCTTTTTCAGCCATTATATCATTTTCCTAATTAAATTTCAAATCTCGCAATTTACAATTTTCGTTTCTGTCTTCCGCTGCGCGTCGGCAAAAATTGCACTCTTTGGCAAGCTTTGGTTTGAGCTTCGGCTCGTGTGGCTTGCCAATGTGTGCAATGCGGGTTGGCAATTTCTATTTTTATCCAGTTTATCAATATGCACGGTCTTTTTTTAGCATGGCACACAACATCTTAGTGTTTTATTCGCCGTTATAGCCCACCAAAGTTATTGAAAAGAA
>ENA-UOOK01006882-UOOK01006882.1-fermentation-metagenome-genome-assembly--contig:-NODE-6882-length-10622-cov-2.525977_pt1 | contig 10622 bp, 11 predicted proteins | sample MGYA00245777_ERZ724023 | MGnify/ENA primary metagenome ERZ724023 (study PRJEB28704, sample SAMN03018312) | fermentation metagenome | biome: anthropogenic terrestrial biome; feature: soil; material... | reverse complement strand
TTAATGATGCGAATCATATTATAATTATAATTATAATATGATTCGCATCATTAATGTTCAGAGATTCTTAAGTAAATTTAAATTTACTCCGTCCTACAACCTGCAAATTAGTGATGACTTGATTCCTGAAAATAATATTTCCATATTTGTAAATGAAGGACCAACTAAAATAATTACAATTGATGAATTTACGAAAATAGTTTTTGGTAATCTTAAATCACTTTCTTTAGAAATGTATTAATAAATTTTCATTTTTTTCGCAATTTTCAAACGTTTTATATGATATAAAGATAGGGGGAATAGATATTCCCCTTTTTTCGACAATTCAACTTTGATTGAGTGTCGAAAAGTCGAATTATGTCGAAAAAATCAAGTTTTTTTGATTATTTCCTTGTTTTTTCTTGCATTTAAGTTATGGATTTGTTAGATTATATGTAGACAAATTTTTAATATGAGGGGGATATAATGGACAAATTAAAAATTGCAATTGCTGATGATAGTAAAGAGGTACAGACAACGTTAACTGAGTTATTTAAGACAGAGGAGAACATGGAAGTGGTTGCAACATACCAAGATGGTTTACAACTTCTTAATGCACTTAGAACTGTGCAAGTTGACGTACTTATTCTTGACATTTTTATGCCAAGTTTTGATGGACTTAAAGTGTTGGAAGAAATCAGATCAAAATCATCTAAATATAAAGTTCCAAAGAATGTTATTATTATGACTGCTTTTTCTAATGATCATGTAATGCTTAAATCATCACAACTATCAGCCGATTATTTTATTGTAAAGCCAATTAATTTTAGTCATTTATTACAATTAATTTATGAAATCCGATCAAACAAGAAAAGTGCTGAAGAAAACCGAAGTGTAACAGCAATTAATTTAAATGATCAAAAAATTGACTTAGATTCCGAAATCACCCACATTCTCCACGAAATTGGTGTTCCTGCTCATATTCGTGGACATCTATATATCCGTGAAGCTATTACAATTGTATATCATGATGTAAACGTTTTAAATGGTATTACGAAGGTTCTATACCCAACCGTAGCCACTAAATACAAAACAACTGCCTCAAGAGTTGAAAGAGCAATTCGCCATGCTATTGAAGTAGCATGGGTTAGAGGAAATATCGATTCTATTACAGAAATTTTTAGCTATACTATATCTTATCATAAATCAAAACCAACAAACTCTGAATTTATTGCCATGATAGCTGATCGTCTTCGCTTAAAACATAAGAGTAAGTTATTACACGCATAAACATATACCTTTACAAAAAAACCTATAGAAATAAATCTATAGGTTTTTTCCTATGAAAATCTTAAAAATTCTTTTGTCTTAGGCTTACGTGAATAATCAAATATTTCCTCTGGAGTTCCATCATCATAAATTAACCCATTATCCATAAAGATTACTCTAGTTGCAATATCACGAGCAAATTTCATCTCATGAGTAACAATTATTAAAGTCATATTGTTCTTAGCAAGACTAGCAATTACATTTAAAACTTCATTTACATTCTTTGGATCGAGAGCACTAGTGGGTTCATCAAAAAGCAAAATATCCGGATTTAAACATAATGATCGAGCAATCGCAACTCTTTGTTTTTGCCCACCACTTAATAAATTCACATTGGCATAAATAAAGTTTTCCATGCCAACCAAGGTTAATTTCTCTATAGCAATTTTCTTTGCTTCTTCAAAATTGATTTTTTTAACCTTTGTTAGACCTATCGTACAGTTTTTTAGAACATTATAATTATTAAATAAGTTAAACTGTTGAAAAACCATTCCTACCTTAGTACGTAAGATATTCTCATTGATATTATTAATATTAGTTCCACGATACAAAATCTGTCCATTATCAATGATTTCCAGTAAATTCAAGCATCTTAACAATGTTGACTTACCACTTCCACTTTCACCTATCAAAGCAATTACTTCCCCAGCATTAACTTCTAAGTCAATTCCATGCAAAACTTTATTATCAGCAAAAGCTTTAAATACATTTTTAACTTCAATTATCTTTTCCATTAGTTTGAACTCACAATCGCTTTTGTTTCAATATTCATTTTTTTCTCAATCAATATCAAGACCTTAGAAGTGATAAATGTTATCAACAAATAGATGAAAGCTGCGAGAATCATTGCTTCTACGTATAAATAGTATTTACCAGCCGCACGATTTGCTACTGAGAATATATCTACAACCATTATCGTTGATAATACAGCGGTATCCTTAATATTAACGATAAATTCATTTCCAATCGAGGCAAAGGAATTTTTAATTGCTTGGGGAAAAACAATATAAATAAAAGTTTGTAGGTTACTCATCCCAATACTTTTTGCCCCTTCTACTTGCCCACGGTCAATCGATGCAATTCCACCACGTAACACTTCTGTCAAATAAGCAGCCGTATTTAATGAAACTGTAAATAACCCTGCCGCATAAGGACTCCATCTAATTCCCATTTGGTAAAATGAATAATAAAAGATTACTGCTTGAACAATCATTGGTGTTCCTCTAAACAGTGTTACATATAGTCTTGCAAAAGTTGAGACAATTTTTTTAAATAATACGACTAATTTACTATCATTAGGACGGGGAGTTTGCACTCTTAATACTGTTAAGAATAAAGCAATTACGAGACCGATAATCGTACCAAATAAAGCTAATCCTAAGGTAACACCAATTCCTGATAATAACATTGAGCCATATTCTTTAATTATCATCCAAATACTATCTAACATTATTGATTATTCCCAAGGCTAGCCGCTAACATTAAGGCCTCACGTTCTTCCCCACTAATCTTCGCAAGTGAAGTATTAAGCATTTCTAATAGTTTTGTATCATTTTTACGAACACCAATTGATACTACTTTATCTTCTTCTGCGACATCAAAACCATTTTTAAATTCAATAAATTTTAAACTTGGATTACTATTTACAATGCTTAATGCTACCGGTCTTTCAACGATTGTAACATCAGATACTCCACTTAGCAATGTATTTACAACCTCAGGAATAGATTCAAGTGCCACTAAATGACTTGCGCCAGTATTACGTTCAGCTAATTCTTCAGCTAATGTATCATAGATGGTTGACTTCTGACCAATAATCTTTGCATTAGCGAAGTCATCTAAGGTCGTCGCATTTTGATAATTTCCATCAGCCTTTACAACTACAACATGAACTGAAGTATAATAAGCATCAGTAAAGGAAATCTCCCGTTTTCGCTCTTCAGTTGGACTCATCCCCGCAATGATAACATCAATCATTCCTGATTGAAGTGATAATACTAATCCTATCCAATCAATCATTTTAATTACTAAATTATATCCTAAATCATCCGCTAACTTTTTAGCGATTTGAACATCATATCCTTCTACATATCCATCTGATCCTTCAAGCTTTACATTGGTTTCAGTTTCTGTTGTTTCCAACCAATTAAACGGCGCATAGGCAGCCTCTAAACCAACCGTTAATGTTTTAGCTTCATAATCAAAAGCAACCTCATTCCTACAGCCTACTAATAATACTGTAAGAAACAATAATAAAATAACAATTTTTTTCATATAAACCTCCCTAACAAAAAAAGCGTCTTCGACGCTTTTGATTCATAATCCGAAAAGGTTTATGACAGCGCCACTACTATTTCTAGTAGGAGTGTTATGCGTATTACGCATAACCCCATAAAACCTTTATGCCTAAAAGTTTTATTCGGCGATGATTACCTTTCCCATGATTCACTGTATGCCTACTCATCATGGTACTCATTTGCACCGCTACCTCTATCTCAATACACTAATTTTGTTATTACCATTATACTATTAATTATTGATTATGCAACTACAAATATACAAATAAACGTTTTCAATCTAAATAATTGTAGTTTTGTAATTCAATATTTTCAATATCAACTGCAGTAGGTTCAGCAACTACAATCACTTGTTTACCTTTATAATTAACCGATTGACCAACATAAGGAATATCATTTTGAGAAATAACAATGTTTGATTCCTTACCATCATATATTTTCACAAGTATTACTTTATTATTAAAATTTGATCTTTCATGAACAATCTCTTTAATTTTCATGACTCTAACAACATCAAATGACTGACAATATTCAATCATCTCTAATAAATTGTTTAAAGGGATGGTAAAGACTTCATGTACAAAACCAATCAGGCTATCTTCACCAGTTTGGTAAAAGACAGGTTCACCAACTATATACTCATTGTCATAAGCAAAACAAGTTTTTATTATCCCTCTTACATTAATTCTTACTAAATTAATTGGGTTAACATATAATTCATCAATAAAAAAATTTAAGGAATTATTATTCATTTCTTTTAATAAAGAAAGATAATATAAAACAGAAAAATTAATCCCATTATTTTGAAAGTAGAATTTATTCATGTCAACATTTTTAATTAAAAAATTAATAAAAGGACGATAATATAAATTAAATTCTTCAATTTCATTTAATTGATATGCTGAGTTAGCTTCATATACATATTGTAATTTTTCAAACACAGCAAAAATGATAATATATTTTTTTCGATTCATTTCTTGTAAATTATCTCTTAATTTATCAACTGTCCAACCGTTAAGTAAATGAATAATCACATCATCATTGATTGTTCTTCTTTCCTTATTATATATATGCTTTTTACGATTGATTTTTTTGGTGATTTTTCCCTTAATTTCATTTACAGGATAGAAGACATCATGCAATATATGTCCATAATGAAATTCATTGTTTTGGTTTACTTCTACTTCTTGTAAGAAATATGTTTCAAATTTAGTTGTATAATATCCTTCAACTCCATCAACTAGCGCAGCAACATTCCATTCCGTTTTTATCTCCGTTAAATGTTTAGTTACAATATTCTTGATTGATAAATCAACTTTATTTACATACTCACAAGATACATGAATAATGTATTGCAATAGTGATTTTAAACTAACTTGATAGTAATCAGTTACTAAATGAAAATTCGCTGGATGGATTTTACCAACATAAATTAATTCATCAACTTCATATTCAGTAACATAAGCAAAATGTTTAGATGTTATTGACTTCAACGATACCAACAATAACATCTAAACAACCACTTAAATATTTTTCAATATCTTGTTTGAAAATTAACGCTAGAATTCTCACCATTTCTAAAAGAGAAGTTACTTTTGCGAGTGAATTATAAATAGTTTGAAAATTCTTATTATTAATAATACTATTTATCATTAACTGATACTCATAAAATAATTCAATATTAGGAGATTCTCCTTGATATAGACTTAGAACTTCATTAATTAAGACATTAATAGTATCTAGATTAAAAACGCAATTTTGCGTATTAATATACTCTATTAAAGTCGCTGCGGAATCAGTTTTAAATCCTCTTATTAAATTACTTAATATCTCTTCTCTTTTATTATCCATATTTCACCTTAATTATTTATGTTTATTATAACATAAAATAAGTAATATATAAAGTTATTATTATTGTAACCAATTTATTCACTGACTTTCAAAATTACATCTCGTAATTTTGTATTATTAATCGTTTAAACTCCATAATATATTTGGAGGTACTTTTATGAACGATAAAAACAAAAACAATAACATAAACAACAACAATCTAAATAAAGTTGTTACAGAACAAGGAAATGAATTTAGTGAAGAAATTAGTGCCGCCCAAGTTGGCCTAGCACCAATTACTGGCGGATTAATTACTCGTAACCTGATAAAAGAAGGTGAAGAGATTCTCATGACAGATCAACCTGATAAAAACAAAAACAATTCCCCTAAATAATAGGGGAATTTCTTTAATCTAACTGATAGTTTTCAGCTTGCGTTGTAAATAATTTATAGTATAGACTATTTGTATCTTTCATAAGATTTTCATGTTTATCGAAGGATACTACTTTACCACCATCAATCACTAACACATAGTCACAAAATACTGATGAAGACATGCGGTGAGAAATATATATCGCGGTTTTTTCTTTTACTAAATCATTAAAGTTTTGGTATATTTCTGCTTCTGCGATTGGATCCAAAGCACTAGTTGGTTCATCTAAAATAACTAAACTAGCATTTTTATATAAAGCTCTCGCAATCGCCACTTTTTGACCTTGACCACCAGATAATTCGATTCCATCATCATCAAATGATTTATTAAGACTTGTATGTAATCCCTTTGGTAATTCATTAATCTTTTCCGTTAAACCTACTTGAGCAATAATTTCATCAATCCGATCAAGATTAACATCTTTATCTCCGGTTATGTTTTCAATTATTGAATATGCTAATAACCGATAATCTTGAAAAACAATGGCAATCTCACGTAAATATGACTGGTAGTCATATGTATAGATATCCACATCATTTATCAATATTTGGCCAGAATCAGGTTGGTAGAAGCGACATAATAATTTAATAATTGTTGTTTTACCCGCACCATTAAGTCCAACAATAGAGATTTTTTCTCCCTTTTTAAAGACAAAAGAAACATTATCCAAAATTTGCAACTTTGTTTTCGGATAAGTAAAACTAACATTTTTAAATTCTATTTTCTCAATTTCATGTAACTCTACTTCACTAGGTAAATCTAAAGCATCAGGCAATTGCATGAATTCCACGAATGGATCTAAATAATCAAGTACTTGAATCATATTAATAATGTTTATAAAGAAAGAATCAAATGTTCTCGTAAAGTTAATCGCTGAATTAGCATACATCGTAAAGTCGCCAATAGAGATTTTTTTGGCTGTGTCAAATACTACTCTTGATGCTACATATAAATAGACTAGACCAGTTTGAATAGCGGTTAGAACCCGTTGGAATCCCGAAACAAATCCTTGATTACGAAAATATTTTCTAAAGTTGGATACATTAATATTATTATAATGTTGGATACGTTTTAGAATCAATGGACTCATATTATACAAACGCATATCTTTAGTTAACTTTTCATTCATAGTTAAACCAAAATAGTAATTATACTGACGATTAATCGGTATTATACTTTGGGAAAATGCCATTTGATACTTCATAAAGAGATAATTAGTAATGATAGTAATAATAATACCAGCAAACAATATTGCAATTAACACATATCCTAAGGTTATCATAATTGCTGTTAAGCCAATAATCGTTATGATATTAGTAATGATCTCTGATACCCCTGATACTACCCTTTTAAGCGCTCCTTGATTATTACAAGCAAAGACTGCTCGTTCTTTTAAATCAAGATAATAGGGATCTTCAAGATGACGATACTCAACTTTCATTATCTTTAAAGACATCTCTTCCATTATCTTATAAGATACATAAGTTTGTTTTACATCCAGGATTCGTCGGTATGTATGATTAATTAAATTAATCAAAAGATTAAAACCGACAATTACACCACCCCAAAACAAAGCTGCAGTAATATCTTTATTAATGATTAATTCATCAATTAAAAACTTAGGAATAATAACATTTCCAAAAATTTGTAATGACGAAAATACCGATCCTAAAATGGTTAGAAAAATAAACGATGGAGAAACTTTATACATTAACTTTAATAAATATTTCATTTTTTTAAATGCTTTCATTTGTTTCTCCTTTTTGATAGTATTTTCCTTGAATAACAAACATTTGGTAATAATCACCTTTTAGATTCATTAATTCATCATGACTACCATATTCTTGTAGAGTTGAATTATTAAAAAAAGCAATCTTATCGCAGAACCTAGTACTAGCTAGGCGATGGGAAATATATATCGAAGTTTTTTGTTTAATCAAGCTATTAAAACTTTCATATATTTCTGCTTCTGCTAGCGCATCTAATGATGCTGTTGGCTCATCAAGCACAACCATCTTACCATCTTTATATAGGGCTCTCGCAATTGCAAGTTTTTGGTTCTCACCACCACTTAAGACAATCCCATTTTCATCAATGTTCTTAAGCATAATGGTATCTAGTCCCTTCTCTAATTTTCTAATTTTATTTCCTAAACCAACCGCATCTAAACATTCCCAAATACGTTTTTCATCATTTGATAATCCCATCGTAATGTTTTCCCGTACACTGAACGCCAGAATATTGATATCTTGAAACACTGGAGAAAACATGTTTTGGTAAGTTTCTTTTTCATAGTCTCTTGCATCCTTACCATTTACAAGAATAACTCCCTCAGTGGGGTTAAAGAAACGTAATAACAACTTTACTAAGGTTGTTTTACCAGCACCATTTACCCCAACAATCGCGAGTTTTTCCCCTTTGTTAATCTTTAAATTTAAATTACGAATAATCCATTTATCCGTTTTAGGATATTTAAAACTAACATTTTTAAATTCGATTTCTAAGGTAACATCTTTTACTTCTGGTATACCTTCACATTTTTCATTAAACTCTGTTTCCATAAATATAAAATAGTCATTTAATAATTGTCCTTTTGTAATAAGATAAGTTACATCTTCAGCGATCCCTTTTAACACTGTAGAAAGGGCTAAAGCTGCAAGTAAAAACAAAGAAAAAGAAGCAATATCCATTCCATCAATAACTCGAGTTATTAAAACATAATATAATAAGACATCACTAATAATAACGAATATCGTGTCAACTAAAGCTAACAAGTATTCCTTATTTTTAATTTTCCTAAAAATCGAAATATAAGATTTGATTTCAAAATCATAGCTATTAACTATTCGATCTTGAAATTCATATAGACGGATATCTTTACCATAACTAAAATCTTGCATTGTCTGTTCGAAATAACCGATTTTTCGATTTGCTTTTGTCATCTCTGCTTTATGTTTAAAACGATACTTCTTTACAATAAATGCACTTATAATACTAACAACTACCGAAAGTATAATCGCTAAAACTATCCAAATACTCAAATTAATTAAAATGTATATATACAATAAGGAAAGCAATACTTTCGAGGCAAGCACAAAAAGTTTTCTAATGACCTCTTCAAAATCATTACGACCAATTACATCATAGGCATCACTATTTTCATTTAAGAAATTAGGATCTTCTGTATAATGGTAATCAAGGCGATTTGTTATATCAAAAATATTTGTTAGTAAATCAATTCGCACTTTCATTACTCTTGTATACAAAGAATCCATTATAAATCTATCAAAAAAACCAAAGAAAGCGGTGATTATGGTAAAGGCAACAATTATATAAATAATTATCTCAAAATCAATCACCATCTTTTGTAATTCTTCAATAATGTATTTAGGTAAATATACTCCTACAAGCGGATAGATTGTGGCGATAATGGTATATATTCCACAGAGAATAAATATTCCCTTATCGCGTTTCCACACTTCATTAATTGATCTCTGGATCGTCTTCAAAAATGGATATTTTTTCATAATAAACTACTCCTAATTGCTTTTAATACTTGTTCTAGTTTTTCACTATTAACTTCATAATAGATTTTCTTATTATCTTTTTCATTTATGATTATTTTTAATAAACGATTATTAAGCAGAATATTCAAGTGATGATTAACAGTCGCAGCACTCAGTCCTAGTAACTTAGCAATCTCATTTGCATATGCTTTTTTACTCTTTAGAATTTTTAATATTTTAAATCTTGTTGGATCACTAAAGGATTTCATAATATCGAGGATGTTTTCTTCCTCCGAGTTAGCTTGATTAATTATTTTATCAAGCTTGAGCGACAAATAACCCACATAGATGCTACGCTTCTCGTCATTCATATTAACTGATATATGGTTATAAAAACTAACCATAATTGTTACTTCTTCATCGCCTTTAATAACTTCATCTACATTAAAATAGTCCTGTAAATGAGTTATGAGAACACGATCATTTAATAATTCATGATATAGTAAATCCACTTCTTTACTTACATAATGATAATTTCGTTTAAATTCCTCGGCCACATTATTTACTACTTCCATAAGGCGCGTAAATAAAGTTTCTCCCCCTAAATAAAAATTAATTAGCGTTAACTTCATTTTATCATCTATCAATAAGCCATTTACAATATTTAAGACATCGGCGATTTCTAGAGGTTTACTATATTCATCATTTTCTAATACATTCTCTACAAAAAAACGATCAAGAGTTTCCTGATAATTGGGGAACTTTTTTAAACAATACTTTAGATAAAAATCAGTTAACGTTCCAACATTGGGATTGTTTGACATTGTAAAAAAGGAAAGTAAGTCATTGGGTATCGTAACCTTTCTTTTAATTTCATCTTTAATCCGATGATAACCTTTCAAAAAGGAATATAATTCATTAATAGCAATCCCTTTATCTAATATTTTCCTTTCGGTTTTTTCATCTTTGCATATAATATCTCCGAAAAATGTTTTTGCTGTTAAACCCCTTTGCTGATTTTGTGTTCTTATGGACATTTCAAGATTTTCTACGTATTTGACATTATTTATTATAATTGCATACAGCTGCTCATTTTCCAATATAACCGGTATTAAGTTTGCAACGTAATTATTTTCCTGATTTTTTATAATATAATTTGCGGGAGTTGTTAATAATGTCTTTATTTCCGTATCGAATACTTCCTGGATATTGGTATGATTATTATTTTTAAAAAATAGCTTTTCAGCC
>ENA-UOOK01006881-UOOK01006881.1-fermentation-metagenome-genome-assembly--contig:-NODE-6881-length-10622-cov-2.741081_pt1 | contig 10622 bp, 9 predicted proteins | sample MGYA00245777_ERZ724023 | MGnify/ENA primary metagenome ERZ724023 (study PRJEB28704, sample SAMN03018312) | fermentation metagenome | biome: anthropogenic terrestrial biome; feature: soil; material... | reverse complement strand
TTGTTAGCGCCTTATTCTTATTACCAAGTTTATTGATTAAAGATCTTAATTCTTGTTCACTCAAACTTTCCGGTAAATTAAATTTTTTTCCGTAATAGAGTTTAGGATCTATCTCCGCAAACAAATCATCAATGTTGCTAACACCAATTTTATCAAGCATTTGCTTGATGTCAGTTGACGTATGCGGGAAGTATTTAAACATTATTCATTCTCCGCTTGATAAGCTTTAGCGTCAAGAAGATTCTTTAATTCTTTGGCATCTTTAATTTTAATTTTAATCATCCAAGCATCATAAGCATCTTCATTAATCATTTCTGGATTATCAACAACATCATCGTTTACTTCAACAACTTCTCCTGATAATGGCGCATATAAATCTGAAGCTGCTTTTACACTTTCTACAACGCCCATATCTCCACCTTGTTCTAATTCATCGCCAACTTCAGCCACATCTAAATAAACAATTGAACCAAGGCTATCTTGAGCATAATCAGAAATGCCTATGTAGGCATAGTTTCCTTCAACTCTTACCCATTCATGGGACTTTGCATATTTTAAATTTGGTAATACTTTCATAACTTTCTCCTATTTATGATATTTTTTATTTAAAAACTTTTTATTTCTAATGACCGCTTTAACTAAATTCTTACGAATTCTTACCCATACTTCTGTACCGATTTCCCAATAAGGATTATCTAACATCGCTAGAGCTAATACTTTATTAGTTCCTGGTACCATATAACCAGTTGTAATATAACCGATTTTTTGACCATTTACTTCTACTTCGTATCCAGCCCGAGCTATTCCTTTATCAACTAATTCTAACCCAACAATCTTCCTAGCTAAGCCATTTTCCTTTTGCTCATTTAATACTTTTGCGCCAATAAAATCTTTGTCTAAGTCAACAGCAAATCCTAATGTTGCTTCTAATGGATTGATATTACGATCTATTTCATGGCCATATAGAGGAAGATTTGCTTCAAAACGTAAGGTATCGCGACAACCTAAACCACAAGGAGTTACCTCCTTCACCAGTTCTTTAAAGATATAGAGAATATCTTCATTACTTCCATATATTTCAAATCCATCAGAGCCTGTATAACCAGAACGGGAAACTAAATACTTTCTTCCTAAAATAGAAATTTCATCAAAATCAAACATTACGAATTCGTCAATATTAAAATTTGTTTTTACTTTTAAGATATCGACCGCATTTGGACCCTGTAAAGCTAATTGTGATACTTCTTCACTGATATTTTTTACTTCTATTTTATGGGGATACTTGAGAAGAACTGCGTTAATCCATTCAAAATCTTTTTCTAAATTACTTGCATTGACAACTAATAAAATCTTCTGATTGTTATAATAATAGGCCATTAAATCATCAACAATTCCACCATCTTCATAACACATAAGCGCATAGGTCATTCGCTTTTCTTTTTTTGGTAAGCTATTAGTAATCAATTTTTCAACAAATCTGCTTGCCTCAACCCCAGTGACTAAAATCTCCCCCATGTGGGAAACATCAAAAACGCCACAATCTTCACGCACTGCCATATGTTCTGGAGTAATCCCAGAATACTCAATCGGCATTTCGTAACCAGCAAACTCAACCATTTTTGCGTTCAATTTAAGATGTTCATCATATAAAACGGTCTTTTTCATTATTCCTCCTCAAATTTTTTTAATGGAAATAGATAAAAAGAAAACCTTTTCCTAATAAATTATATCATTAATGATTTTGAAAGACAAGTTATTATAAGCAAATTTTTACTTTAATTTATCAACCAAAATGATGACTGTTAAATGCAAATTATGTATTAATTAAAAAATCTATGAAAACTATTATTGCATATAAAAAAAGTTTATATAAGAAAACCTTACATAAACTTTAGTTTGCAAAGTCCTTTTAAAAAAGGCTATGCAATAAATTCATTGATTTGATGCTTTACGCGAACTACAAAAGCTTCCACTTCATCTTTTTTAGGTTCTCGTAAATCACGTAATAAATATTTAATATTCAATTTATCCCACTTTTCAATTCCCATATTATGATATGGTAATACTTGAAAAGTAACATTTGCTTGTTTGTATGAACTGATAATTCTTGCATATTCAGTTGCACAGTATTCATTGTCATTTATCCCAGGTAATAATACATAGGTAATAGTGAATTTGTGATCAAGATTGTCTAAATATTTGAGAAATTCTAAAGTTCGATCAATCTTAATTCCGCAAATATCAAGTGAATAATCATTATCTACACCTTTTAAATTTACCAGAAATAAATCCGTTAATGATACTAATTCCTGATACTTCTCTCCCTCAACAAACAAACTGCCTTGAGTTTCAATACATGTATGAACATTTAATTTTTTTAATTCTCTAAATAGTTCAATGATAAAGTCAATTTGTAATAGGGGTTCGCCACCACTAATGGTAATTCCCCCATTTCGATAAAAAGTTCTATATTTAAGAAAATCACTTACAACCTCTTGTACAGAGATTTCTTTATTCTTCTTAATGGTAAGCATATCTGGATTGTGGCAAAACTTACATACGAGATTACAGCCTTGTAAGAATAAAACATAACGTATGCCCGGTCCATCAACACTACTAAAAGTTTCGATGGAATGGTAATTTGCTATCATAAAGCTGTGTGGAATGTTCTATGAATTACTTCTTCTTGTTGTTCTCTAGTTAATTTATGGAAATTAACAGCATATCCAGAAACTCTAATAGTTAAGTTTGGATATTTATTTTTATCATTCATGGCTTCAATTAAGGTTTCACGATTTAAAACATTGACATTTAAATGATGACCTTTATTTAGGAAGTATCCATCAAGTAAACCAACTAAATTATCCACTTGAGATGAAGACACTCCACCCTTAATTAAATCACCATATTCAGATCCTAAAGCTGATGGAATAATACTAAATGTATTACTAATACCATCATTAGCATCATGGAAGTCAATCTTAGCAACTGATAATAATGAAGCTAAAGCGCCTTTTTGATCTCTACCATGCATTGGGTTTGCACCTGGTGCAAATGGTTCACCTTTTTTACGTCCATCTGGTGTTGTACCAGTTTTCTTTCCATAAACAACATTTGAAGTAATTGTTAGAACTGATAATGAATGTTTTGCATTACGATATGTTTCATGACTAGAAAGTTTTTCTTTAAATACTGATACAATATGAGCAGCAATATCATCAACACGGTCATCATTATTACCGTATTTAGGGAAATCACCTTCAACCTCAAAATCAACAGTTAAACCTTCTTCGTTTCTAATCGGTTTTACTTTTGCGTATTTAATAGCAGATAATGAGTCAGCAACAACAGATAAACCGGCAATACCAGTCGCAAAGTTACGCTTTACATTATAATCATGTAATGCCATTTGTAATCTTTCATAAGCATATTTATCATGCATATAATGGATAATATTTAAAGCACTAACATAAATATTAGCTAACCAATCTAATACTTTTTCATATTTATTAATAACTTCTTTATAATCTAAATATTCAGATTCGATTTTACCAATGTTATTAATAAGTTTCTTACCTTTAACTTCATCTGTTCCATCATTTAAAGCATATAATAAAGCTTTCGCAAGATTTGCTCTTGCGCCAAAGAATTGCATTTCTTTACCTAATTCCATTGGGGAAACACAGCAACTAATTGCGTAGTCATCTCCACACATATTTCTCATTAAATCATCATTTTCGTATTGGATTGAAGATGTATCAATGCTTACTTTCGCAGCAAATTCTTTGAATGCTTGCGGCAAAGCTTCATTCCATAAAATTGTCATATTTGGTTCTGATGATGGTCCTAAGTTATATAAAGTATTAAGCATTCTAAATGAAGTTTTCGTAACTAGAGGACGTCCATCAAGACCAATACCACCAATAGATTCAGTTACCCAGTTAGGATCACCTGTAAATAATTCATTATATTCTGGAGTTCTTGCAAATCTAATTAAACGTAATTTTAATACTAATTGGTCAATTAATTCTTGCGCTTCTTCTTCCGTAATAGTTCCTTCAGCTAAATCTCTTTCAATATAGATATCAGTAAAAGTAGTATCTCTACCAAAACTCATGGCAGCGCCATTTTGTTCCTTTACAGAACCTAAATAACCAAAGTACATCCATTGTACTGCTTCAAAAGCATTCTCAGCAGGACGACCTAAATCAAATCCATATTTACTTCCTAATACTTTTAACTCTTCTAAAGCGTTCATTTGTTCTTGAATTTCTTCACGAGCACGAATATTTTCTTCAGACATCACATTTTTGAATTGTGATTTTTCTTTTTTCTTAGCTTCAATTAATTTGTTTATCCCATATAAAGGTACACGACGGTAATCGCCAATAATTCTTCCACGACCATATCCATCAGGTAAACCTGTGATTATAGCTGTACGACGGGCATCGCGCATTTCTTTTGTATAAACATCAAAAACTCCTTGGTTATGAGTTTTACGATATTTTGTGAATATATGTATTAATTCAGGATTAATATTATATCCATAAGCTTCAGCTGCATTAGTTGCAATCTTAATTCCACCATATGGGTGAAAAGCTCTTTTTAAAGGTTTGTCAGTTTGTAAACCTACAACAACCTCACTATTTTTATCTATATAAGCAGCATCATAAGCGTCAATTGTTGAAACGACTTCAGTTTCTGCTCCAAGGATACCTTTTTTAGATTCCTCTTTTAATAATTCATTTATTTGATCCAAAAGAACTTTTGTTCTTAGAGTAATTCCTTCTAAGAACGAACCGTCTCCTGTATATGGATTATAATTTGTTTGAATGAAATTTCTAACATCTATTTGCTGTTGCCAATTTCCATCCTTAAAGTTATGCCAAGCATCCATTTTTATTACCTCTCCCCTTCTAATTTTTATAATTCGTTTATATCTTTATTATACCATATGTAAATTTTATCACCTTAATTATAATAAAACGTAAAACACTTTCATCTTTTATCTATAGATGAAAATGCTTGTTGAATAATGTTTTAAATTAGTAAATCCTTATTCTTAAATACTTTATAGCTATATACTAATGAAACAATCGATAACACCGAAAATACAATTAAAGATATCCATGCAAACTCAATATCTTCTTGGAAAAAATATGCTGAATCAGCAAATGAGAATGGCGTAATATGTTTTAAATATCCAAGGAACTTATTATCTGATAATTGGTATACAAAGAAGATAATATATAATGGTAGAGGTATCGCTAATGATACCATTGATTTAACACCTCTTTTTACAATTACAGCGAGCGCAAATCCAAATATCAGCATCATAAGTAACAGTAAAGTATTAACTGCCATGAAAGCAAAAAAAGTTCCTAAATGTGGTACTTCATTGGCTGTTACAAAACCTAAAATCACAAAAATAATATTTATAATCATAAAGCCAATTATTTGAATAGATGAAGCAATTAATTTATTTACATAAAATTCTGATCTTGAAATAGGTAGAGAATAAATAGTATCTATTGACAATTCATTGAACTCACGATTAATTGCATTGAATCCTAGAATTACAGCATAGATTGAGCCCATTAGTTGAAGCATTATAGCTCCTTCCATTCCGAAATATTCAATGATGTTTTTTGGTAAACCCCCGAAATATTCCATAAACTCTTCAGGAAGAGCTGAATACATATCACCAACAACCGGATATAGAGCAACAATTAAATACATTGTCACACTCATTGCGATACTCCAAATTAGAAATGATTTGAAAGATCGACGTAATTCCATTTTTATTATATTTTTATTAATCATTTAATTCACCCTTTTGATAATAATGCATAAAAATTTCTTCTAGCCCCAATTCATTAATAACAATTGTTTCTAATTTATATTTATTTAGACCTGAAATTAGTAAATTAATATCTCCCCGAAACGAATAAATATCCTCTTCATTATCGTTTTCTATAAATGTTAAACCTTCAATATCAATATTTAAATTTGCTGGTGCAATTTTGACTTTACGATATTGAGATACTCTTAACTCTTTTAATGGTGATGAGAATAAAACAACTCCTTCTCTTATAAGCGCAACGCGGTCACAAATCTTTTCAACTTCATTTAAAATATGACTTGAAAGAATAATTGAGCTTCCTTGATTCCGATATTCAATCAGAAGATTAAGAAACCTTTGTTGGATTAGAGGGTCTAGTCCGGTGGTAGGCTCATCTAAAATAATGATTTTAGGATTATGCATTAATGCCGCAACAATACCAACCTTTTTACGATTTCCAAAAGATAAATCTCTAATTTTCTTATTTAAATCTAAATCTAAAATATCAGCTAAATATTCTATTGTTTCATAACCTGAATTTCTTACATCAGCAAAATATTGAAGTTGATCCTTAACCGTAAGTTCTGAGTATAAAAATACTTCACTAGGAAGATAACCAATTTCAGCATTAGTTATTGCTGATGGTTCCATTCCGTTGATTAAAACTGTACCACTTGTTTTTTTGATTAGCCCCATCAACATTCTAATAACAGTCGATTTACCAGCTCCATTTGGGCCAACAAATCCTAGTATCTCACCTTCTAAAAGGTCAAAACTAGCATTTTCAACGCCTCGTGAAGCACCATAATATTTTCTTAAGTCTTTAATTTCAATAACTTTCATTAATTTGACTCCTCTTTTAAGACTTTTGCAAGTTTGCTTGGAACATTGGTCATAATTCCATCTGCGCCAATTTCAATTATTTTTCTCATATCACTTTCATCATCTATTGTCCAGTAATGTACAGCAATATTATGACGATGTGCTTTTTTAACTAAAGATTTAGTTGCTAGATTTATTCCTGATTGCGACTTTGGAATTTGTAGTGCTGCTACTTTATCATTATAAAAGACATCTAATGATAATAACTGTAATATAAAAAACTTAATTACTCCTTCAGTTGCCGGTGAATACATTAAACGATTGTCTTTCTTGTGGTAGTCGACCATTTCATTATATACTTCTTGATGAAATGATGCTAGCACAATTCGTTCATATGTATTATAATCCTTATCTAACTGCTTCATTAAATCAATTACAGCTTCAAGAGCTCTACTTCCAATTTCCCCTTCTTGTTTTATTTCAACATTTATACGATTATTAGGAAAACTTATTATTAATTCTTCTAATGTAGTTGCTAAAAATATAGTATCATGACGAGGTGTAACTCCTTCTGGGTAATTAATGTCCAAAGGTGTAACAGTTCTTCCATCGAAAGTTTTATATTCAATCAAATCACCAGACTGGTTAAATCCATTCGAATTAGGAACAACAATGTTATGATAAGCAAAGTTTATTTCTTCTGCTATTAAATCACTATAATTGGTTTCAATAATTGGAGCATTAGTTAATGTCGTTTTTCGATCTAATGTCGTATCATGGGATAGAATAATAACACCATCTTTAGTAAGGCTAACATCAGTCTCCATCATTACATTCTTATCCACCGAATAAGCATTGTAGAACGCTTCTAAAGTATTATCAGGAAATTCTCCATTTCCTCCACCATGTGCAATTAATAATGGCTTATTATTTTTTTCAACCATTAATGGATTATTACCTATATAACTTTGTGGGCTAGGCACTACAATGGCAATCACCCAGGCTATTATAATTATTAAAATAATAATTGAACCTATTCTTCTTTTGTTCATAAATACTCCTTAAGTAATATTATTTACATATATAACATTATATCATATTTCAACTACAAAATTAAATATATTATTGTGAAAATATTATTACATATAAAAAAAAGATGCAATTCAAATAAATGAAAAGCATCATTTTCTGTCCCATAAATATATTATATCATAATAATATCAAAATGCAATAACATTCAAAAAAAATTTACATATTTTCCCAGTAAATCTCACGTTTATGAGCAAGTATGTTGAATTTGATATAAATATATTCATTTATAAGAAGTCTTTACTTAATGGAATTTTCCTAAAAATACTGTGTTTTATTCAAACGCTACTTCTAAATCAATCTTTGCGACCTTGCTAATCGTTGCATGAATTGAACAATTATCTGCAGCTAATTCGGCTGTTTTAACAAACTTTTTTTCATCACTTGCGTTTTTTATTACAATCTTAATCAAAGCTGTCTCTAATGTTGTAGGTACTACAGTTCTTTTTTTCCCTGTTATTTCAACATTTGCACCATCGAATGTTAATCTTTTCTTTTTTGCAATTTCAACGAATGTGTGGTAATAACATGACCCTAGAGCTCCTAATAATAAATTATAAGGTGATAACCCTTTTTCTTGATCGCCAATTAATAATTCTCCTTTTGGAGCTTTCATAACGCCTTTAAAAACATTGTCATAAACTTGTATAATTTTATCCACTGCCATTTTTATTTCTCCTTTAATTACTCCTTTATTATAAACCTAAATCCTTTTTATTACAACGAATTGGCTTACTCAACTTTAATATCTTTAAAATATGTTTTAATTAATTCTTGTTTATCATTGAAGTATTGATCATTGTCGCTTAAAATTATCCCATCAATATCAATAAATTGCTTTATTTTAAATAAATTATTATTCTTATATCGATATAATAAACGCGATTTATAATTACTAATGTTAATTTTTATTTCATTATTTTTTATGTTTTTATTAATGTCTAAACTTACTGCCATTCCTATTAATCTATCGATGCCAACTTGATCAGATAGAAAATTCCCCAAAGAATAGATGACAAATGTTTGTTGTGAATCATTCTTAATTAAATCTACTGGTTGAATAACATGGGGATGATGCCCAATAATAATATCAACCCCTAAACTAGAAAGATAATTTGCTTGTTCTTTCTGAATTGATGAAGGCAAAGATTCATATTCATTTCCCCAGTGCATTGATACAATAACAATTTCAGCTTTCTGCCTTGCTTCTTTTAAATCATTAAATGCTTTTTCATTATCGTATAGATTAGCTAAATACTCTTTCCCATTTGGAATGGTAATACCATTTGTTCCATAAGTATAGGCAACAAAAGCAAAACTAATATTCTTTTTTTCAAAGTATTTAATATTTGAAACATCTTCTGCTTCTGAACCAGAGTATATGATATCTTTATTTTGCCAATAATTAATCGAATTGCCAATTGCAATTTCACCTCGATCAAGAGTATGATTGTTTGCGAGTGAGATTAAATTAAATCCTGAATCAATAACCGCATCTCCTAATTCATGGGGACTATTAAAACGTGGATAAGAAGATAAACCAATTTCACTACCGCCAAGAATAGTCTCTTGATTGATAAATGCTAGATCAAAGGTTTTAATATATGGCTTGATTTCTTCAAATATCGGTTTGAAATCATAACCACCATCAGTTGCTGCTGCTTGATAAATTGTTTGATGGATTAAATTATCGCCGACCGCAATTAGACTTACTTTATAATTTTCTTCAATCGGTTCTCTAGGTTTTTCTTTAACTTTTTCACATCCACTTATAAATAATAAGAGGATAAATATTAATAATTTTTTCATCATTTCACCATTTTTATTATAGCCATAATACGATAATATAAATTGGAAATAATTGTACTATTTTTTTGGTAAGTTTGTAACTAATTCAACTACTTCACGGTTGCCATTTAGAATATTGGTGATTTCAATTTTATAATTAACCTCTGTAATGTCTTTATTTATTATCTTTCCCATCTCATCAACTTCATTTTTATCTGCAATTAATGAGAATTTATAATCCTGATAACTTGTTAGTAATTCATATTCAAACTCAACCATTTCTAAAAACATTGGCCATAATCCTGACATTCTCAATGCTTGAGGACAATTTTTACCTGAAAAATTATTATGTTGCATTACACGATCAAGTCCTAATTTGTTTTCTACTAATAGTTTAGCAACAAGTTTAGCAAGATTTTGCCATGTAGAATAAAGGCTAGATCCCTCATCAACACATGACTCAATTCCAATTCCCCTTGTGCCTCCACCTTGATTAGCGATAACTTTATAGGATTTATTATAATAAGTTGTATTCATGAAATAGTATCCATTTTCGCCGATAATCGTAAAAATTCCTGAGTCAGCCATTCTTAATGATTCCAAATTATTTTCTACAACTGGAACAAGAATATCAGTCTCAATGCCATTTATTATATATTTACCATTAGCAATAGTTATCACTGGTTTAGCAGTTGTTGCTTTAACTTTAGTATCTATTAATTGAAAATCACGAAGTCCATCGCCAGCATGAAATCCAATTTCATCATCAGGTAGATTATGATAACATCCATTTTCATCAACGGTATAATGCCATGATACTCCCGGATCTGATTCAAGGAATCTGGCATGCATCATTGCATTCGCACCTTTATTATTATTACCAGTATCATGAACAACAATAAACTCAACTGAATCCATTTTTCTCCCTGGACGAGATTTGTTTATTGGCATTTCCTTTTCTACAATCTTTAGTTCTCCAAAACCTAATTTTGAGATTGAACCAATTGTTAATTCTTCCTTTTCGGTATTACCAAATGTTTTAATAATTTTTGCTAATACTACATCATTGTGCGCTCTTTTA
>ENA-UOOK01006879-UOOK01006879.1-fermentation-metagenome-genome-assembly--contig:-NODE-6879-length-10624-cov-3.050052_pt1 | contig 10624 bp, 9 predicted proteins | sample MGYA00245777_ERZ724023 | MGnify/ENA primary metagenome ERZ724023 (study PRJEB28704, sample SAMN03018312) | fermentation metagenome | biome: anthropogenic terrestrial biome; feature: soil; material... | reverse complement strand
GAAACATTTTACTTTATCCAGAGCCGATGGAGGTGTGGATTCCGCTTTTTCCATGGAACCGGAAGAAATGAGGCAGCTGGTAATTGAAACCGGGAGAGCCTGGCAGGCATTGGGAAAAATCAGCTACCGTCCCGGCGAACAGGAAAGCAAGTCTTTGAAGTTCCGGCGTTCTTTGTATATAGCCAAAGACATGGCGGCAGGCGAAGTTCTAACCCCGGAAAATATGCGCATTGTACGTCCGGGGTATGGCTTGGAGCCCAAGTATTATGATGTACTGATAGGGAAAAAGATTAACCGGGCGGTGAAAAAGGGGACTCCATTAAGCTGGGATTTGATATAGGTTATAGCTATCCCGATGTTCAAGTTTGGGGCTATGGTAGGAGTAGAGGCGGCAGAGGGGGTCGTGGTGGGGGCGAAGTCTATGCCAAGCAACGGGGAGACATGATTATATGAGTGAAATTATCGCCGTTCGGGTAGACGGCAACAGTGCAATAGGTTTTGGCCATTTGACAAGAATGAAGGCTTTGGCCCGGGAGTTTGACAAACTGGGGGCTGAAGTTATTTTTTTGAGCAGAAATCCGGAAAATATCGAGGGATACCGGGTAGGGCAATTGGAGCGGCAGAGCGGGCATGAAGAGGATCGGCTGGTAGCAGAGATGCTGACAGATATGCAGGCGGGAATGCTGGTTATGGATTCTTATGAGTATACCCAACAGCGGCTGGATCGGGCGGGGCAGTTGCCTCTGCTGAGTGTATATGTGGACGATCTTAATCGTCACCCCTTGAATACGGATTTTGTAATTAACGGCAACCTTTATGCTCCGGGGCTTGCTTACCGGGGGAGGGCCCGGTTTTTGCTGGGGGCAAAGTATTTACTGATGCGGGAGGAGTTCGCCGGGGTTCCTCGGTGTTTGCCCAATTCGGAAGGGGAGCAGGTACTAATTACTTGCGGGGCGGCGGATATGGAAAATATTACCCCGAGAATATTGCATTTGCTTAAAGGCTATGATCGGTGGGCGGATTTGCACTGGCATGTGGTGATAGGGCCGGTATTTCGCAACTCCGCTGAGATTGAAGCGGTGGCCGCGAATTGTCCCCAGGTGACCCTGCACTATAATCCGGATATCAAAAAATTAATGGATTTCTGTAATATATCCATCAGTGCAGCCGGGAGTACTACTTATGAACTGGCTGCCTGTGGAGTACCGGCTCTGCTGGTGATTGCGGCGGATAATCAGGTGCGGCTGGCCCGGGAGGCTGAAATGCAGGGAATGGCGCTCAATCTGGGCTGGTACCATGAGCTGGACGCGGCCAGGTTGTACTCCGCCTTGGATAGTCTGATAAACAACCAGCCGTTAAGGGAAAAGATGGCGAGGCGTGGACAGTTGCTGATTGATGGTCAGGGAGCGCAGCGGGTGGCCGCCATACTGGTGGATGAGATGAGGAGAAACAAATAAGGGAAGAATCGGCTCATCTCCGGCAACTCCAGCGATTATGGTTAATGCCGTGGCCCATTGGTTTTAGCGGGGCATGGGGGTCACTAATTGATAAACAAGTGGTTTATAGCGGGGACGGGGAATAGGGGTGTTAGCACCGGATGACACCTAATAACAAGGGTAATATTGCCCAATGGCCCCTTGGCCCGGATCCATATTCATTCCCTGATGCCCGGATTCTTAATTGGCATTTATTGTCCAGCATGTTATATTGATAGTAACTGATATCAATTACTATCAGGGGTGAGAACATGGATGCGGGTCTTTTTGCTCAAATGCTTGCCGATAAGAGCTTTATGGACTTAAAAAAGATGCAATATAAATATTCGGCGGATGCGGTGTCGGCTATGCTTTCTCTGTTAAGGCAAACCATGTATAAGACTTTGCCATTATGGGATTTTAACGGTACTAATCTGGTGTACCTGGAAAACATAGCCCAGGTAAGAATGTCCGCCTACAAGGTTCTGTTCTCCTGGCCTCTCCCCGCCAGCTCCTACGGCCTGAATGCCATGGAGGAGGAGATTCATTCTACCCTGACCATTGAAAATATTCACTCCTCCCGGGAAAGCATTCGCAGGATCCTCAGCGGGTATGCTCCCCGGGATGAAATGGAAAACCGCATTTTGGGCATGAAAAAAGGCCTGGAATTCATCAGTGACAGCGCCAACCGGATTACAGAAGAAAACATTTTCCGGCTGTACAGCATAGCGGTGGGTGATTTTTTGGCCCCATCTGACAGGATTATAGTGGGGAAGTTTTATCGGCATGATAATGTATTTATTGTCGGTGGCCAGGTGGAGCATCAGGGGCTGGATCCCACCCAACTACCCCAATATATGGCGCAGCTGGTTAAATTCACGGGCGGCGCTACTATGATGAACGATTTGCTGAAAGCGGCTGCCATCCACTTTTATCTTGCTTATCTGCATCCCTATTTTGATGGCAATGGCCGAATGGCCCGGTTTATTCACCTGTGGTATCTGGTGCAGCAGGGGTATTCATCGGCATTGTTTATTCCCTTTTCCAGTTATATTAATAAAAGCAAAAACGCTTATTATAATACTTTCACCCAGATTGCCAGGAACTATGAAATCAGTGGTTTAATTGATATTACGCCGTTTCTGGTTTATTTTATTGAAAACGTCTACAACCAGATGGGTGCCACCCGGAATGAGGCACAATCCATCAGCAAGTATCGGAACGCACTGGCAGCAGGTGAGGTTACTGAAAAGGAAAAAGACTTGTTTGGATTTGTGCGGGCGGCTTACGGCGGCAGTGAGTTTTCCACCAAGCAGCTGGAAAAGGATTTTGCCCATGCGGCCTATGCCACCATCCGCAGTTTCGTATTGAAGTTTGAGAAAATGGGTATCTTGTGCAGCCAGAGGTACGGTAATCGCGTCAAGTATAGAATCAACCGCTAGGAAGCCATGCTGCTCTGTGGCCTGGCGGGATGGAAAAGGGCCGACCATGTTCAGTCGCTGCCCTCCTCCCATCCTCATAATAAAGAGTTGGGTGAAAAAGTGCGATATATGTATTAGTACTTATAACCGACTCCGGGGAGAGGAAAAAAGATGAATATACATAAAAATTTGGCCGGGAAGAAGATACTGGTGACCGGAGGGACCGGAACGGTGGGACAGGCTCTGGTCCAACGGCTGCTTGATGAGGGGGCGGCGGTGGTACGGGCCTTTTCCCGCGACGAATATAAACAATACCGCATGCAGGAGTATTTTGCCTGGCAGGGGACTGATCAGACACGCCTGCGCTTCTTTCTGGGAGATGTGCGGGACCGGGAGCGGGTGCAGCGGGCTATGGAAGATATTGATGTGGTCTTCCACCTGGCCGCGCTGAAACATGTTCCGGCCTGTGAGTACAACCCCTATGAGGCGGTAAAGACCAATGTGCTGGGGACGCAAAATGTTATCGACTGTGCCATGGAGCGTAAGGTGGAGGCGGTGGTTTATGCCAGTACCGACAAGGCGGCCGCTCCCACCAACACCATGGGGGCCAGCAAACTGCTGGCGGAGCGGCTGGTTTCCTCGGCCAATGAGTGGAAGGGCCCGCGCGCGACACGCTTCCTGTCGGTTCGTTTCGGCAATATTTTAAACAGCCGGGGTTCGGTAGTCCCCTTGTTTCAGAGGCAGATTGCCCGGGGAGGACCGGTCACCGTTACCGATGGGGATATGACCCGTTTCTTTATGGAAATTGAGCGGGCCGTGGAACTGATTCTTCATTCCCTGGCCATAGCCCGGGGGGGCGAAACCTTTGTTTTCAAGATGCCCATATTGAGGATTGGCGATCTGGCGGCTGCCATGCTGGAATTGACCGGGCCTGATGTGGCTGTTAAAACCATCGGTCTCCGGCCGGGGGAAAAGATGTATGAGGAACTGATGAGTGAAGAGGAGAGTGCCCGGGCTCTGGAAACGGATGATCTCTTCATCATTCTGCCCTATTATCAGGAGGTCTGTGCAGCACTGGCGCTCTATGCGGGGGCACGTAAAGCGGCCTGTGGCACCTATTCTTCTGCCGGGAAGGAAACGCTCACTCGAGTGGAGATAAAAAGCATGCTGCAGCGTATCGGTTGTTTTTGCTGAGGAAATGGAGGTTGACGATGCGGATTCTGGTTACCGGCGGGGCTGGTTTTATCGGCCGCTGGGTGGTAAAGGGTCTTTTGGCCGGCGGCAATGAGGTTACGGCCCTGGACGATTTATCCAACGGTCTGCCTGGGAATATCGAAGAATTCAGGGGTAATCCCCTTTTTTCTTTCCTTGTCGGGGATATAAAAGATAAGGATATGTTGGCAGAACTGTTTGCGGGGGGCTTTGATCTGGTCTACCATCTGGCTGCTTCTATTAATGTGCAGGATTCCATTGACGATCCGGGCACCACTTTTGCCAATGATGTGGTGGGGACTTTCAATCTGCTGGAAGAGTGCCGCCGGCACCATAGCAAAATGGTCTTTATGTCCACCTGCATGGTCTATGAGCGCAGTCTGGATGAAAGGGGAATTGATGAGCATCATCCGGTAAAGCCGGCCTCGCCCTATGCGGCCAGCAAGCTGGCCGGGGAAGCCCTGACTCTTTCTTATTATTATGCCTACGGTCTGCCCACGGTGGTTTTGCGTCCTTTTAACACTTACGGTCCTTTCCAGAAGGCCAGCGGCGAGGGGGGCGTGGTGGCTATTTTTATCAACCGTGACCTTGCGGGACAGAACTTAAATATTTATGGGGATGGTACTCAGACCAGGGACTTGCTCTATGTGGAGGACTGTGCTGACTTTGTGATCCGGGCCGGCCTCGATGCGGCGGCCGCCGGGCAGATATTGAATGCCGGGTCGGGACGGGATGTCAGTGTTAATCAGCTGGCGGCCATGATCTGCCGCGACGGGGAGCGCATCCAGCATGTTGTGCATATTCACCCGCAAAGCGAGATTCAAAAACTGCTCTGCAATTATGATAAAGCCGGCTCTTTACTGAACTGGAAGCCGCGCGTAAGCCTGGAAGAGGGTATAGATCTGACCCGGGACTGGCTGCGGGATGCCAGGTAGGGTTCCTGGCATCGCACCTGGTTTATCCTGCGGCCCTATGTTCGGGGAGAACAATTTAAATACTGGTTAATCAGGTTTATGTACTCCAGGTAATAATTCAAGCAGGTGCTTATGGAGCTGTAAACGATCTCATCGTCTATCTCTTCGTATTCATGCACCAGGATGTTCCTGAGCCCAGTGGAAGGGGCAATTTTTAAAGCGAACTCCATAGGGAGGATGTCTTGTTCAGCCAGGTCGATAAAGGAGTTGAAATAGTCAGTGGCGCCTTTTTTTTCTTTCATTCTTAGCAGCATATTGTTGATATCGGTGGCGCATTCGACTATAAGCTGGATGGTTCTTTCTACAGCGCGGCGATAGATGGAATCAGACATATATTTTTCCCGGGAGAATGATGATAGGGATTTTAGCTCGGTATAGTAGGTATACAGCTTATCCAATTTGGCGCAGAGTCTATCGTGATCGGACATTCCGCAATTCCTCCGCTAGTTTTTTGTTGAACAAAGTGCGTTGCACCTCTCGGAATTTGCCGGTTTCATAGTAACATTTGTAGAGATAGGGGCACAGGGACTGAAAGTACCCTGCTTCTGCCTCATAGAGAACCCGGCCATCATTGGCAACGGCTTCCTTTAAAAGACCCGATGCGGTTTGCAGGTTGACCAGATCTATTTTGCCATGGCGATGGAGGAGGATTAAATCGCTCATTAAATCAAACAACTGCTGACCATTTAGCTGCTGTTCAGATATAAAAGCAATATCTATGTCGCTGCGGGCGGGGTCATAGTCTTCCTGCCGGGCGTAGCTGCCGAAATATACCAAAAGCTTCAGATGGTACTTTTCTACGATCTGCTGCAGTTTGTCATCAGCTATTTTAACAAGCAATCAAAAAACTTCCTTCCCGGTTCTAATGGACGGAATAAAAACCTCCAGGGTATAATTGGGGTTCAAAGACGCTCTTTATAGAATTATAACTCAATTCGTTAGCGAAGACACGAACAATAAGGGAAAAATTACCTGAAGATTTTGAGCCTTGGGTATGGTTGCGGGGCAAAATAGTAACTCAAACAAAGGATGCGGGATATGGGTTTAAAGCTAAAGAGAAGGGACCGGTTGATAGTGGCCCAAGACAGGGATGAACTTACCTGGGAAAGAATTTGGTAAAAGGGTATCGTAAACATTTCGGGGTTGACTGGATGTGTGCAATTATGGAAACCGTAAACGCCAAAAGGAAGCCAAGCGGGCAGCGAAACACTTGATATGGACAGTAATGAGTATTTCTGTTATATAGCAGGGTATACTTCAGACGGGGCTCCTTTCGGAACGTGGGAGGAGATGGAGGAGTGCTTATCTCCAAAGGAAAAAGGGGGAAGTAATGTGAAACTTGAGTTGAGCAATCTAAAAAAGGCAATAAGATCACTGGAAAAGGCCTTGCAGATTACTGCTGACAAGATTGCCCGGGAAAATGTGGGTACTGATGAAATAGATTTATTGAAAGCGGGAGTAATTCAAAATTTTGAATTCAGCTATGAGTTGTGTTGGAAGTTTATGAAGCGTTGGATTGAAAATAACGTTAGTGCGGTAATTGTTGATGGGGTACCCCGGAAGGAACTATTTCGAATAGCTGTGGAGAATCGTTTGATTGCGGATATTGATATATGGATGAAATTTCATCGGGCTAGAAACATTTCATCACATATCTATGATGATAAGACTGCTGAGGAGGTTTACCAGATAGCCAGGGAATTCCATGAATATGCAATAGAGCTTCTAAAGAGCCTGGAGGATCGAAATGGTTAGTGTAACCGGTTCCCAAATGCAGACTATTCTCAGTATTCTGGATAGGTATGTTCCCAATACTCCGGTCTGGGCCTTTGGTTCACGGGTTAGGGGAAATTATAAGAGCTATTCAGATTTGGATCTGGTTATTATCGGTGAGCGTAAAATGAGCATAAACGAGTTGGGGGAATTAATTGAAGCATTTCAGGAATCGGACCTGCCATTTCGGGTTGATGTGCTGGATTGGCATGCGACTTCACCTGAATTCCGCCAGGTTATAAAACGAGAATATGAAGTATTGAGGGCGGTTATTTACTGAGTTCAACAATGAAGTAACGTACGGCTCTCAAGAGCGGGGTAAAAAAGTGCGATACAGGTATTAATACCGTGCCATGGAATGCCGGGCCGATTGGTTTTGTCCCGAAAGGAGATGTCAATAGAGTGGCGGAGTTTATTCCCTACAGCCGTCAAAATATAGCGCCGGAGGACATCGAAGCGGTGGTGCGGGTGCTCAAATCGCCGCTCATCACTCAGGGGCCGGAAGTGGAAAGGTTTGAAGAGGCCATTGCCGGTTACTGCGGGGTGAAATATGCGGTGGCTTTCAACAGCGGGACTTCGGCCCTGCATGCTGCTCTCCATGCGGCCGGAATTACGGCCGGGGATGAGGTTATCACCACTCCGCTGACCTTTTTGGCTACCGTCAATGCCGCCGTCTACCTGGGGGCCCGCCCGGTAATGGTGGATATTGATCCCCGCACCTATTGCCTGGATGTAAATCAAATCGAGGCGTTAATAAGTGAAAAAACCCGGGCCATTCTGCCGGTGGACTATGCCGGCTACCCGGTGGATATGAATGCTATCCGTGAGGTGGCCCGGTGCCACCATCTTATAGTAATTGAAGATGCCGCTCATGCCCTGGGAGCCATCCGCAACGGCCAGGCGGTGGGCGGTGAGGCCGATATGACCATGTTTTCCTTTCACCCGGTTAAGCATATTACCACCGGTGAGGGTGGGATGATAGTTACCGACGATGCGGCTCTGGCCGGGAAGATGCGGCGGTTTCGCAACCACGGTATGATCCGGGAGGCCGACCAGCTTATGGAAAACCACGGACCCTGGTATTACGAAATGCAGGAACCGGGCTATAATTTTCGCATGACCAGTATTCAAGCCGCTCTGGGGCTGTCCCAGTTTCAGCGTTTGGAGGCCTTTGTCGAGGAACGCAATAAGCTGGCCCGGGCCTACGACCGGGCTTTTGCGGATTTTCCCGCGCTGTCTGTTCCGCCCCGGGTCGGCGCAGCCGGCAGCCGCCATGGTTACCATCTCTACCCTCTGCTGGTCAATGACCCGGAACAGCGTTTGGGGCTTTTTACTTATTTGCGCCAGCAGGGCATCCGGGTACAGGTTCACTACCTGCCGGTGCACCTGCAGCCCTTTTACCGGCGGCAATTTGGCTACCAACCCGGCCAGTTTCCTATGGCCGAGTTTGTCTACTGGCGCGAAATCAGCATCCCTCTTTTCCCCGGTTTAACCCAGCCGGAACAGTCCCGCGTGGCGGACCTGATAAAAGCCTACCTGTAGGAGGGAACAAAAAACGGTTACCTTGTCCCTCTAAAGTTTTGGTGGTGTTTGTCGATATAGCTATAAAGTGGATAGGGATGGATCGGGCCGGACTCCTTCGTGAGAGGCCTGCGGGGGCGGAATGATTGATGCCCCCGGCACTTCGAATTTGTGGCCGCAAGGCCACCTCTCCCATCCATTTTTCCTTTAACCAATAACTGAATAGCTGCCGGAGGATATGTTTTTAAGAGATCGGTTCCAATCATCGGTATTCCCGGGTGATCCCGGGAGGTTGGTTTATCCGGCAGGCTCCAAAAGGTCCGTTGCCCGGTCGAAGGTGGAGGGAATGATCGGAGGCCCGGGTGTGGATATTACTGTTGGTGGGATTTTCTTAGGGGAGGGGTTAACTGGTTATGATTATTAACCACAACATTGCCGCGCTGAATACCTATAATCGCCTGGACTCCAATAACCGGGCGGTGTCGCGGTCGCTGGAGAAGTTGTCATCCGGGTTGCGCATCAACCGGGCGGCGGATGATGCCGCCGGGCTGGCCATTTCGGAGAAAATGCGCTCGCAGATTCGGGGATTGCAGCAGGCGACGCGCAATGTTCAGGATGGCATTTCGTTGATCCAGACGGCGGAGGGGGCATTAAGCGAGGCGCACGCTATCCTGCAGCGCATGCGGGAACTGGTGGTGCAGGCGGCCAATGACACCTATACGGCCAGTGACCGCATGGAAATCCAGCGGGAGGTAAACCAGCTTAACCTGGAACTGGACCGCATTGCTTCCACTACCCAGTTTAATGGCAAGAATCTTCTGGACGGCACTACTTCCGCTCTGGTGTCCACGGACAAGCTCACTACCCGGGTGTTTATGCGCGGGGGGCTGCGCCAGCTGGATCAGTTTAACCAGAAGGTACCCGGCGGCGGCAACTACCGCCTGGAGATCACTGCTGATCCGGGGTTGAACCAGATTCAGAAGAGCGATATTTTCAAGGTGAAACATAACCGCACCCACGAAATAACCACTTCTGCGACCACCCTGCGGGAAGGAACTGCAACGGCTGCCGAACAGCAGCAGGTCCTCGTTACCGGTGCCGGGGGCGGGACCTTTGCGCTGACTTTTGGTGCCGATACCACCGCTGATTTAGACTACAATGCCAGCGCCACTGATGTGGAAACGGCACTAAATGCTCTGGCCAGCATTACTGCTGCCGGAGGAGTCACCGTTACCGGCGGAGGGGTGCTGCCCTGGAGGGTAGAATTCAACAATTCTGGCGATCAGGCCCAGATTACCATTGACGGTGCCAACCTGACTGCCCTGCAGGAGACGGTGGGGGATGTGGCGGTGGCTGATTCCCGCCTCTACGATATTGATCGCTACTGGGACAGCAACGGTCATTTTATCCTGGAGCAGCCCAAGGTGGTTACCCTCATTCAGGGCGGGGGAGCGCGGATTAATGTTAGCATTACCAGTGCGGACACCATTCGCTCCCTGCGGCAGAAGCTTAATACGGCTATTGCTGATTCTCCTCCCAAGGGTCTGGGACAGAGCCAGCTGGTGGGGGGGCCTCCCGCTGACCAGAACTTTGTCAGCTATGTGCTCCCCGGGGAGGAAGTGGCCGGGGAGGAGGCTGTCCCCGGAACCTTTATTATCCGCTCGGGGATGCCGGGAGAGGATGGTCAGATTACCATTATCGGTGAAGACGATATCCTGCGGGCCTTGAGCCTCATGACCATACAGGAGGCCGAGGAAAATACCTTTACGGTCAATGTCTACAACGCCCATGATGCTGCGGATATTATTGCCCGGAATGTGGTGGTGACCGACAATAACCTGGTGGGGGTCATCAATGACAATGTGGATGTACAGTTTTCCAGCAGCACCGGAATTCAGGTGACCTGGAACAGCACCACCCGCATGTTTGATTTCGCCCCGACCGCTCCCGCTGCGGTGGAGACGTTTGTACACGTGGCGGACAATTCCCTGATTTTCCATGTGGGGGCCAACCAGCAGCAGGATGTGATGGCTTCCATCGGTGATATGAGCACGCGGGCGCTGGGTCTGGAAAACATTCAGGTTTACACCAATGCCATGGCCAACCAGGCTTTGGCCAAGGTGGACGGGGCCATTGCCCGGGTTTCGGCGGAGCGCTCCCGCCTGGGGGCGGTGCAAAACCGTCTCGACCATACTTTCAACAACCTGATGGTGACCACCGAGAATCTGACCCCCTCGGAATCGCGCAT
>ENA-UOOK01006877-UOOK01006877.1-fermentation-metagenome-genome-assembly--contig:-NODE-6877-length-10628-cov-4.786343_pt1 | contig 10628 bp, 10 predicted proteins | sample MGYA00245777_ERZ724023 | MGnify/ENA primary metagenome ERZ724023 (study PRJEB28704, sample SAMN03018312) | fermentation metagenome | biome: anthropogenic terrestrial biome; feature: soil; material... | reverse complement strand
TTTGACCCGGTGGATTATGATCCGGTATCCTGGGCAAAGGCGGCAAGAGGGGCCGGCATGAAGTACGCCGTGATGACGGCAAAACACCATGACGGCTTTTGTCTGTTTGATAGTCAGCTAACCTCCTACAAGGCCACCAATACCAAGGCGAAAAGGGACTTGATCAGGGAGTATATGGAAGCCTTTCGGGCTGAGGGGCTAAAGGTAGGTCTATACTACTCTCTCCTCGATTGGCAGCATGAGGATTACCCCCATTACGGCGACAGGCATCACCCCATGAGGGATAACGAGGCTTTTCGGGGAGTTGAGCATGATTTCCCTAATTACCTAAATTACCTGCATGGGCAGGTTAGGGAGCTGTGCACTAACTACGGGAAGATAGATATCCTCTGGTTTGATTTTTCCTATGACGGCATGTCCGGCGATAAGTGGAGAGCGGCCGAATTGGTGTCCATGGTCCGGTCGTTGCAGCCTGGCGTCATTATCGATAACAGGTTGGAAGCCAGCGGTGAAAATGCGGGCAACATAAGGTCGATGAGTCCCAGCCCCTATGCCGGGGATTTTGCCTCTCCGGAGCAGATTGTTCCCCCTGCCGGGATTGTGGATGAGATGGGCTGTCCTGTTCCCTGGGAGTCGTGTGTCACTATGAATAATCACTGGGGTTATTCAGCCCGGGATAGAGGATTTAAGTCGGCGAAGACCATAATCCGCAAGCTGGTGGAGTGCGTCAGTAAAAATGGCAACCTTCTCCTCAATGTTGGGCCTAACGCTAAGGGGGTAATACCCCGGGAGTCCCTGGCGGTCCTCAGGGAAATTGGCCAATGGCTGGAGCAGAACGGACAGAGTATCTATGGCTGCGGTAAAGCTGATTTCCCCAAGCCAGAGTGGGGCTATTTCACCCAAGGGGGCAATAATCTTTATGCCCATGTTCTGGAGGGGCCTATTGGCCCCCTGGGCATACATGGGCTAGCGGGGGTTAAGGCGATCAGGCTCTTGGAAGACAATTCGGAAATAATACCGATTCAGCCATGGAATACCAAGGACTATGCCGACTACCTTTTCTTGAACTTTGGCGAACCGGGCCACCTGACCCACCCCCTGCCCAATGACACCGATACGGTAATACACTTTGCCCTTTAATATCCGTGGCCAAGGGGTAACGGTGGCAAACACTTACGGCCATGAAAAGTGGGCCACCGGGGCAGGAGTACCGCCTGGTGCTCGCACTTCGGTAGTAGGCCGCCAGGCTCTGGTCCATCGCGGTCTAGCCCTGGGTGGCATCGGCGAGCATGCCTCGTCGGCCGGGGAAGGACGGGAGGGGCAAGGCTAGGAAGGAAAAATAATCTACAAGCCCAGGCAGGAAAAAAACAGGAAACGGCGAATAGTACGTAACAGAACAGTTACAATATCAGGCATAGAGATTAATGATGTAACTGGAGGTATGACTAGTGAGCGATCTGACTTATTCCCTAATCGGGCGACGGCTAAGGAATGCCCGTACTGCAGTTGGGTTTACCCAAAAGGAGGTAGCTGGCTATCTGAACATAGCCCGTGAAATGATCTCCTACTTCGAAAACGGGTCCCGAGAAATTGACATGATCCGTTTATCGCAACTGGCAGATTTATACGGACGTTCTCTCACCTCATTCTTGGCCAGGGAAGCTGAAACTGGGGACGTGGAGGTTGCCATCCAATTCAGGTCGGGCGATTTAGGCCTTGAAGATGTAAAGGTCGTGGCCTGGGCAAGTAAGTTCACCCGTAATTTATATGTCCTAAATGCGTTATTGAAAGGCAATGTTTGATGCAGCAAGCAGTGAACACGGCAAAAAAGATGGCGGCATCTTTTCGCGTCGATTTGGGCCTGAGTCTAACCGAACCAGTTGATATGACAAAAGTTATCATGAAGACCGGAATATCTTTGCTAAAAACACCCCTGCAAGGCTCGATATCCGGTCTTTACCTGCGGGCAGATTCTGTAAAAGTAATCCTTATTAATAGTACTAAAAGCATGGGTCATCAGAACTTTACCCTGGCCCATGAGTTATACCATGCCCAATGCGAGGAACAACGGAGCAGGGCATACTCTGCAAAGCAGTCGGAGCGACTCGCTAACACCTTTGCTTCCTTTTTTCTCATGCCTGAACGGGGTGTTATCGAGGTCCTCAACGCTCGAAAAGCAATAGAATCCCCGGGGATAGGGGACATAATCTACCTGGAACAGTTTTACAGTGTCAGTCATGCAGCTATGCTTTGTCACTTGACCGCCCTAAGGATTATTGACAACCATAAAGCAAAGGCCGTCGAACATGGTGTTATAGGAATGGCTCAAAGACTTGGATACGGAGATGCTCTGTACAAGCCGACCAATGAGCGGAGTATTATTTCCGACTATGCTGAAAAGGCAAAAGAGGCACATGACACTGGTTTGATTACCGATACCAGGTATCAAGAACTCTTGGCGGAAATCGGCCTAGCCCAGGAAATCTTGGCGGATACAGATGATGTTAAGTAATCCGCCCCTGGTTCTGGATTCAGATATCATTTCTACTTTTGCCCATATTAATCGATTGGATATTCTTGAGTATCTCTACTCTGAGAGATTATTGGTATTAGATGAGGTGTTTTGGGAAGTCAGCAGGAGTCCCAAAGTCGGAGGTGTATTATCCAATACCATGAATCGTGGCTGCTTTCGACAAGATAAGTTGAACTTGTTGGGAGAAGACGGTATGGAATATGCTCGCTTGGTTGACAGAGGAAATCTGGGAAAAGGGGAGGCCGCAGTGCTTGCCTATACCAGATATCGTGGTGGTACTGTGGGAAGCAGTAATATAAGAGATGTATTGCTTTACTGCGAAAATCATGATTTACCACTGCTAGCAACTAGACCAATAGTATATGATGCCTATTGCCATAAGATCATCACTCTCGCTGAGGCATGCAAAATCTGGACGGCAATGCAGGACAGAACCCGACTGCCCAATAAAAGTTTTGAAGAAGTTGTTTACCATTTTACTGGCAGAGAAGGTGGTATCTTAGGTAAACAGAGATACTAATGGTGGGCATTCTTGTTTGTTGTAGGCTAGTTTTACCGGGAATTGCAACATAGGCTTCCCCCAAATTGCAAGATAGATTTCCCTGTTTTTGCAGATGAGAGAAGGCCATTGCAGCAGCCCCATAGAAACCTTACCCTTGTAGTCTCTATTACGAGGGGAGGAAATTAGGAGGATGCTAGCAATGGCTCGTATCAATTGTATCAGAGAAATGTTTTTTGAAAAAGGCATGAATTATGCCAGCATCGCAAGAACCACCGGGCACGACGTTAAGACTGTGAAAAAGTATGTTCACCAGAAAGACTTTAACCTGCCGCCCCCGAAGCCGGTAAAGAAACGCGGCTCTAAACTGGATGGTTACAAGGATCTAATTGACGAGTGGTTAGAAGAAGATAAAAAAGTTCGTCGAAAGCAGCGTCATACCGCACTTAGGGTCTTCAACCGCCTGCAGGATGAAACAAAAGGGTTTAATTGTTCCTACAGGCTGGTGGCTACATATGTGGCTGAAAAGAAAAGGACCCTGTACAGTCAAGATAGCCAATTTTATATGCCCCTGGTGCACATCCCGGGAGAAGCGCAAACGGACTTCGGCGGGGCGGTATTCTACGAAGGCAACGTGCTTTGTGAGGGTCATTACCTCAATCTTTCCTTCCCCCATAGTAACGGGGGCTACCTGCAGCTTTTCAAAGGCGAGAACGCCCAGTGTCTGGAGGAAGGGCTAAAGAACATCTTCAACCACATTGGGGGCGTGCCCGCCCGGATCTGGTTCGACAACCTTTCTACTGCCGTGAAAAAGATCCTGAAACACCATGGGCGTGAACTGACCGACTCCTTCTTGCGTTTTAAAAACCACTACGGTTTTGAGGCAGCGTTTTGCAACCCGGCCAGCGGGCATGAGAAGGGCAATGTAGAAAACAAAGTGGGATACCTCCGGCGCAACCTACTGGTCCCTGTCCCTAAGGTAGACGACCTAAAGGAGTTTAACCGCCAGCTCCTTGTAAGGTGTGACCGGGACATGGAAAGGCCCCATTACCGTAAAGAGCAGTTAATTAGCGAACTGTTTACCGAAGACCAGTGTGCTTTGCGCCCGCTGCCGCTCACAGACTTCGATGAATCCAGGCTGGTAAAGGTAAGGACCGACAGCTATGCAAAATTCACCTTAAACAGCGGCCGACACACCTATTCCACCGCTCCCCGCTACGCATCCAGCGAAGTCTTTGCCAGGCTAAATGCCCACGAAGTAATTGTCCTAGACGAAAACTACCGGGAGATCATCCGTCACCCCCGCCTTTACGGAGACAAAAGCCAGGAATCCATGGACTGGCTGCCCTATTTAACCCAACTTTCTCGCCGGCCGGCAGCCTTGAAATACTCCGGCATCTACCCCATGCTGCCAGGACCGTTACAAGGTTTCCTGGGCAGCTGCGACCACCCTAGCAAAAAGGCCGCTTTAACCGTCCTAGCGGAGCTCAGCGAGACGAGCGGCTTTAGCAAGGCTACCGAGGCGCTCCTAGCGGCGTTAGAATACGGCGCCAGCGACGCCGACAGCATCAAGGCTATGTTTAGCCGTATAAACGGTGAAGTCCTAAACCTGGCTCCCCTAATACTGCCGGCGAACGTCCCTGACCTGCCCAAGGTAGACGCTAACGTGGCTGACTACGACCGCTTGTTCTTAGGGGGCAACCATGGAAACTGAAATTGCCGCCTGCTGCCGCCGCTTGAAGTTGAGCCGGAACATAGCCGAGAGCTCCGCTCGGGTCGACGCTAGTAGCCACCAGGAATACCTGCTAAAAATCCTGCGGCAAGAAGTAGCTTACAGGGAAACTGCTAGAAAGAACCGCCTGCTGAAACAGGCCGGGTTTTATAGCTGCAAGACCTTTGCAGGCTATTGCTTCGACGAAATACGCCTGCCAACGGGGCTTTCAGTGGAAGAACTAAAAGAGGTGGGGTTCATCGAAGAAAGGAAGAACCTAATATTTTATGGCAACGTCGGGACTGGTAAGACTCACCTGGCAACGGCAATAGGGGTTGAGGCCTGTAACCGGGGAAAGACTGTTCGCTTTTACCGTACAGCAGCCTTGGTCAACCAGCTGAATGACGCCCAGAAGAAGGGGGAACTCGGCAAATTCCTAAAGCAGTTCTCCAAAGTTGACCTGCTAATATGCGATGAGTGGGGCTATGTCCCCTTGGACAGGGACGGGTCCAAGCTGTTGTTTCAGGTTGTTTCGGACTGTTATGAGCAAAGGAGTGTGATCATAACCACGAACTTGGAGTTCAGCAAGTGGGTGAACATCTTCTACGATGAACAGATGACTGCGGCTATGATTGATAGACTGGTGCACCACAGTTACCTGCTATTGTTCGAAGGTCAAAGCTACCGGATTAGGAATTCGCTAATGCAGGGTTTCACATAAGAAATTCCCTGCCGTGGCTGTTGCAAAGGAAGTCTGCAAATACAGGGAAAAAGTACTTGCAAAAAACAGCGTCTGGCGGCAGACAATTGGGGCAATAAGGCCGTAGCGAAAGGCCGCCACCTGGTCGTTTAGCGTGTTTTCCATCCTATTCCACATCCTTTTTGGGTAAACTTCGGGGAGAAACCCCCTCCAAACCCATTTTCCGCTAGGGGAAAGAAAAAGGACATGGACAAGTTTTGTGGGAACTTTAGCCGCCTGCCGTCACCGCCACCGGCTGGGAGAGGAGTACAAGCCACTGAAGGGCGCCTGCAGGCCTGTCCGTCCATTGCCCCCGGGTCTTGTTCCAAACCCAGAAGAACCAGGCCCATGAACTACTGGGGACGCTGCTACCCCCCCTAGGGAACAAAAGATGTGGGCAGCGGGCCAACACAATTGGCCAGAAGGTAGACCTTAACCTATCCAGGCGTTTCTGCCAGTATTTCTTCCAGCGCCACAGGGTCTTTTCGGAAAAAGCCAGTTGTGCGGGCAGTTGTTCGGAAATTATCCTTAGGGAAATACCCTGTATGTGCCTTAGCGTTACTTGCTCTTGAACATCCAGTGCCGCAATGTGGTTACGCCTTAAAAAGGGAGGCAGGATACTGCAGGTCATGTTGCAGGAGGAGCACTTAAACCGAAAGACTGTAATCTCTAGCGGTTCCCCAATAGTAATTATGGTGCGTTTATACTCGCCGTGTTTATGGAACTTAGCCTCGGACTGACAGCGCCTGCACCAGGTTGGCCGCAACTCTTCTGGACAGCCGCCCTTAATTAACTGCAAATAGTCCTTTACACAGGTATCCCATGTCATGTATTATGGTGTCACGGATACGCCTTCGGGCGTGTTTGGGGAAAGGGAAAACCTGTGCTGGCAAGCTGAACAGGGTTTTCCCTTTTAAATTCCGTGAATCTCCTTTATGTAAGATTGGCGGCAGGAAGGGACAGGTCCGCCACAAATCATTATTGCACGGCGCCGCAATGGAGGGCAAGAGAAAACCGCCCTTTTCCCGACAGGAAAAGAGAGCGGTGACAACACACTTTATTCACCACCCTAGCTGCTCCGCTGGAGTAACCGTATATTTCTTCAATAGCCCCATCCGAGAATATCTCATGCTCAACCCCTCCATAAGCTAGATGCCGTTTTATGTATTCATCCACCTGCACCCGGTCGAAGTGCGGTAGCCTACATTGAAGGTCTATCCGCTGCCGGATGGCTGCATAAGCCTGCAGCAGGAACTTATCCCAGAGCTCACTTTGCCCCACCAGAATTAGGGCCATGGGGCTTTCGGCGTCCATCTTGAAATTGAGTAGGAACCGGACCTCTTCCAGCATCTCCCTATCAAGCAGGTGGGCCTCGTCAACAACCACTACAGGGAGCTGGCGGTGGATACCCCGCATCAGCTCAATCTCCCGATGCAGTTGCCGTTTGGCGTCGCCCCTGTAGAATTTGGATTCGCAGCCCAGCTGCTCCAGTAAACCCTTGTAAAAATGACGGGGCGTTAGTTTGGAATCTGCCAAGTACATCATCATGAACTTGGACGGATTAAGATTATCCCTCAGGCGGCGCAAGGTGGTGGTCTTGCCGGTGCCTGAGTCCCCGGTGACTACAGCGAACAACTGCCGCTCTGCAGCATGCTGCAGCCTTCCCAGCACTTCGTCCATCATGACCGAGGAGTAGAGTTGGTTAGTGGGAATGTCCCTGGAAAAAGGCGTATTGGTGAGCCCATAAAACTCCTCATACATCCTACTCACCGCCCTTGCCAACTACCCTGTAAGAAACGGCGGGTGCTTGTTGAATCTTACGTTCTTTATTCTGTTTTGCAGCTGCGGCTAACAGTCTGGAAGCGCTAGCCTGCTGGCGTTGCATGTGAGGGGGTAGTGCAGGCTTTGGACCTGTCTTCTCACCGATGACTAGTTTCCTAGCCGTCCAGGATGGATGCCCTTCATACTCAATGGTCAGTTGCGAAGTGTCCGCCGGATCATAGACCACATTGACCCTGCAGCCAATGAAGGTTAGGCCTACCTCGTATTTTTCACCCTGGAAGCTTATACAGCCGGACTTATCTACCTTACGTTCTTCGAGATGAAGGAAGGCACTGGCTATTGTTTCTGGATTAAGAAACCGTAACATTTTCTTGTCGCTGCGGTAAGTAGCTTCTGGGCTCATATTATTAACGAGGCTACTGTGGGGCTTATGTTGGTAACACTCTTCGAGCCAGACCCAAAACAGTTGGTTAAGCCGGTTTAGGTCCTGGGGCTTTTCCAGCATTGCCTCCTGCAGAAATGAGTCCACCACTCTGTTAAAGCGCTCAACCTTACCCGTGGCCTCGGGAGAGTAGGGGCGGGCAAATAGCAATCGAATCCCCATCTTGGCGCAGGCCCGGCTCATCCACTTGGTTCTGTACTGGGAACCGTTGTCGAAGAATACTGTTTCCGGGACTCCGTACTTCTGGATTGCCTTACGAAAACAGTCTTCTATGATGATCTGGTCTAAGGTCGGGTAGAACTCTCCATGGAGGATAAGCCGAGTTGCATCGTCCATGAAGGTGACCAGGTATGCTTGCTTTTTACCACCATCCTGCCCTATGGGTAAGTAAGGTCCATATTTTATGTCCGAATGCCACAGCTTGTTCCGGTATTTCTGTTGGAACCGCCTGCTGGCAACCCCCGAGGATGCATACATCTTCATGTGCCGGGTACTGTAACCCCGCTGGGACAGCCTATCTTGGAGGGTGCTGCGCTTGACCTGCCCTGGCGGCGCCAGACCTTCCCACTCCAGTATCTGAATAATTTGGGCCACGCTACGGCTGGGCACTTCCCGGCGGAGCAATATTGCTTGCTCCATGATTCGTTCAGGAATAGTTTCCTGGGATTCCCGGCCCTTTCCCTTGGGTTTAAGTGCACAAAATCCCCCGGTCCTGTACTGAGCCAGGTAACGGCGCAAGGTGCGGTCTGAAATACCTGCTTGAGTACATATCTGGGTTTTCAGCTGCTTTGCCTTGGCTGGGTCCAGGCCTTCTGCCAGCAGCGGGGCTAGAAGTTCCATGCGCCCCTGGGCTATTGCCTCGGCTTTCTTTTGGTCTCTCATGTTAATTCCTCTCTTTCTTCAGGGCTTAACATGAGTCTACTGCTTGTCTACCCGGACAGTAATGCAGAACGGGTATGTACCCAACAATTTGCATTTACTACGGGTCGGACAGCTCTGGCTAGCCAGTGAGGGGCGTTCCCCACGAGCAGCCAGATCCTCTGGAGCGGAGACTGGGGGAGGTCGGATAGGCCTTCCACAGGCTGAATGCGAAAACGGATTGCAATGGACACCAGCGCACCGGCTAGGTAATTTGAAACCTCCTTGAACCATTGTTTCCAGCGGGTAATGGTGGATTCATCTGCGGCGACGGTTAGTTCACTTTCACCACTGACAACAGCTTCAATGCTTTTAGTCCCATACCGCTTGTAGGGAATAAGGAGATCTGGGAGCTCATGGTGCACCTTTGAGCAGTGAGAACACCAAAGCCTGCGTATTACCAACACTACCTTTTCGCCGGTTCCGTCTATGTATTTACGTTTCCTGCTGCCAATGACTATTAAGCGCTCACCACAGCAAGGACAGGGATTCTGCTCCCCGCTCCTAACAAAAAACACCTGTTACAGGGTTTTCAACCAGCTCATAACTTGATATAATGACCATGGTTTTGAGTTGGGACGCCCTGGTGCTACGGATGGTGGCACGCTAACAGGGCGTCCTCTCCTTTCTTATGTTACGGTCATTATATCTGGCAGTCTCTGGACAGGCAATGCCGTTTGCTTCGGGACTATATGGCTCAGCTAAAACAATATAATATATAACCCCGTTCTTTATCCCGTCCCAATTGTACTTGACGGTGGCCAGGACACGTTTCTTGCGGGGTTTTGTTTTCGCTAGTTCCAAGGCTTCAGCCAGGTAATCATATTGCATAAATGCAGTAGTATTGACATTCTTATTTACTGAACAGAAGCGATCACTTGGTTGAAAGCGTTTTTGGGGAAATCATATTACCCCTTAATGTCATCCACCCTCAGAAAATTAAGAGGGCTGCCGTAATGATGCTGGCAACCCTCTTTGATAAATGAGACCACTAAATGATAAATCCTGATACTAAAAACATCACTGCAGAAATCACTAAACCTGCAAGACAGTACGGCAACTGGGATAAGGCATGTTCCATATTATCTATTTTCGTCATACCTGAAGTGAATACAGTCACATCACAATAAAAACATGCATGTGCTCCGAAAGCCGCGCCAGAAACTATCGCTGCAAGAACAAGGTACATGTTGGCATTGATTGCCGCACATAAAGGAATGACTATCGCCGCAACGGGCAAGGAGACACCCCAATTACTCCCTGTGGTGAAAGTGAGTATAGAAACCACTATGAAAGTAATCGATGGTAAGAGGGGAGGGCTCATAAATGGTTTAGCAACCGAGATGACATATTCAGGTAGCCCAATTGCATTTAGAGAGTCACGAACCATATATGCAGCAAAGACTACCACAATCATCCCAAGCATATCTCCGACCCCAGCAATGCATGCATCCATTAATTCTTTCCAAGAAGACACTCTTAGCACCAAGAACATGGTGATCATAAGCGCTAAGGTCACCAAAGAGGCTGTAATAACATCACCGTTAATTACAATGATTGCAATAAAGGCAATGAGGGGAATAACAAATCCCGCAATCAGTTTATTGCTGAGCCCCTTATTGGTTTCTTGAGTGTTTGCAGTCTCAGTATTCAAAATTCCACTTGCCTCACTATAAAGTTCACCGGTTTCTTCGGCATGCTTAAAAATACTTTTCATCTTTCCTGCAGGTTTTACCAAGCCAATGGACACAAAAAGGGCAATGACTATTGCTACCCAGCTATAAAATTGCCATGGAATTGTCCTAAGGTAAACGCTCATGCTATTGCCTAAAGCGTTGACTTCTTCATACCCAGAAAACACCGATTGATAATAGATACCCCATGTTCCGAAAACTATTAGGGTATTAAGCGGTGAAGCTGTGGCATCGGTTATATAGCTAAGCATTGCTCTAGGAGTTTTATTTTTATCGTAGAGCTTTGTCATTGTTCCCCGGACTGCTATAC
>ENA-UOOK01006875-UOOK01006875.1-fermentation-metagenome-genome-assembly--contig:-NODE-6875-length-10630-cov-4.110449_pt1 | contig 10630 bp, 10 predicted proteins | sample MGYA00245777_ERZ724023 | MGnify/ENA primary metagenome ERZ724023 (study PRJEB28704, sample SAMN03018312) | fermentation metagenome | biome: anthropogenic terrestrial biome; feature: soil; material... | reverse complement strand
ACAATGTCCCGATCCTTTGCCACCAGCTGGACGATCCCTGTCCGGTCACGCAGGGAAACAAATGCAAACCGGCTGAAATCCTTTACCTGAAAGATCCACCCTTTCAGCAATACTTCCTGACCCATGCAGCCGGCCAGCTCCGATATATATTTTCTTTCCATCCTACCACCCTCCATTCTCAGATTATGCTGCAAAAACCCATACCGCCGAAGCCGCGAAAGCAATTCGGCAACGCCGCAAATAAAAAGGCCCTTCTATCCCAGTTAAGGGACGAAAGGCCTGATCTCTCGCGGTACCACCCAAATTAGCTCGTAAGCTCACTTTATCGGTACGGAAATACAACAATTACTTCGATACCTACCGGCATATAACGGGCCGGACCCGTCTGAGCCTACTTTCCCGGGAAATCCTGCTTTCCCGGATTTGGGTCAGAAACTCGGAACTGTTCTTCCATAAAGGCATCGTTATCGGTCTCACACTGTCGCCGACTCGCTGAAACTACTTCCTTTATTTACTCGTCTCTTCATCGTCGTTAAAATATGAATTTCTCAAATTATAACCTTGCATCATTCGGTTTGTCAATACTATTTTGAATGTTTAACAGAAATTTTATACCAAATTTAATACCTTATCAGAACTCATTTGCCGGCGCCTGTCGGGCATATCGTGCGCTGTAATGGTGCGCCTGTTCCAGCATCATATCCTTTACCTTCATCAGGCGTATTTGCGTACTACGCTCGTTCTCATCCAACTTCATGGTGATATACCGGATATTTTCCTGCATTTCAGGAATCATGACATGCTCCAGCGCATTGACACGACGCCGGGTCTTTTCGATTTCCGCAGCCATCATCTGGCAGGCCTTCTCACATTCCGCCAGGCGCAGCATATCCGGCAGAATATCCGCCAGGGATTTCACTGCGTCATCCAGGTCGCCGGATGTAAACGCAAATCCATAGGAGAAAATATCATTGGCATCCGATGTGCGTGTTTTGTAATGAAATACCGGAATCTCCACACTCATCACATTTCGCACATCCGTTTCCAGGAATACCTCCTGCTTGGGCGCCAGGAATGCGGTCTCCAATGCTTCGTCCGACATAACCGCCCGTGCCATGACAAAATTCTGATTGGCAGACATAATCCCCTGCTCCACCTTTTCCCGCAGAGCTTTGTTCTCTTTTACCAGTTCCAGGAATCGGCGCATCAATTCATCCCTTTTATCCTTTAACAGCTTGTGCCCCCGCATGGCTGTAACAAGCTTCCTCTTCAGCCGGGTCAGTTCCATACGTGTCGGGTTTACATGGGTAGCAGCCAAGAGTATGCCTCCTTACTTGTCATAGTATTCATCCAGGAATTCGTCCTTGATCCGTTTCAGTTCGCTGCGGGGCAGAATGCGAAGCAACTTCCAGCCGAGATCCAGGGTTTCTTCAATGTCCCGGTTTACCTGGTATCCCTGTGATACATATTCCTTTTCGAATTCATCGGCGAATTTTGCATAAAGCTTGTCGATATCCGTTAAGGCGGCTTCCCCGAGTATCACCATCAATTCCTTTGCCTCTTTGCCCCGGGCATAGGCCGCAAACAGCTGGTTCATGGTATTGGCATGGTCCGCCCGCGTTTTCCCCTCGCCGATCCCCTTGTCCTTCAGACGGGATAACGATGGGAGCACATCGATCGGAGGCGTAACGCCCTTGCGGTACAATTCACGGCTGAGAATGATCTGACCTTCCGTGATATATCCGGTAAGATCGGGAATCGGATGGGTCTTGTCATCTTCCGGCATGGTCAGTATGGGTATCATCGTGATGGAGCCCACCTTGCCCTTCTGACGGCCGGCCCTCTCGTAAATGGATGCCAGGTCCGTATACATGTAACCGGGATACCCTCTTCTGCCCGGGACCTCCTTGCGTGCGGCGGAAACCTCACGCAGCGCGTCCGCATAATTCGTGATATCGGTCAGGATAACCAATACGTGCATGTCCTTGGAAAATGCAAGGTACTCCGCCGCCGTCAGTGCCATCCTGGGGGTGGCAATACGCTCAACGGCAGGGTCGTTGGCCAGATTGACGAACAGAACGGTTCGATCTATGGCACCGGTTTCGCGGAAGCTTTCGATAAAAAAGTTGGCTTCTTCAAAAGTGATACCGATAGCGGCAAATACAACGGCAAAGGGTTCCTGCGTTCCCCGGACCCTGGCCTGACGCGCAATCTGAGCCGCAAGGTTGGCGTGGGGCAGTCCCGATGCGGAAAAAATCGGCAATTTTTGTCCCCTGACCAGAGTATTCAGTCCGTCGATGGCAGAGATCCCTGTCTGGATAAATTCCTGGGGATAATTCCGCGCAACGGGATTCATGGGCAGGCCGTTGATATCCATACGCATTTCCGGCAATACTTCCGGACCGTTATCGATCGGCCGTCCCAAGCCGTCAAATACACGGCCGAGCATATCCTCGGAAACGCCAAGCTCCATGCTGCGCCCCAAAAAGCGAACCTTGCTGTCGGACAGGTTGATGCCGGCGGAGCTTTCAAACAACTGTACCAGGGCATTGCTGCCGTTGATCTCAAGCACTTTGCAGCGGCGCTTTTCCCCATTGGCAAGCTCGATTTCCCCCAATTCATTATAGGTAACATCGGATACGTCCCGCACCAGCATAAGAGGACCGGCTATTTCTTCTATGGTTCGATATTCCTTCGGCATTTATAAGTCCTCCTTCTGCATTGTTTCCTTTATCTCATCCGACAATTTTTTCAATATGTCATCGTATTCTTCTTTCATTCTGTCCACCGGTACGTATTTGAACCGTCCGATCCGTTCCCGTACGGGCAGTTTGACCAGATCGTCTATAGCCGCCTTCTTTTCCAGCGCTGCGACCGCCGCGTCATAATAGTCCAGGACCAGATGCATCATAAGATACTGCTTTTCCAGAGGTGTATAGGTATCCGTTTCATGAAAGGCATCCTGATGGAGAAAGTCTTCCCGGATGGACCGGGCCGCTTCCAGCTTGAGCCGATCGGATGGCGAAAGCGCATCCATACCCACCAGCTTGACGATTTCCTCCAGCTCCGATTCATCGTGCAGCAGGCGCAATAATCGGGCCCGCAGGTCCATCCAGTCATCGCTGACCTTACTGTTGAACCACTCTGCCATCGAATCGACATACAGGGAATAACTGGTCAGCCAGTTGATCGCCGGGAAATGGCGCCGGTACGCAAGGGTGGCGTCGAGGCTCCAGAATACCTTTACGATTCGGAGGGTTGCCTGGGAAACCGGTTCGGAGATGTCGCCTCCGGGAGGAGATACCGCACCGATAACCGATAATGCGCCTTTTCTGCCTTCTTTCCCCAGGGATACGACATAGCCCGCCCGTTCATAGAACTGCGCGAGGCGGCTGCCGAGATAGGCGGGATATCCTTCCTCACCCGGCATTTCCTCCAATCGCCCGGACATTTCCCGAAGAGCCTCCGCCCAACGTGAGGTAGAATCCGCCATCAGTGCGACTGAATAGCCCATATCGCGGAAATACTCCGCTATGGTGATGCCGGTATATATGGAAGCCTCCCGAGCCGCAACCGGCATATCGGAGGTATTGGCAATCAATACGGTCCGCTTCATCAGGGAATATCCGGTTTTGGGGTCCTTCAGCTCCGGAAACTCGTTCAGAACGTCCGTCATTTCGTTTCCACGTTCCCCACAGCCGATATATACGACGATGTCGGCTTCCGCCCATTTGGCCAATTGATGCTGCACTACCGTCTTGCCGGAGCCAAAGGGCCCGGGCACGGCGGCGACACCGCCCCTGGCAATAGGAAACAGCGTGTCGATCACTCGCTGACCGGTTATCAGAGGCATGTTCGGAGACAGTTTTTCCTTGTAAGGACGCCCTTTGCGAACCGGCCACTTCTGCACCAGCGACAGCTTATATTCCGTGCCGTCTGCCTCGGTTACAGTCGCTGCCGTATCCGTAACGGTATATTCCCCTTCCCGGATCCAGGTGATTTTTCCTGTAATCCCATCCGGAACCATTATTTTATGAAGTACGATCTCCGTTTCCTGAACCGTACCGATCACATCCCCGGCGACGACTTCCTCACCTGTCTCAACGGCAGGCTTAAAATGCCACTTCTTATCCCGCTTCAGGGATGGTACCTCGATGCCCCGTTTCAGATTATTGCCGGTTTGCTTCATGATCTCATCCAGCGGACGCTGAATGCCATCGTAAATGCTTCCGATCAGTCCGGGTCCCAGCTCGACACTCATGGGATAGCCGGTGGATTCCACAGGCTCACCAGGTCCTAAGCCGGAAGTTTCCTCATAAACCTGTATCGAGGCTTCTCCCCCGTGTATCTCAATGATCTCCCCTATCAGCCTCCGGTCGCTTACACGGACAACGTCATACATATTTGCGTCACGCATGCCTTCTGCAATCACAAGGGGCCCGGCAACTTTCTTTATGGTACCTCTGCTCATTTCTGGTCCACCTTCTTTGTTCGTATTCTGACAGCGTATTAACGCCGGCTTTTATCCTGAAAGATGATATCCGAGCCGACTGCCTGCTCTACCGACTTCTTTACCATTTTCATCCCCATCCCGGTATTGCCGGATACGCCCGGAATCGGGATGATGGCAGGTAACCCGGCCGTCCGATATCGGTCGATTTCCTCTTCCAGCCCGGCTGCCAGGGATTCGGTAATATAAATGACAGCATAGTCTCCTTCCGCAATCTCCCGCAGCTTTTTGCCTGCCTCCGCCGGATCCGCCGGTTCCGCAACGGGCCAGATATCCAGGCCCAGGGCTGCAAAACCATATATACTGTCACGGTCACCCAATACTGCTATTTTATACATACATTTCTCTTAACCTTTCTCGGATGGATTCCTCGGGGAGCCGGTTCCGCTTGCCCAGAAGGAGGATACGCACCGTTTTGATCTCGTTTTCCCTGGCAAGGAGAAAGGCCGCCAGCGGGCTTACGGTAAACGGATTGTATTTTTGGGGACGGATTTCCCGGATCAGACGGTTGTCGCACCACCGTTCAAATGCGGAAAGGGAATGCTCCAATTCTTCGACTCCTTCCACATATACCGTATGTTTCAGATATTCGCAGATATCATGGAAGCCGGATGCCGCAGCCTGGGACAGACGGCCGACATCCAGTGTGTCGCAGGGCGCCAGCGCACTGCAGATCCATTCCAGAGACTTTCCGGTCTTTTGTGCGCGTACTGCGATTTTTATATCCGCCGCCGCAACCGTCAGCTCCGCATATTGTTGAAGGAGCTCATTGTCCCGGGCTTTGCCGGCTTGATGGATCGCTTCAAGAGCGGCCCTGTCAACGATCCGGTCGCATAGCTGGCCGTCCCGGGTATGCATCAATGCCTCATATGCTTCCCTGCCGGGTTTCCGCATCGCCTCCGGCAACAACAAAAAATCCTGGGTCCGGATCGCTTCCAGGATCAAAGCAGGGTCTGTCGTTCCATGATTAAGAAAGAGACGCTTCTCCTCCTTATCTGTATTTCTGTATATAAGCTTGACAGCCGTTTTCAGGTTGTGATAGTCGTTGGCATACAGGAATACGTCAAATACGGACATATCCTCCACCAGCTCCGCAATCAGGTTCCAGGCCTTGTCCCGCTCATCCGCCAGAAGCTGTTCCATCTGCGGACGGTCTTCTTTCCCCCAGCCTTTATCGGCAAGCAGACGCAGGCATTCCTCATAACTTCCGGCTGCCATAAGCTGTTCAATAAACTGGGAATCCAGCAGGAACAGTTCCCTGGAACGTATTCGCGCGACCGCATAGGTATAAAGCTCCTCAGGCATGGATCCTACCTCCTTCCCGCAGTCTTTATGCAAACAGAAATTCATGTACCTTGTCCTGCAGGATATCATGCCTGCCTTCAAACAAGGCCTCAAAGGAGCAGTTCTCCTCCACTTCTCCATAAACCAGGACAAAGCCCCCGTCTATGGGACGGGTTTCCGGGGAAACCGACAGAGAACCGCCTTTGGCAGAAACCGCCTGGTTCAGCAGCTTTTCAAAATCAGCTGGAAGTCGGTCCCGGTCCTTTGCGGAAAACACGATTTGCCCGTTTTGGGGCAAAGCATACTTTGCCGCCATCTTGCGGATCCGATCGAAATATTCTTCTTCGGGCAGAGCAAGGGCAGTCTCCCGCGCCTTTTGGATGATATCTCCTATTATCCGCTGTTTGGCAGCCAGAATGGCCTTACGCTTCTGCAAGGCTGCGGAAGACTCCGCCCGGGCGACGATATCGGCCGCCTCCGCGGCGGACTGCTGTGCAATCCGCCCGCATTCTGTCTTTGCTTTCTCTTTCCTGTCTTTTATCAACTCTTCCGCTTGCCGCCGTGCCGATTCAACTTTTGCATCCGCAGAACTTTTGGCTTCGGACGATATCTGAGAAAGTATTTTATCCAAACCTGACATTTTTCCGCTCTCCTATCTCAGGATATTTGCTATATATTCAATCCGCCGATACCGGTGACGGCAAGAATGGAAATCAGCAACGCAAGAATCGCATAAGTTTCCACCATTGCCGGAAAAATGATGGCTTTGCCGGCCTGATCGGGACGTTTGGAAACCAGCGCAATGCTGGCAACCGATGCGCGAGCCTGACGGATAGCGGACCAGGGACCGACAAGAATCATTGGCAAACAGGCAACGAGGTAAAGCAGGCCTTTGAATATCGTAATATCGGAAGAACCGCCAAGTATCCCGATCTGCGTCAGGGTAAGGAAGGCGATCAGTAAACCGTAGATGCCCTGCGTCCCCGGAAGAAGTTGAAGAATCAGTACTTTACCGAATTTATTGGGATCTTCCGTAACAACTCCCGCAGCCGCTTCCCCTGCCATACCTACCCCGATTGCGGAACCGATTCCTGCCGACAATGCCGCCAATACTGCTCCAAACAATGCAAATATGATTCCCAGGCTTTCCATTATTGTGTTTCCTCCTTGATTTTAAAATATTTCGTATGAAAAGCGAAAGGAGCAAACTCACTGCCTCCGCCTTCATAAAACTTGCCGAAGAACTCTACAAATGATAAACGGTTGGTATGCACGTAGGCACCCAGCAAATTAATACCGATATTGATGGAATGACCGATCAGGAACACCAGTAGGAATAAAACGGCACCGCCGATCCCGCTTCCTCCCATGGCGCCCATCTGGTTGATTACCGTGGCGATAACGCCGGTGGCAAGGCCAAGGGCCAACAAACGGGAATAGGAAAGGATATCGCTCATATATCCGGTCACATTGTACAACCCATATAGCCCTTTTAAAATACGCTTGAACCAATTCCGCGATTCCCGGCCTGCCGTAAGGATAATGCCGACGGCGGCGACAGCTGCCATGGCACTTCCCGTCCTTCCTGCAGCGGAAGGCAGGATGAAGTTCAGGTTGAGGATATCCGCAAATTTCTCAGTCGACAGCATGGATACGATCAGGCCGCCCACCAGCATATACCAGAATACGACGTCGTAAAGCGCATCCTTGTATTGCCTTGCCCTGATGCACTGGTACAGCTTCGCACCAAGGCCTGTAAACAAATGGATCACGCCCATCGCCATGGAAAACACCAGCATCCTCATGGGATCGGTGATAGGCTCGAACCACAGCGGCGGCAGGGTAACCGTTTTGTGAAAAAATGTGGTGGATACGACCTTTACCGCATCCCCGAACCAGCTGCCGAACATGGCGCCCCAAAAGGCAGTGGAGATACCGCAGAAGAAAAACATCCGCAGGGTTTTCCGCATACCGGGTTCCATGTTTTTGAATTTCCGAAGACAAAATCCGCAGCCCAATACCATGAGCAGACCGTAAGCCGCATCCGACAGCATAAGGCCGAACAGAATATAATAAAAGACCGCCATCGGAACAGTCGGATCGATTTCCCCTTTCCCCGGAAAACTGAAAGACCGCAGAACACCTTCCACCGGTTCCGTAAATTTGTTATTTTCCAACAGAACCGGCACATCCTCCGTTTCTGCCGGATCTTCAAATTCCAGGTACAAATCGTCAAATCTTCTGTTCAGGGCCGATTCCGCAGGCCGGATCTCCCGCTCCGGTATATAGCCCGATAAGATAAAAGTACGGCGGGACTGCAGCAGATGTCCGAGCGCTTCCACCTTTTCCGTTCGGATAGCGAGAACATCGAGGGTATACTTCAGATTTACACGCTGTCCGGAGAAGCCTGTGATTTCTTCCCGTGCCGCTCTCCGTTTTTGTTCGAGACCGAGTTTTACCGCTTTCCATTCTTGCGTTTGCCTTGCCGGCGGAATGTCGGAGGTGAAAGACGGGCGGGCAAACCCCATGCTTCTTAGCGCATTCTCAACCGGACCGGCATCGCTGCGGGGACAAAGCAGAAAAATACAGGTCTGATCCTCCGACGTGCTGATGATCTCCACATGGACGGCATCCACCTCCGGTGCCTGGTCCGTCAGTATCCTGCGGAGTTCTTCCCGGGATGCCTCGCCGGGCAGGGTCCCGACAAATGCGGCTGTGGTCTTTGTTCCACGAAACGAAAGAGGAAGATCCAGACTGTCCCAGGGAACCAGTCCCTCTATTTGCGTCTGAAGTCTGTAAATGTCCGCATTGCACTCTGATATCGTTCCTGACAGTTCGATCAGGCGATTCGCTGCAGTGAAAATTTCATCCTTTTCCTTCCTCAGCTTTTCGTATTGTTCTACAGGAAGCTCCCGCCTGCCCTTCAGGGCATCCAGCATGGATTTCTGTTCCGGAATATACCGGTCCAGTATCTCCACTGCCTTCCTTATGTCGGCAGCCTGCTTTTCGAGCTGCATTTTTTCGACAGAGATATCGGCTTTTTGAAAAACATGATCTTCCGCATCGTCATCACTGATTTGTACCGCACCCCGCCGCTGCAATATCTCCAGGACCTGCTTGCGGTCTCTTTTCAAGCCATAGATATGGATATGCTTCATCGGCAATACTGCCATCGAACCTTGCCTCCCCAAGAAGAAATCTCACGTATTTCAGCCATCGCGGGCAACTCAGAAAATATCCGCCAGAATCGACCGAATGGCTTCCTGTTCTTTGCCTTCTGCCGATTTTTTCAGGATTTCCGCCTCTTTTCCCGCCTGCTGAAGGGCATCCGCTATCAAGTCGTCCCCCCGGTGTTTTGCCGCATCCAGATCGGATGCGGCAGCTTGTTTCGCTTGCCCGACCATTTTCTCATACATTTCTTTTGCCCGGTTCTGCGCCTCGGCAATTATTTTTTCACTTTCCGCCGCAGCATCCTTTTCCACCTGCTCTGCTGTCTGTTCCGCACTGCAGATGGATTCTACCGTTTCCTTTGCCAAATCTGAACACCACCATTTCCGGCATATTGACAATAAAATCTTCTTTCTATCTATATTCGACATTATATTCCATATGTTTACCATGGAATTTATTATTGTTCAACGCAAACCACAGGTAATGTCTGTGATTCCCTATAGCTTATAACTGTAAGTGGAAATAAAAACCTCTTTGGTAAATAGATGCCGGTTCGCCAACCGCATCATAACAAAGGAGGTTATCCCAAATGGATAGTAAAAGTTTAGCACATACCAGGTGGAAATGCAAATATCAGCTCAGCAGCTTTGCTTCCAATTCGCCGTAGCTTCGAACATCATCCGGGTATCCCGTTCCATTTATTTGGACCCGGGAAGGCGAAGTTTTCCCATTTCGTAAAGCCTTTTCCGATGGAAGAACAAAGGAAAGACTTGCCATGAATGACCCGGGTTCTCCGGAAAGGAGCTATCTTCTCAGCTGATTGGTCATACCCCACATCTCATCCGCCGCATGGATACTTTTCGTATTGATCTCATAGGCCCGCTGCGTGAGGAACATATCCGTCAGCTCCTTCGCAATATCGGTGGAAGACCCTTCCAGAAATCCCTGTTTTATGACGCCGCTTTCTTCCTGCCTGTTGTTATAATCATAGATGTCTTCCTGCCTTTCGGCAGAGAATGTATTGTCTCCTCTGTCGAGCAGCATGGCTTTATCCGGCACATTGTAGAGATGGATTTTCCCGATCTCCACGGTTCTTCCGGCCTGGTCGGAGCACGTCAGTCTGCCATTTTCCTCTATGGTGATCTCCTCCGTGGGCCATTGGGACAACGGAGAAGCAACATCCATCCGTACCGGACGGCCGGAACTGTCCACCAAATTTCCGTTGCCATCCACGGAAAAAGCTCCATCCCTTGTCAGAAGGATCTCTCCGTTTTCCCCTTCCACTCCGAAGAAGCCTTCTCCCTGAATCGCCAGGTCGAACGGCTCCGAGGTTTCCTGCAGGATCCCCTGATCAAATCGGTGCAGAATGCTTTTTACCCGGCTGCCGGTGCCGATTTCAATGGGTTTTTGCCTGGCTTCCGGAGTCATGGGGGTACCCCTGTTTTCCACCCGGTCGTATACCAGGTCTTCAAACTGCACTTCCATGGTTTTGTATCCGTCGGTCTGGACATTTGCGATATTATGCGCAATGGTATCCATTTCCTTCTGGATGCTGTCCAGACCGGTCCGCCCTGTCTGCAATATTCTGTTCATCCAAACGCCTCCTTATAATCCCGCTGCAAAAACTCATCCGCCGAAGCCGTGTTGCGAATCAGCAGCGACTCA
>ENA-UOOK01006874-UOOK01006874.1-fermentation-metagenome-genome-assembly--contig:-NODE-6874-length-10630-cov-5.269409_pt1 | contig 10630 bp, 13 predicted proteins | sample MGYA00245777_ERZ724023 | MGnify/ENA primary metagenome ERZ724023 (study PRJEB28704, sample SAMN03018312) | fermentation metagenome | biome: anthropogenic terrestrial biome; feature: soil; material... | reverse complement strand
TTTTAATTTAGATTTATCACGAATTAAGTCTAAGGAAAAATTACTTTTTTAAAATTTATTAACAGACATTAACGGGATACCCCTGTGCTTTGAGGTTCATCCGGGGAATACTTTTGAAGGCAATACACTCAGCGGTATTGTAGAAAAGATGCAAAGCAAGTTCAGCATACGGAGATTTATTTTTATCGCTGATCGTGGGTTATTCTCTTTTGATAACCTGGAGCATATCCGCAACAGCCAGGGTGAATTTATCGTTGGGTTGAAGATGGGTTCCCAGATGAAAATGTTATAATTTTACAAGATTGCGAAAGTCAAAAGCTAATTAAAATTCCGTTTACTATTAACGAAGATAGAGAAATAGTTTTAGATTTTAGTTCACCAGAAGAAGTAGTAATTGCTGACTACGAAATAACTTACAAGAAAAAGGTTGAATTTTCTGTCCATTCAATAGAGGTTAATAAGCCAGTTGAACCGACTGTAAAAGATAAAAATAAAAAAGAAGGAGAAGCAATTACAATGGATGTAAGATTTAGAGACAAGTTTGTCGAGAAAAGTTATATACCTGTTTGTAAATTAGATAAATTTGTTTTGTTCACAAAGCAAGATGAGATTGGCAAAGTTTACAAAATAGATTTTGACTTGATTGACAAGTGTGAGGAGGATAAGTTTGACGAACTATTAACTAAGTTTAGTTCTCTTGAAACTAAAGAAGAACCAAAAGAAGAAATGGTTAGTAAAAAAGAGTTTGACGAACTTGCATTAGAAAAGACAAAATTAGAGGGCGAAATTGGCGCTGAAAAGGAAAAATGCACAAAAATCGAAGAAGAGTTGGCAACAACTAAAACTGATTTAGAGGCAACTAAAACTGAATTGTCAAAAGTCAAAGAGGAATTTGCTAAATTATCAACTGAGAAATTTAGACTAGATGCAGAAAAAGATGTAGAAGAAGTTAAAGAGAATTTTGGGGAAGAATTTGATATATTTAAGAAAAATGTATTTGAATTAATAGACAGTAAACAAATTGTTGATAGAGAACAATTAAATACTTATACCGCAAAACAATTTTTAGAGCTTACAAAAAAATTAAAAACTAAAAAGAATCAATTTTCATTAAATAAAAAAGACGATACTGCCAAAATCAGTATTTGCGACAAGATTTAATGAGAATGATTAAAAATTTCAAGAAAGAAAAGGAAGGAAATTAAATTATGTTCTATTTTGAAAAAAAGGATATGGCATCCGAATATAACAAGGCGTTAGTTAAAAACGTTAGAGTAAATGACGGCACAAAAGACGTTGTTATGCAACCTGGATATTTTGCTGTTATTAGTGGAATTACAGATGATGATTTGTATACTACAGCATTTACAAGAGCTTTAGGAGTACCAACTTCTTATCTTAACTATAATGGTTATGATGCAACTATGCCTACGGCACCTTTAGTTGATAAAGTTGTTGTATGCGATCCTGCTACTGTTGCTACTGCTACTGGCGGAAACGGATTAGTTTACCGTATTGGTAATGAAACTTATGGAAATGCATTAGAAGCTGGTGTTTTAGGAAAAGCAAGAACAATGGTATTAGATGATTTATTTGAACTTGGTGATGAGAATTTTGCAGCAGTACCTGGGGCAAATAAATATGCAGTATTAACTGCTGGTTCATTCTTATTAACTCCTGCTGCTGCTATTCCTGCAACAGGATTTACAGTAGAAATTGTTAAGCAAGTTTATGAAACAACTGGCGCAGTATTGGCAACTGACCCTTGCTATATTGTTCGTGTTGTTCAACTTTAATAGGGAAGGGTAAGGTATAATAATATGTCTAATGTAATAAAATTTAGTCAAATCAAAGAAAGCATTTCTGATAAAGGTCTTAAAAATATCTCTTTTGTTATCGACGATTTAATGACAAAATATTTGCAATCAAAAGCGTCAATCAACCATGTTGTTGAGGAAAGAATTAAAAGGGTTTTCTCTGGAACTGGTGTTTTTGAACAAGTAAGCGATGAAAGAAAAAATGATTCTATCGAAAGACTAAACAGTAAAATTACTGCTGCTTTATTTAGCAAGAGTATTGAAGATGCAAGATTATCATATGAAGTAAAATTTGATGACGATCCAGTAACAGGAACATTTGCTCCAGACGCACAAACTAAAAATTTAATGAAATCACCTCAAATTTGGAAGAATAAAACATTCGTTAATGCTTTTATGTCTAACTATGAAATTGCTATTTCTCCTGCTGCTCAAGTAGTTTCAGTAGGTTTCTATGATGATTTAGCACAAATTCATACTTGCGGTTGGGGAGAAGATATTAGATTTACAGTTGAATCTAATGAAGCATTTGTTGTTCAACCTATCGGTCAAGATACTTTTAAAATGGCTAAACAGTCTTTAAAGAGCAAAGATTATGTTGCTACACCTAAAGCACATGGAGCAAGAGTATCAATCAACTTCTATGATATGGCAAGCGGAAAATTAAACTGGGCTGACCATATTATGAAAATTTCAAGAGCATTTGCTGACAGATGGAACCAATGTGCTATTGAAGCATTATATAGCTATATTTCAGATGCTACTACTAAATTTACAGTTAATACTCCATTCTTCAAGACTACTTTTAGTGATGCTAACTGGAATGCAATCGTTAAGGCTATCCCTGCCGCTAACGGAATGGGTGCTATTAAAGCATATGGAGATTTAGATGCATTAACTCAAATATTACCATCAACCACTGTCGCAACTATGGATGCAGCTTTAGCAAGCGTATTAGGTAAAGAATGGACAGCTAACGGTTATATCGGAGAATATCACGGAGCAAGCCTTAGTGTATTACCTCAAAAGTTCTTACCTGGAACTATTAATAGTAACGGAGCTGATGCTGTATTTGGTGCTCCTGAAGATCTAATTATTTTCACAAACGAAGGCGTAAAACCTCTACACTTATCAATCGAAGGCGGAACTTTATATGTTAACCGTGATTATATGGAAACAGGAGATACAACTCTTGATTTTGCTATCGCTGCTAACTATGATTTACTATACATCCCTGGTGATAAGATTGGTGCAATGCACTTATAATAATAAAACTAAAGGGGTTATTTTCGGATAACCCCTTTTTTATATTTATATTGATAATTAAATAGATAAAAGAAACAAAGAGAAAGATAGGAGATAAATAATAATGAGTATCGAAAACCAAACAAATGTAGTTGAGAACGCAACTACTCCAAAAACAAAAAAGCAATCTGTTAAGGCTGTTGAAAAAGTAGAAGATGTGGTTGAAAATGTTGAAGAAGTAACTGATTTTAAAGATGAAAATGCTAAATTAAAAGAACAACTTAAATTACAATCAGAGCAACTTAAATTACAATCCGAACAAACTGCTCAGTTGTTAGCCGCTTTAAAAGCAATGAGTGTTGGAAACCAACTGGCTCCACAAGTCACCATTACTCAACCAGAAGAAAAGAAATATAGACTTGTTAATTTAACATCTGATCATAATTATATGACAATAAGAGCAAACGGAGTAAAATATCCAATGCAAGGATATTGTACTTCACGTTGGTTTAACAAAGACGATTTTAACGATATTATTACAAATCATGGTAAATTATTTTATTTAGGAGCATTATCTACTGATTCCGATGGTGTAAAATTATTGGAAGAAAGAGGAATTTACTCTAAAGATATAAGACAAGGTAGCGGAAAAAGAAGCCCTAAGATTGCTAATAAATGGTTGACTAAACAAGAACTAGATACTGTTGACGAATTGCCAGAAGAAGATTTAACTGCATTGTTTGAAACACTACATCCGTCTCAACAAGATAGACTAATTGACGCATTTTTAGAGGGATTTGACCTTAGTGAAAAACAAGGTTTTAGAGATATTAAGAAATTGTCTGCATTAAATAAACTATATACGAGAGAGTGCATTTATAAAGAACGTTTGAAAGCCTCTATTTTAAAGGTTAGCGAAAACTAATTAAGAAAGGAGATAGAGATAGGAATGACATCTTACACAGAGATTTATGAAAGGGCACTAGGTAGAATCAATTCATATACGCTTACTAATGCCGTGAATAAAGACCCGATTTATTATTATAGAATAATGTATCCGTTCTTGTTAAACGCTTTTGGGCAAATTATAAGTCCTGAAGATTTGCTAATATATTTATTTTATCGAAAAGAACCCGTTTATGAAATCGAAGATTTTAAAGGCGATGGAATAAAAACAAGTTTTCCATTTTCTTTTGATGTGGAAGTTGATTCTCCTGAAAATATCTTCTTCAGAGTGTTATTAGATAATGCGGAATTAATAAACGGTTTAGATTATACTTACAATCCATTAACAAAAAGTATTGATTTTACTACAGTCCCAAGTGATATGGATGCTATTGAAATTCATTATTACTATGTTGGTGAAATTGTGGGAACGAATAATCCAAACGTTGACGTTAAATTAAAAGATTGGGCTTTGGAAATATTAGCAAGTTATGTTATTACGAATTGGAAAGAAAAAGACTTAAATAGAGAAACACTAGTTAAGACAAATATTAGCCCAAAAGATTATAACGCTAGTAGCCCTGCTAATTTATTAAAAGAAATTAAAAGTTCTTTCCAATTAGCGTATGACAATGCTGTTAGTGAACAAGGAAATCTTGATTGGAAAATTAGATTTCTAAAATCAAAATATGGAAACAATTATAATCTAATTGCTTCTGTAACAAACAAGTGATATATATATATATTATATGAGACGGAGAGAAGAAAATGAATAAAATTTATTTAGAAAAAGAATTAAAGAGTTTGGGGAATAAAATCTACAAGGCTCTTAATGTATATGAAGAAGAAAACGGAATTGAGCCAGATAGTAGCAAAAAAAAGAAAAAAATAACCGAAGAAGAAAATAAACATCTTCTTTCTTTTAGTGATTATATTGATTTTGTTATAAGAAAAATTGAAGGCATACAATTAAGTTTAGATGAAAGTGAAGACAATCAATCTCTTATTGAAAAACTATCGTATATTAATCATAATTTACATAGTATGCAATATAGTAAGGGAAAAGTAGATTATCTTGGAATTAAAAGAAGCCTATTCAAAAATTGCGATATAATTAAAGAATATGTTGGAAATTTTAAAGTTGTATAAAGAAAGTAGGTATAAGTATGGCAATTCGTGATATGAGAAAATACGTTTTACAATCATTGATACTTGGGAATAGTCAAAACAATCAAACTCATACCGAAGATACTTATGACTATAATCAAGCATTACTAGATGAGCAATTTGAACAGTTAGGGAATGTTTATACTATTGAAGAAGAAAAGAATAGGGGAAGTGGAATATACGAGCCTATTCGTGCATCTATTAGTATTGCTAGAAGTATTGATTCTAAATCAAATATTGTTGATAATGATAGAACATTAACATTTCAAGATAATAAACATGATGTTTGGATTGGTAAAAGATATAAATTTGAAAATAATGTTTGGTTGACTATCAATACTTCTACAATTAATACCTTGATAAATAATAGTTTAGTCCAAAGATGTAATAATACTTTAAAATGGTATGATTTTGATGACGAAAAGATATACGAAGAACCTTGTGTTATTGGCGATAAGGTTTCAGTCACAAAAGTAGGACAAGAAACACACATACAAGTTATTCAAGGCGAATTAAGTGTTGTATTACAATATAATGAGACATCTAAAAAGGTTAAGGAAAATCAAAGGTTTATAATTAATGGTAAGGCTTACGAAGTTAAATCGGTACAATCAGCAAAAAGATTATCTACTTATGATAAAAATAGCATAGGTAATATTACAATAGAATTAGAATTAACAGAGAAAAATCCTGCTATTGATGATTTAGAAAATAATATTGCTTATAAAGTTCCCGAAGTATCTAATGGATTATTAAACGGAAATATTGTAACTCCTGATATTCATGAATTAACTATGTTTGCTCCTTATAATGTTGGAACTTTTGAAGTCTATAAATATATTGATAGTGTTAAACAAGAAGATACTTTTACATTTGAGTTCTTTGACGCACCTACAAGCAAATATCAAGTTGTAAATACTACATTAAATAGTTTTACTATTAAATGTTTAGATTATTCTAATGGTGTTCCGTTGGCGGTACAATATAAAAATATGATTACCAATGAAACGAACGAGTTTGTAATTGAATTGCGAGGTGTCTTGTAATGAATAGTATTGGATTTTATGGGAACTTAAACAACCTCACAAATAAAATGGCTGGATTGTTATTGAGTAAACAAGAATTTTTGAAGTTATTAACTTATACCGATGATGATCCTTTGACTCAACCAGATATTGCTGATTCATTATCGGTATTAAATACTAAGTTTTTCTTACAACCTAAACCATCTAGTTTTACTCTCGAAGAAGGAATAGTTGTAGAAATGTTTTTAGGTGGAGATAATCCTCATAATGTTAATGGTGGTATGCTTACTGAATATGTAATAACATTCAATATTTTATGTCATTTAAGCACTTGGAATATTAAGGGTGGAATAAGACCTTACGCAATTATGAGTATTATAGATTCTACTTTTAATAACAAAACTATTAAAGAAATATCTATAGGTGCAATTAGACCTTTGGGAAGCAAGTATATGAAGTTTGAAGATGGCTGGCAAGGATATAAACTTGCTTATACATTAACTTGGAACGGCAACTCAGTGTGTTAATTTTAAAAGGTGAGTGGATATGAATATTGATTTACTATTAGGTAGACCTGTAAAAGTAGATTTGGAAGAAAATACTTATACAAAAACTAATTTTGATGGTTTATATTTAAAAAATTATAAATTAAAAGATTTTTTACGAAGTGTGGGTTATGATAAATATACTTCTTGGTGTAATATGATAACAATGAAACCAAAAGATATTGCTGATATTTTATGGATTAAACATAAAATGTATTATAAAGAAATAGACGATTGGGAATTTTTATTTAGTCAATGTTTTGATTTTAAAAAACAAAAACCTTATGAAAATAATCCTATATTAGAAGGTTTAAAATTCATGTTTGGTTACGAATTTAGCGTGTCTATTAATACAAAAGGTAAATCTCCCGAAGAAATATTCTTTTTTAATATTTATGATGAAAATAATAGATGGTTAGCAAAGATAAATAAAGCAAACTTTGAAAAAATTATTGAGACTATTAAATTAGTTAATTATATTAAACCTAGTGAGTTAAGTACATGGAATTATGCCTATGAAAAACATGAAAAAAGGGCTCTAAAATATTTCTATGAAAAACGCATGAAAAAGGAAAGTAAACAAGATTATGAATTTAATTTGGAAACTATTATGCGTTTTTTAAAGTTAGAAACTCATTCAACATATGAAGAAATGTTTGGGTATTCTTTGTATGAATTATATAGTTGTTATTCTATGAAAACCGATACGTTTAGAGCATTGGCTTTAAATATTGGAATTTATGACGGTAATATAAAAATGGACTCAAGTATTCAAAATAATTTGTTATTTGGGATTGTTAAAAATGAGAAGCAAGTAAAAAATATTGCTTCGGGAAATGGTATGGAAAATATTAGTGTTGAAAATTAGAAATATGTTTAGAAAGGAAATGAATAAAAATGCCTTTAAATTTAGGTAATTTGTTGGTTACAGATGTTTGGAGTGTTTTTGGCTTCGACGTGAATACAGGAAAACCGCTTTTTTCCCTAGTTAATTGTAACAATACGGAATTTGTACACTCAAGCGATAGTGTAGAAATTACAGGTGGAAAAGGAGGAAAAACGATTGCAGTGCTAACTAGCAATAATAAAGCAGTGCTAAATGTGGAGTCGAGTACATTTGATTTAAACCTTATGAGTCTTCAAGCAGGAGATAAGGATGGTATATATACTCAAAGCGCAATCGTGCCTTATAGTCAAAAGATAACTATTAGTGATTTAAGTAAGGCAAGTTTAGCATATACTCCAGCAGCTGATGAATTTGTATCTGTTATGTTAGATAATGGCGTTGCTCTTATAGAATCAACTGCTGAAATTCCAGCGGTTTCTATTACCGAGTTTACAGTTACTGCAAAAGAATTAACATTTGATGCGTCATATAAAAATTTAACGGGCACTGCATTTTATAGTGTTTCGGTGGCAGATGCAGCTGAAATTTTAATTGATAGTGCATCACAAATTCAATATGCAACTATTAAAGCAGAAGCCACATTCCAAAATCAATGCGACGGATTAAATTATTTAGGTTATATTATTATACCTAAAGCGGGTATTGATAAAAACTTCACAATATCTGCAAATAAGAGCCCATCCGACGGTGGATCAGTACATAACGCCATCTTTAAATCTGCGGCTACGTGCTCCGAAACCAATTTGGCGAAAATTGTTATTTATGATGCAAATAGTTTAACAGTTTAATATTGTAAAAATTAGACTAGGAGAAATTCTAGTCTTTTCTAAAGGATATGATATTATTATTGTATTCTTTATAAAAGACTAAAAAGGAGATTGGGTTTATGACAAAAGTATGTAGAAATTGTAAGAAGGAATATAATTTTTGCCCGTCGTGTATTTTGCAAAGAAATTATCTCCAAAAATTTTGTTCAATCAAATGCAAAAATGATTTTGAAGAGAAGAAGCAAACAGAAAATAAAAAGTTTCAAGAAACTCAATCTCAAAAATAATATGTCACATCTATTGACAAAAAATGGAAATTATGTTATAATATAATGTATTAAAATATAGGGGAAATATAAGTAAAATACAAAAATAAAAAGAGGGAGAAGAGAAAAGAGAGAAATGATAGTGAAATGCGAAAAATGTGGAAATAATTTTAATAAATTTCCAAGTAGAATAAATCCAAACGGACATAATTATTGCAAGGAATGTTTGCCAGCACCAAAACCAAAACAACCCAAAAAGACAGTAGAATGCAATTATTGTCATAATAGTTTTAAAAAAGCCGTTGGTAGAATTGGTAAATTAAATTTTTGTTGTAAAGAATGTTATAATAAATATAATGGAGAAAAATCTCAAATAAAATGCGATAAATGTGGAGAGTATTTTCATAGACCATATTGTGATTATAAGAAAAACAAACATAATTACTGCACAAATTGTAGCGAAAAGTCAAAGTATTCTCCTAATAAAATTAAAAAGATAAAAGTAGAATGCGATTGTTGCCATATTATATTTGAAAAAGCACCTTCTGAATTAAGAGATAAAAATTATTGTTCTCGTGGTTGTCGGTCAAAAGGACAAGAAAAAAGAGTAATAATTAAATGCTTAAACTGTAACGCTGCAAGAGAAGTTAGACAGTGTGAAGTTGGAAAGATTAAATACTGTTCTAATGAATGTGGAATAGAATATAGAAAAAAGCAAACAAAAACAAAAAGAAAAAGAAGTTATATTCATACACACTGTCATTATTGCGGAGATAATATCGAAAGAAAATCTTACGATATTAACCGCTCGAAATATCATTTTTGTAATAAAGAATGTTATGATAAGTGGCAAGCAAATAAAATTATTGTAAAATGCAATTATTGCAAAAAAGACATCGAAACGACACCTTATTTTTTAAAGAAAAATAAACATTTCTACTGTAATACTGAATGTTATCGAAATTCACAGCCAAAACCAAAGCTATATCATTGTAAATTTTGTAATAAGGAATTTTGGCAATACGAATCTCGAGGATGTGAGTTTTGCTCAAAAGAATGTTATTCAAAATTTATGACGCAAGACAATGTTGAGTGCGGGTTTTGTGGGAAGTCATTTCATAGAGTTGAATCTCAAGTAAAAGAAGATAATTATTGTTCTGTGGAATGTCGAGGAGAATCTCAAAAAACAGGAAAAGTTGTTAATTGTGATAATTGCGGTAATAGTTTTTATAGAAAGTTATATCAACTTAAAGAACATAATTTTTGTTCAAATGAATGTCGCATAACTTTTTTTAAGGGCAAAAATTGTCATAATTATATATTAAACAGAGGGAATGTCAATAAGGCAAGAAAATTTAGATGGTCTAAAGAAGTACAACAATGGAGAACTAATGTTTTTGAAAGGGATAAATATACTTGTGTCCTTTGCGGGACAAAAGGTAATAGATTAAATGCTCATCATATTATTAAATATGCCGAAGATATGAAAAACAATAACGTTTCAAATTGTTTTGATGTATCTAATGGAGTAACTTTATGTGAGTCGCCTTGTCATAGGGAAATGCACTCTAAAGAAGAGTATTACGCACCTCTATTTCAAAAAATAATCGAACTTAAAAAGCAAAACATTCAACCATCTCAAGAGGAAATAAATCAAGAATTAATTTTGATTAGAGAAAAAATCAATCAAGATAAAGAAAATAGATTAAAGGAGAAAGTATGAACAAAATTAAAAAGATTTTTTGCGACCATGATTACAAGTTCTTCCCTGAACAATTAAATGGGCTAAGAGAACACAAAGTAAAATCAATATGCGTCAAATGTAAAAAGAATTTTGAATTTACTTATGAGAAATATCTTAAACTGAAAAAAGATAAAGCCGAAAAGGGTGATTAATTATGGCATTTAACACTCAAAGAGAACTAAGAGAAGCATTGTTAGGTGTT
>ENA-UOOK01006873-UOOK01006873.1-fermentation-metagenome-genome-assembly--contig:-NODE-6873-length-10631-cov-2.760306_pt1 | contig 10631 bp, 8 predicted proteins | sample MGYA00245777_ERZ724023 | MGnify/ENA primary metagenome ERZ724023 (study PRJEB28704, sample SAMN03018312) | fermentation metagenome | biome: anthropogenic terrestrial biome; feature: soil; material... | reverse complement strand
AAGTCCGATTGTATACAAGGGAATAGACTTCCCCAAACCCTCATACTTCATGGCAATAAGTGCGAAAACCAAGGATAGCGACGAAAAGGTAGGAACAGGACTTCACAGGTTAAATGAAGAGGACCCTACATTTACAATGGAAAGAAATACAGAAACGAAAGAGTTGGTAATCGGAGGATATGGAAATATTCAGCTTTCTGTTATTGCAAATAAATTAAAGAACAACTTCAAGGTAGATGTTGATTTGACAACACCAAAGGTTGCTTACAGAGAAACCATAAGAGGAAAGTCCGATGTACAGGGTAAGCACAAAAAACAATCAGGAGGCGCAGGACAATACGGTGATGTTCATATCCGTTTTGAACCTTCAGATGAAGAATTTGAATTTGTAAAGTGGTCAGACGGTAATGTAAATACAGTACGAAAGTATACAGTATTAAAAGACCAAAGTATTACTGCAATTTTTAAAGCTAATGGAACAGATGAGTCATTATTTGAAATCGAAGATAATGGTGATGGTACTTGTACTGTAATAGGATATACAGGGAAAGGAATATCAAAAATAGAAATCCCAAAATATATAAAAGGCAAAAAAGTTATTTCAATAAAAAATAATGATATATACTGTGCATTTGATGATGAAGGATTATTTGAAGATGTTTATGAAATAGTAATACCTAATTCAGTAAAAACTATTGGCAATGGTGCATTTTCTAATAATGATTGTTTAATAACCGTATCAATGCCTAATTCTGTAACATCTATTAATGATTATGCATTTTATAAATGTGCTTCTTTAAAGAATATAACTATTCCAAATTCAGTTAAAAACATAGGTGAGTCTGCATTTTCAGATTGTAAATCCTTAGAAAATATATTGCTTCCGAATACTTTAAAATCTATAAGTGCGTATACTTTTCATGACTGTGAAAAACTTACCTCAATATCTATCCCTGATACAGTAACATTTATAGGTGATTGGGCATTTAAAGAATGTAAATCATTTGTATCTATTAATATTCCTAATTCAGTTAAAAACATAGGTGAGGGTGCATTTTCAGAATGTAGTTCAATATCTTCAATAACCATTCCAAGTTCAATTGAAAAAATGGGTTACTATGTTTTTTGTTTCTGGAACAGTGAGCAAACAATCAATATTTACGGAAAGTCAAGTCAAAAACAAGCTGATAAAGCTTGGGGGGGATGTAAATGGAGATATCATGTTGGATTTATGGATCTAATACCTGAAGACGTTATAGCAGCACACATAGTTTATCACGGTTAAATCATACAATGACAGCCTTATTTCGGCTGTCATTGTTATATGAACGGAGGAATTCAATACTTTGATTACCGACTACAGAAGGAAAGGTTCACCGCCCGAATACCTTAAACTTCTTGAAGATGTTAAAAAACAGCAGAATAAGCTGTTTTGGCAGGCTGAAAATGATAATACAGTTTCAGTTATAAAACAGTACCTAAAAGATACAAATACAAAGTTAAGCGGTTTCACTTGTGATGAAGCCACTGAAAAACTATATAACGATATTTTTAATTACTCTGTATTAACAAATCCATTGAAAGACATTTGGGTGCAAAGTATTCAGATTAACTCATGGAATGAGGTTTACGTTCACTTTATAAACGGTAAATCCGTTCAGATTGACGGTTTCAACTCACCCGACCATGCTAAGAAAATAATAAAAAGCCTTTTGAAAGTATCCAATTTAGACGTAACGCAACCTATGATTTCAGGGAAACTGAAAAACAACATTAGAATTACGGCATTTTTTACACCCATTGTTAAAGATAGTATTTCAGTCTGCTGTACCATTCAGAAACTTAAAAAGCGTGAATTTTCATCACAGGATTATCTGTTAAATGACTTTGCGGCTAAGAAAGAATTAGATTTCCTTTTAACTGTTCTTAACTACGGCGTTTCTGTTCTTCTCGTGGGAAACAGAGGAGCAGGCAAAACAACTTTTATGCAGTATCTTCTTTCATCTATTCATGATAAAAGCATCATCACCGTTGAAGAAAACGAGAGAGAACTAAATACAGGAGCAAATTTACTCATTTCAAAAGATATGAATAGTAAAGAGTTTATTTATAATCTAATGAGCTTAACCCCTGATATTGTTGGATGTAATTTAGACCGCGAAATATTGCAGGGTTTAAGCCTGAACGGATGTACAGTGTTAGCTTCTATGTTCGCAGATACTGCCGAAATGGGATTAAGACTTGCAGCTGAAAAGTGGCGAGAAAGAAACAGCAATATTGATTACAATACCGCATTAAACTTTACATGCGGTGCATTTCCGATTATTGTTACCCTGCATACATACAAAGACATGAAACGCAGGATTTCAAATATTTCAGAATGTTCTTTTATAAACGGAAACATAAAGCTTAAAACCCTTTGGGAATATCAGTATGTGAACGAAAGCCACGGAAAACATCAGCAGATAAACAATGTGTCGGATACACTTTTAAACCGTATGAAAATATACGGAATTACTTTAGACGAAATAAATGAATTAATAAAGGAGGAAATAAGTCATGTTAGAAGCAAAAGCAATAGGTAGACTTGTTGCCAATCCCCAGATACACTCGATTATTAAAAATGATACTGAGTATACCGTCTGTGAGTTTCGGCTTGCCTGTCAGCAGAAAAAGGACAAAGTCGACTTCATTAAAGTTACCGCATGGCGCGGTATGGGTGATTTCATTTTCAAAAATGTAAAGAAAGGACAGAAGATTTATATAGGCGGTGCATTAAAAATTCCACCGTATGACAAAGAAAAAGGGCATGCATATGAACCGTATATCGTTACATATAACTTTGAATTCTGCGACAGTAAATCAAAAGAGCCTAAAGCACCCGATGATGAAACTGCTCCGAATAATGAAGAGTTCTCAGATACCATTAATGAAGATGACTTGATTTAATTAATAACTTAAGGAAGCGCGGTATTTACAAAGACGGTGAAGTATTAAACGAAAATGACATTGCTACTGTTACCGCTCATTTTGAAGATATTACAATTTTTCAAGATGACGGTGGAAACATTTATTACTGCGACGCCGAACCTGATGCTTTTGACATCGGAACCATTGCCCCAATAGATGAACTTATTTCAATAGAAAATGCAGACAAAGAGCTGAAAGCTCAAATTCACGCAGCTGTTTGAAAGGAGGTAGAAACAAATGGCTGAAACATATCATTATCAGTCAAATAAACTCAAAGAGATAAAAACTACATTAAATAACGTAGTTGAAAATTATAAAAAAAATCCTGAACAAGTTGCTGAACTTCTTTCTTTTAAAGGTCAGTTCTATGAGTATTCTCTTAATAACGCTATTCTAATAAATACACAAAACCCATATTCAACGTTTGTGGCAAGTTTTCGCGACTGGAATGCAAAAGGATACCACGTTAAAAAAGGACAACACGGAATAAAAGTTTTGTATCCTATCCGAACAGAACTTATAAAGCTTGGTGAAAAAGACGGTAAAATACAATACCGCCGTTTAATAGATGCAACACCTCAAGAAAAGAAATTGATTAAAGAGGGAAAACTTAAAACCGTCGTACATACAAGGTTTGGAATAGGGAATGTTTTCGACATATCTCAGACAAACTGCCCACCTGAAGATTACCCAAAAATTTTTAATATGGGTTATTCCTCCGAACAGCACGCCGAACTTTATAAAGCCGTTAAAGCTTATTCACAGCAAAAAGGTTTTCCTGTTCAAGAGGAAGACTTACAATCTATTTCATTAAGAGGAAATTTTACACCTAAAACAAAAATTATAAGAATAAATGAAAAATTAAACGATACAGAAAAACTGTCAACTTTAACCCACGAATTAGGTCATGCGTTAATGCATAGCAACCCTGAAGCTTCCAAACTTCCAACTGAAATAAAGGAACTTGAAGCGGACGGAATATCAATTATGCTACAAAAATATGTAGGAATTAAATTAACAGAAACCCGCAAAAGTCATTTTGTACAGAACTATAACCAATGTAAAAAATTAAATGATTTTAATTTTGAAGATGCCCTGAAGACTATTAATTCAGCTTATTATACTCTGCACAAAGAACTTGAACCCCTGCTTTCACCCATTAAACCTGTTAAAAAGGTTATACCAATAAACAAAGCGGCTGAAATTCAAAAGAATGAACCGATTCAAACTATGGCAGACATAACCGAAAATTCAAAACCTACAAAACGAAACAATAAAGATTATAAATACAATGACTCATTTGCACTTGATGCCATTAAACGGAATGTATCAATATTAAGCGTTGCACAGGACATGGGCTATACACCCGAAAAAGTGGGTAACTATTACAGCATTAAAGAACATGACAGTCTAATGATTTACCCCGAAACGAACAGCTTTTACCGTTTTTCAACAGGTATCGGCGGTTCTGTAATTGATTTTGTGATGCACTTTGGCGGACTTACGAAACAGGAAGCTATAAAAACACTTAAAGAAAAATATTCCGGCAGACAATTTGAATACACTCCAACAAAACAGACTATTAATTCTAATCCCTCAAAACCAAAAAAGGAATTCACTCTTCCCCAAAAATTCAGCGGTAAATTTACCCGTGCATTTGCTTACCTTGTAAAAACAAGGTGTATTGATTCAGCAGTCGTTCAAAAATGCATAAAAGACGGACTTCTCTATGAAGACAATAAGCACAATGTTGTTTTTGTCGGTAAAGACAAGGACGGGAACACCGAATATGCAACACGGCACACAACATTAACAGGTTCTGATTTTAAGCGCGATGTTGCCGGAAGCCGCCAGGATATCGGCTTTTTCATAAATAACAATACTGACCGGCTTTATGTATGTGAAGCCCCTATTGATGCACTTTCTATAATGTCTTTGATGAAGCAGCAGGGAAAGCCGATTACAAATGCCTCATATCTTGCAACTTGCGGCACTGGCAAAGATGCTGCCCTGTTTACAAGGCTTAACGATAATCCTCAGGTTAAAGAAGTAATACTTGCAAACGACAACGATGTGGCAGGTCAACAGGCAAATAAAAAGATACTGGATAAATTGCAAACAGATTACCCTCATATACACACTGCGGTACTAAAACCAAAACATGAAAAAGACATAAATGACTGCCTGCGTAAAAGAGTAAACCGCCCAAAAGAGAACCCACAGGAAATGGAGGTGGAACGTTAAATGGCTGATAAAAAATCAAAAGAGATGAAAAATCTCGTTGAGGCTATATTAGTAAAACAAGGTAAAAATTATGATTCCTGGCTTTATCAAAAACACCTCGAATTTTTGGCTGAAAACTCCGACACAGTTCTGTCGGCATTAAAAGGAGATTGAAATATATGTTGATGAATATCCCATTACATACTCTATCCGTTAACGTTCCGTCGCAAATAACTGATACGATAAACAATTTTATGACAGCCGGACAGATAATAGGCGGCTGTCTTGCAGGTCTTTTTTTACTTATAGCTGCTATACAGTTTATGAGCGGAGGGAAAAGCAATGTCGAAACCAGTAAATATCGCATTGTTTGTGTAATAGTCGGTTCTGTACTTGTTGCCGGTTGCAGTGTTATAAAAATGTTTATAGACGGACTAATAGCATTTTAATAATATGAGTTATTTAAGCAAGTCGGACAAAATGTCTGACTTGTCTTCTTTAGGAGGTGTTGTTTTTGTCAGAGGATTTCCGAATTAAAATACAGCACTTTTTCTCTGATACAAGGGTAATAATTTTCACTGTGGTAATTTGTTTTTCAGTACTTATGGTATTGCTTAACTTTTCAGGTTCACTTGCAATTAATTCATTTAGTTATCTTAAAGCCTGTTTAAAAGCCGGCGGTTTAAAATCAAATAAAGTAACTTTTCTAATTCCTAATCCTTTTGAAATTAACTTGAAACTTAAATGGTTTTATCTTATCAGCGCCATAGTATCATCTTTGTTTTGCGTAAGGTTAGTGTACTTAATGAAAACCAACCTTACACCCTTATCAAACGCAAAACAGAAAGGAAGCCGCCATTTTGCAACAATTACAGAATTAAAACGTGAATACCGCAGTGTACCTGAAAAATCTGAATTCTTTAAGGGTAAAGGCGGATTCCCTATTTCAAGGTACAAAGACAGAATTTTTATAGATGACAGCCCCGTTAACAATTTACTAATAGGTACGACTCGAAGCGGCAAAGATGAAATTTACGCAATACCCGCTATTGATATTTACAGCAGACCAAAAAGGATTATTGACAGAGCAAGTATAATAATTTCTGACCCAAAGGGTGAACAGGCGTGTGCTTCTAAAGAAGTTCTTGAAAGCAGAGGATATATCGTTCATATATTTGATTTAATTTATTTTAAGGGCTTATCCTTTAACCCTTTACAGCTTGTCATAGACGCATATTTACGCGGTGACAAATCTGAAGCACAGCTTATTACCAACACTTTGTCCTACATACTGTTCCATGACTCAAATGCAAAGGACAAAACCTGGGAAAACTGGAGCATTGCTTTAACCAACTCCTTAATTTTAGCAGTAACAATAGACTGCTGTGCAAAAGCGGAAAAGTGTACCGATGAAAAAGAAAAACAGAAATGGTACAACAAAATAAATATGTACTCAGTTGCCCGACTTCTGATTGACTTGGGCGAACCTAAAGACAATAAAAAAAGTAAGATAGATAAATTTTTCGAAAGCCGCGGTCTTAACGATATAGCAAGACTGCAATACGCATCCGTAGCTTTTGCAACCAGCAAAACAAAAGGAAATATTTTTGCTAATACACTTTCACAGCTTATTAAATTCACAATGGACGATATTGCAAAGATGACATCTAAAAACACGATTAGCCTTGAAGATGTCGGATTTAATAAAGAACATCCTTCTGCCGTTTTTCTTGTTATGCCGGATTATGATACGTCAAACCATTTTCTTGTTACTATGTTTATAAGTCAGCTTTACTATATGCTTTCTAAAAAAAGCTTAACACATGGCGGAAAATGCACAAGAGAAGTTATATTTCTCCTAAATGAATTTGGAAACATCATCCCTATTCCGAATATGGCGCACATGTTAACGGTATGCACAGGAAGGAACATTCGTTTCGACCTTATCGTTCAAGGGTATTCACAAATATATAAACTTTACGGTGAACAGGACGGTAAAACAATAATCAGTAACTGCGGCAACCAAATTTACCTTTTAACAATTGAGGAAGACACTGCTAAGTATATTTCAAGTATAATAGGCGGTAAAACAATTACCGTCTTTTCAAGAAGTGAAGAAAACAACCTGTCACTTGATAAGAAAATGTCAGAACACGTTGATACTCAGCCACTCTTAAACTACAACGAATTAATGGAGTTTAAGCCCGGAGAAAGTGCCGTTATCCGCGTTACAAAAAGAACGGACTTAAACGGAAGAAAAATTAAACCTAATCCTATTTACAATCATGATGAAACAATAATGAAGTATAGGTACGAATACCTTGCAGATACTTTCGATACAAAAAAGCCGTATCAATCCCTCAACATTACTGAATCATGTAAGCATAAAGATGTAGACTTAACTGAAATTGCATATACACCCGGATTTGAAAATGACAATGTTTTAGAAGAGATTTCTATACAAAAAGAACCTTTGATATGTGAATATTTATCACAGGAACAGCTCTCACAAATAATCAAATTCTTTGAACTCGAAAGCTTCGATACATCATCAATAAACGTGAACATTACAGTTACTGAATTTGATAAATTTTTACAGGAACTTCTCGATAATGAAAAAATATCACAGCATACATTTGACGATATTTATACAGTCCTTGAGAATGCAGAAAATCAGATACCCGAAAGAAGTGAAAACATTGAAATTGAAACATAGAAAGAAAACAGTATGCGGTATTGCTACATGCTTACTGCTTTTGATATTAACCGTTCTTATTTTTCCTAATAAAGCATTTGCGGCAAATACGGAAAAGATTTTGAACAGTTTTCCTCTAAAGTCAAACAATTTGCCGGACAATATACTGCGCGGTATTGGTTGGGCTGTTGTTTTATTTTTGCACGGGCTTGTAAAAAATTTGGAAGGATGTATTTACAGCGTAAACGATGCAATAGGTGGTTTTTTTACAAGCTCAGGAGTTAAAGAATTAAACAAGAAAGTTTTGGGTCTTGCCGTTGCGGTAATGCTCCTGCTTATTTTATTTATCGGTTTGCTTTCTATGGTAAAACCGGTAAAGTATGCTTCAATTATATCTAACTCAATTATAGGTATTGTTATAGCATTTGCTATTCCATCTTTGCTTACCTCAACTTATACTCTAACAAATCAAGCAATAAGTTACATTAACGCAGACGACTCCGGAGTCGCGTCAGAAAATAAAATCGTTTCCGACCGAATCCTTGTTGAAAATATTACGGATACAACAAGATATGATGCGGAAAACTTCGAAAGTACAGACTTAAAATATAAAAACAGTTTTGTAATGACAGGTACAGACACACGAATTACGAAAATTGACCCTAACGAGCTTGTAAGTCCCGATAAAATGAAGCACTCCGAAGTTTGGAAAAATAAAGTTTCCACTGACAGCGATGGTAAGGAAACATTGGTCGAACTCGGTTCGGGTCAGCTCGGTATAATAAACATTCCAATTTTCTCACAATATTATTATCGTTGGAATATAGACTGGGCGGTAATACTTACTACACTTATTGTTTCAGCAGTGGCTTTAATATTAAGCGGAATAAAAATTGCGCGGTTACTCTACGAATTAGCATTTCATCAGACTATGACGCAGGTTATAGCCTTATTTGATATATTTACAGCACAGAGGCTTAAAAAATGTCTTCATATGCTTATATCAACGTTCGTTACTCTTTTCTCTGTATCATTTATGCTACAGCTTTACATTCTTGGTATGACGTACTTATCCGGGATAAAAAACATACCTATTTATGTCCGCATTATTGTATCAATCGCTCTTGCTTTTGCTGTTATAGATGGGCCGAATTTGTTCGCACAGATATTTGGTATAGATGTCGGTGTACAAAGTGCTGTACGCACACTGTACGGGCTTAAAGCCGCAGGAAGTATGGTTGCGGGCGGTGTTGCACTTGCAGGAGGCAGGGCTGCGTTAGACTCCATAAAATCAAGAGGTGTTATAGGTTCTGCAAAAAGTGTTCTTTCCGGTGCAGGACGTGCCGCAGGTACTGTTGGAGGCGTCGCCGCAGGTGTTGCTTCAGGTGCAGCCGCCAATCACAGCAGAGTTTCCGCAGTTAAACAGGGCTTCTCATCTGCTAAAAATTCATCAGATGCACAAAATTCAGGTAATAATTCGTCTGAAAATAAACAAAGCAATAAAGCTTCCGTTAATTCAAACCCCGCTTCCGCACCAATTAATCAAAGTCACAATGCAACAAATGCTGCTGTTTCAGATAAAGAAAAAAGTGTTCCAACGCCCAACCCTATTCCCGGACAGCCGCAGGAACAGCAGACTAACGAAAACATCGAAAACAAAACTGAAATTCCAAAATCCAATGATTCTAACCAAACAGACAAAAAGAACAACACTTCCACTCCAAAAACTATGGGCGGAGCTTTTCATTCAAAAGTATCTAACGGAATAAGAAATACAGGTGCTGTTTCATCAGCACAGCATATGTATTCACTTACCCGGGGAAGCAAACAGAAACGCGGTGACAAACTTGTAAACCGTGAACAGCACGCACAAACAATTTTGCAGAAAAATCCTAACTTATCGCATCATCAAGCAATTAAAGACGCTAAGAAAGAAATCAAAAATGAAAAGAAAAATTCAAATAAACAAGATCCGTCTGCCGCTTCATGGGCTGAACAAGAACTGAATAAAGAAAAAGCTGAGAATAAAGGTGATAAATCATGATGTATATAATCCCGAAAAATCTTAAAGAAGAATACAAAATGTTCGATAAGCCTCGAATTTGGCTTAAAGATGTAAAAACATCTGCTGTACTTATGGGAATATATCTTATTTTTCAAAACGGAGTGCATTCATGGCTTAAAATACCGTTTTGGATTACTGCTATTCTTGCGGGATTTTATTTAATACAGCCCGCAAAATCGAACCCGAAAAAAAGGAACTGGGAAGCAATTCTTTTTTTAATCGGTAAAGACCATGAAACATATTATTCGATAAATCACATACAGGAACAGGAAAAGGAGGGTTAATATGCTTACAAAAGAAGAAAGAAAACAGTTAAAAGAGCAGGAAAAAGAATATAAAAAGCAGGCTAAAAAGCGACGTGAAGAACTCAAAAATCAAAAGACTAAAGAACGAAGAGAAAAGAAAGAACATAAAAACTTTTTTATAAAGGACAGAAATAGAAAGCAGAAAACAAGTTCTAAAACACAGAAAAAAATACTTACTGTTTTTCCTATAATGAATTATGAAAATGATTATTTTATAACCGACGACAACCAAATAATTGACATATTTGAATTCCAAGGGCGGTGTTACTATGATGCATCACAGGACGAAATTGAAAATCTTGTTTACAGTATTACAAGGTTTTTAAGAAAATACTCAGCCGATATGAAAATAATAAGCATGAACTACCCTACA
>ENA-UOOK01006871-UOOK01006871.1-fermentation-metagenome-genome-assembly--contig:-NODE-6871-length-10632-cov-4.396615_pt1 | contig 10632 bp, 5 predicted proteins | sample MGYA00245777_ERZ724023 | MGnify/ENA primary metagenome ERZ724023 (study PRJEB28704, sample SAMN03018312) | fermentation metagenome | biome: anthropogenic terrestrial biome; feature: soil; material... | reverse complement strand
GGGTTCTCGTTATATTTAATTACTTTTTTAAATGGTTTTTCCCGTAATAAAAAAATTGTTCAGAAGCTTCACACCTTTCGGCATGGGTGGCAATTGGCGTTCTTTACATCGATTCATCCTTACGGGGACATACTTTGTATTCGGGCCAAACGCGACGATTTTGAATTTAGATTGCGTACATTTGTTAATACAGAACCGGCAGGCCGCCTTGCTTGAATAATATGTCTGTTTTCCTTTTTTTCTGGCTATAAAAAGCGTATTCCCCATTGGGCAAGTGACGGTCCCGTCATCATTCAAGGCGAAACAACTTAATACGCGTTCATCATTTTTTTGAAACTCCACACTCACCGATGTCCCCTTATAACATGCGGGTAAAATCCCGGCATGGAGACATGTCTGGATTTTTTCTGGTTCTGTGGAGTTCCGGGTTTCTTTATATATATTCGATTGTGAAAGCCCGCCCTGTATAAATATTACCCCAATCAGACTTTTCGGACGTCTGTTTCTTTTTGCTCTTCTATGCGCTACAATAAATTTAGTGAAACTCCTCTTTGCTACTCGACTGAGAGGCCGGCTGCTCAAATAATGGGTAGCCTCCTACTCGGTTATGCCTGGAAGATATCAAACAGACCACCGAAGAAGCCTGCCGGCAAAACGCGGGCAGGAGTGTTCAGGAACAGGCTGGGTGTACGCATATAGCGGCACAAACTCTCATGTAACCTGAAAAGAACAAAACCAAAGAACCACGGGGAAAGGCGACAGAATCCTCTGATGCCTTTTATAAATCTCTGTACACAAACTGCAAACAAAAGCATCCAAAAGGAGGTGCGTCATACAAGCATCGCAAATCATCACGCTGATCGGCGCCGCAGGCGTCGGCAAACTTCCTGTACCCTAATCTGGAATACGCCTGCGCGCTCTGGCATGTCCTTTATTACGACGGACACGAAAGGTGATCTCTATCGTAACTATGGCACTATCGCAAAGGAATACTACGGCTACACTGTATCGGTTCTCGAAATGCGTAACCCTGCCAGGAGCGCCGGCAACAACATGGTAATTATATATGAATACTATTATACAGAGCCTGTATTGACTTGCCCGGCTTAATTCCCAGCTCAGCTTTGAACAATTCCTGTACAGCCTGATAATGAGTAATAAAGGCAACCTGATCCTTTTTGACAAAATAGCATTTTAAAAGCATTTCATGGGCGGCTTCGTTTAAAGGAGATTTCTCCAGGATTTCGTGAAGTATTTTTTCGGCCGCTATGTAATCATTTCTTTGCATATAGTAGATTACGATGGAAGTTGCCAATTTGCAATATTTTTTAAAATAGGCCTCTTTTTTGGGCAAGGACCATAAGTAGTCATTATCCTCAAAATAATCTCCCTTATACAATAAAAGGGCTTTTTCATATTTTCCTATAGTACCGTCCTCAACAGGTACAGAAGAAGCTGTTTGAGAATCAAACTCAACCGTATCAATGTATACTTGGGGAAGACTCATCCAATAGCAGCCATTGATAAAGCTGAAATCGAAATTGATATTGGCCGCAGATAAAACCTTTTTCATCTTATATATGGTTGTATGAAGTTGAATATCTACCTTCTCTGCATCATATTCAGGCCAGAGAGCCTCGCATATTCTCCATTTTTGAACTTCCTTTTCCAAGTTTTGCAACATATACGCAAAAAGCTCTTCCGCCTTGGAAGTACGCCATTTGACAGGCTGCTTATTTGCAGCGCCGTATACTGAGAATTTACCAAAACAATAAATCCGCCCGTTACTTGAAAGCCTACGTTCGGAACTCACCAATAGGCCTTTTCTTTTAATAAGTCGGTTAACCGTCTGCTCCACATCTTCAAAAGACAGGGGTTTCAACAAATAATCTAAAGCATTGACCCGGAAGGCATTCAAAGCATATTGATCATATGCGGTTACAAAGATGATTTCAATATCACTGCCAATTGCCAGAATATTACCAGCAAGTTCCAGACCGTTTGTTTCGGGCATTTCAATATCCAGGAAAGCAACATCCGGCTTTACGTTTTTTAGGCCGGCTAAAGTATCCGCTGCACTAAGAAAGCTGTCAATGACAGTTACTTGACCGGTTCTTTCAAGCAATATTTTTAGAATGTTGATCGCCGGCTCCTCATTATCCACGATAATGGCTTTTAACATAATGCACTACTCCCCCACACAAAAATATATTCTATAACTATAATTGGCTATATTAAAGGTCAATCAGCTATTTTTTACCGGTATATTGAACGATATTGTTGTTCCCCGGCCTTCCGCGCTTGAAATATCTAAAGCCGAACCGTAAAAACTTAACAGCCTGCGGTTGATATTCGTCAAACCGACGCCGTTGCTTTCATGGTTTAGCTCCATCAAGTCTTTCAAGGTAGGAGCAGCAATACCGATACCATTGTCTATGACTTGAACGTTAATCCGGTCTTCGCGAAGGGTTAGGTTTATAGTAACCTTTCCTCCCTGGTTTCTTTTCATTAAACCGTGCCGGATGGAATTTTCGACAATTGGCTGGATTACGAGAGGAAGAATGCTATATTTTAAGACAGAGGGATCAATATTGTATTCCACCTCAAGCCGTTTGCCGAACCTGGCTTGTTCTATGGCCACATAAGCCTTAATAAGTCTAAGTTCTTTTTCAATCGCGATAAAGGAAGAAGTGCTGGAGAAATCAAAGCTGCTCCTTAAAAAAACGCCTAATTCCGAAAGCAGCTCCCCGGCCTTTGCAGGATTGGTATAACAAAAAGAACTGATGGTATTCAAAGCATTGAATAGAAAGTGGGGCCTGATTTGGGCCTGCAAGAAAGCCGTTTCCTTTTCAAGCAGCAAATCCATGGATTTTTTCAACTGAACAAGTGTATTGACCCGGCATTTTAGCTCCCCTATCTCAAAGGGCTTCTCAATGAAATCATTAGCTCCCGCCATAAAGCCAGCCTCCAAGTCTTCAGGAAGTGCTTTGGCTGTAAGCAAAAGCACAGGAAGCTCCAGAGGGGAATAAACTTCCCTGATTTTTCGGCAAGCTTCATAACCGCTCATACCAGGCATCATAACGTCAAGAATGCACAGATCGTATTTCAAAGCCCCTTTAAGAAGATATAGCGCAGATTCCGCATTCCCAGCAATAGTAACATTGTATTTGCAGACAGTCAATATATTCATCAGGGCTTTTAAATTGGAGTATTCATCATCAACGGCAAGAATAGAAAACTTGCCTCCCACATTGACCGTGTGCGGCAGGTTTCCAATGGTTAAAGGTTGAGGTAAACTATACTCCTCATGTTCGTCGGGTAATTCTTCCAAAAGTTTATTGTCTTTAACGAGGGGTATCGAGAAAGTAAAGCAAGCCCCTTGTCCCGGTTCTGACTGTGCAAAGATCCGTCCTTGATGAAGCTCAACGAGTTGTTTGGTTATTGCCAAGCCGAGGCCTGTACCACCTGAACCGGTTGATTGTTCCTCAACCTGCTCATAGGAAGTAAAAATATCTTTTAGCTTGCTTTCAGGGATGCCAATGCCTGTATCCCTTATTTCAATCCAAAGGAACTCCCCATCCTGGCGGCAGTCGGTGGAAATGCTTCCTTCTGCTGTAAATTTGATGCTGTTGTCCAGTAAATTGGTGATAATCTGCTTTAGCCTGTTTTCATCCGCCAGAACCATGTATTCATTCGGCGGTATTTTATTTTCAAGGGTAATAGGCCTTCCTTTGATCAGGTAACGGAAGATCTCCACCGTAGATTCCACTACTTGGTGCACGTCCAGGCAGATGATATTTAATTTAATATCCATGACCTTCAATTTTGAATAGTCTAAAATATCATAGACCAGTGTCGAAAGTCTTTTCCCTATACTTAAAATCAACTGAATATCTTCGGCTTGCGCCGTATTTAAGCTGCCGCCTGCACCATTAAGAAGAGACTGGGAGATATTAATAACTCCATTTAATGGGGTTTTAAGCTCATGGGAGGTCTTAGCCAGAAAATCATCTTTAAGCTTATCTAAAACAGATAGCTTTTCACTGAGCATTTCAATAGTTTTATATGAATTTTCATATTTCTCAGACATGTAGAGCGAAAAAGATAATACAAAAATAGGTTGAAATACTGGAATAAAAATATTTGATTCCCACAGCAGTACAATATTCAAAAGGCTTGTCAATGAGAGAATAGCCGAACTTATAATAGCGATATAAAGGTAATATCTGCCTTCAATTTTTGTATGAATATGCTTGAAAATAATTTGAAGTAATAAAGAAATTGCATAGATATTACTAACTATGATAATTATATAAGAATAACTCCGCAAATAGAAATCGGTAAATAATATCAACAATAAATATGTTAAACCTATTGCGTCAATTAAAATATTTGCTCTTCTGGAAAAAGACGCTTTAATGGAAAAATATACAAACCTTATTAAAGAATAAGCACATAGCATATATGAAACAGCCGAGACTTTTGCTGAAAAATCGAATGATACGGTTGGAAAGAAATAATCAAAAATTGCTTCCGAGCGAAAACCTTCATGGATAGCTGAAAGAAAGCAATATACGGCAATAAATATCATACCACGGTTGTTTTTTCTCTGAAGGCCTATTCCAAAAAAATAAAGGGATATAAAAAACATACCGAATATCAGAGCTGTATCAAGAAAGAGGTTATATATCCGTAAAGCTTTAGCAGATTGTTGACTGCCGAAGTGTATTTCATAACAAATTCCACTTTTAGTATATGTATAATTGGCTACCTGAACGAGCAGTTCAACTTCAGCCTTGTCTGTGCTAAAGTAGCCGGTATCTGCGTAACATTTGTGTTTGGTTGTTTCAAATGACTCTCCTGGATTGCCGCATACCAAGATTTGCTGATTATCTGCAAAGATTCTGGCGGATGAACATATACATGTTATTTTTATTCCATAATTGCCGCCACCATTAGGAAGTAATATTTTAAGACGATATGTAGCAGTTCCGTAGGAAGGTAATCTTTCCCCTTCAAATTTATATTGGCTCCATTCTGACGGAACCTTTTGAATAGTCCGTCCTAAAGGCTTATAGCTTTTAAAGTCATCGGGGTAGAGAAGTTGCCCAAAATAAAACTCCCACTCTCCATTTAAAGGAATGGTTCCAGCTTTATCTGTATTCCAATTTCTTAGATCCATAATTCCATTCAGGGCTTTAGGGGTTTTTGATGTCATCATGCAGATACTTGGTACTGTAATGCTTACGGCCATTATTAGAAGCATTATATAAAAAAAGAACTTTTGCACTTTTGTATTCCCCAAAATGCTATCCCCTAAAATTCACATGCTATTAGTACATTTTACCACGACATGCTACATTTTGGCAGACCATGCGCCAATACTCTGCATAAATGTACAGAAAATGTTCAGAACGCAAAGATATAATTATAAAAGTGCAGAATTTGTTAAAACAATTCAATTTTATTGATACTTTTAGGCTGCTATATGAATTTTTGAAGGTGGAAAGAATGAACAACACTTTTCGGAGTTTTGTATGGAAAGATATTGGCGATATTGAACGAGGAAGGCCTACTCTGGGGGGAGAAATGCCTGTCGCCGTCTACAGGATGCACATATATTCCCTTCGCAATGTACTTGAGAAAAACTACGGTAAGGATGCCACAAAACATATACTGGTAGAAGCTGGCTGGGCAGCGGGGAGAGAGTTCTGCAAAAATGTGCTGGACCTCAACCTGCCGCCTGAGAGCTTTTTCAGTTTACTTAAACAAAAAATGGCTGAACTGGGAATAGGGATACTTGAGGTCGAACATGCGGATTTTGAGAATATGATTTTTATTCTGACAGTATCTGAAGACCTTGACTGTTCAGGACTGCCGGCAACCGGCGAAACAGTATGCAATTATGATGAAGGCCTGATTATGGGTATCCTGGAAGCATATACAAGCAGGCAGTTTACCGTCAAGGAAGTAAATTGCTGGTCAACGGGGGATTGGACATGCAGGTTCCATGTGCTTGGCATCGGAATGATGATGTAAAAATATATAAAACCATGAATAGATTAGAAAGATTAGCAATCAAAGGGGAGAATGTTAATGAAAATCAATAGTTTATCAAGCAAGATGTCGTTATTAATGACGGGATTTGTTGCGATTTTTATCGTTGCAGCTTTTATCATTATCTCTACAACTGTTGGAAGTGTTATAAGCCAGAATGTTGAGAATGAATTAAAAAACAAGTCGTCTGTACTAAGCAATGATATAGAAAGTTTGAAGCAAAAGGCTCTAAACGCAACAGAATGGTTTGAGGGTTCAGCCAGGCTGGTAAGCGCCGTCGAAAGCCAGGATCGTCAAGGAGCCCTGGATCTTGGCAAAGTGGCACTTAAATCCTTCGGAGTTGATTATTTTGTTATTACCGACAGGGAAGGAAAAGTATTTATCCGAGCCCATGAGCCAGACAAATATGGCGACAGTATTGCCAATCAGGTAAATATTCAAAAGGCTTTACAGGGGGAAAAGTCGGTAGGAATTGAAGAAGGAGCGATGGTAAAATATTCAATCCGTGCTGGCACTCCGCTGAAAGATAAAGACGGCCATATTATCGGGGCCGTGTCCTTGGGATATGTCCTTTCCAACAACGAGTATGTGGATAAACAAAAAAAGATTTTCAATTGTGATGTGACAATATTTTCAGGTGATGAGAGAATAGCTACAACGATTGAAGATAAAAATGGGGATCGTATAATCGGGTCGAAAATGGAAAACCAGAGCATTATTGACACGGTATTAAAGAATGGAAAACCCTATTATGGAGAAGCAGCGATAAATGGTTTTAAGTATTTTACAGTTTATACGCCGGTTATTGATGTTACCGGAAAAAACACCGGTATGCTCTTTGTTGGTCAAAAACTTGATATCGTTGCGGAACTGACTAAAAAACTGATTACCAATCAGGGTGCTGTCATGGCTGTTTTAGGTATTCTTGCCGGCTTATGCGTTATAATGATGTTCCGGCTTATGGTTATCAGAAAGGTTCGGGCCATTACCGGAATGCTGAAGGAGATTGCTGAAGGAAATGGGGATTTGACCAAGAGAGTGGCTGTTTCATCTAAAGACGAGATCGGAGAGATGACAAGCTATTTCAACTTATTTATTGGGAGTACTCATGAAATGGTAAAGAAAATTATTTCGGAAACGGAAAAGGTCAATGCGGCAATCATAGTTTCCCATAAAAATATAACTGCTCTCACTGGTGATCTGGAGGACACCGCAGCTACAGTGCAACAATTGTCGGCGGGAATGGAAGAAACCGCCACTTCTACGGAGCAGATTACTGTAACTTCCAATGAGATTGAGGACGCAGTAGAAACTGTTGCGGTGAAAGCTCAGGAAGGAGCCCTATCTGCCGATGAAATCAGCAAAAAAGCAGTTTCCCTAAAGGACAGTTCGTTTATGCTTCAGGCGGAGGCTGGCAAGACCCTATTATCTATCAAAAAAACCATGGATGAAGCCTTGGAAAAAACTAAAGAAGTAAATAGAATAAAGACTCTTGCTGATGCAATTATGCAAATATCCTCGCAGACAAACCTGTTAGCTTTGAATGCGGCTATTGAATCAGCAAGAGCTGGTGAAGCCGGGAGAGGATTTTCCGTCGTTGCCGAAGAAATACGAAAACTGGCGGAAAGCTCTAAAAATTCAGTGAATGAGATTCAGGGCATACTAAGTGTTATCTTTGAAGCAGTTGATAACCTCGCCGATAGTGCCAGACAGACACTGGAATATATCGAAACTAAAGTGGTTGAGAGTTATAAGGAATCCGCCCTTGTTGGTGACAACTACAACGAAGATGCTCACTATATTAATGATTGGGCAATGGAATTAAGTGCTACTTCAGAGGAGCTTCTCGCCTCAATAAAAACAGTGTCGGAAGGGATTACTGAAATATCAAAAGCTACAGAGGCCGGTTCCGAGGGAACGAGTCATATTGCCGATAAAGTTTTAAAAATAAAGAATCGCGCCAATGAAATCAAAATGGAGACAGATGGTGTTAAAGAAAGTGCGGATAATTTGCAAGAATTAGTTATGAAATTTAAAGTATAATATTTTGTTTAGTAAATACCAACCAGTTCACATTTGAGCCATCTATAATATGTGATTGGTTTTTGAAGGGATGTTTTATGGGACATGTACCTTTGTTATTTTCATTGCTGTTTTTTACTTCATCTGCTGTCTACTTGTTTTTCGGGATATATATTATTAATATGAACCTAAAAGCAAGTTTGAACAAATTGTTCCTGATAGTTTGTTGTTCTTTATGCCTATGGTCCTTTGGGTTCTCTATAGCCAACTCTGCTGCAAATATGGAAACATGTTTGTTCTGGAGGAGGATTTCCGCTATTGGTTGGGCATCCATATACAGCTTACTGTTACATTTTTTATTATTACTTACCAGTGAAAAGTGTACCCTGAAGCGATGGCGTTTTTGTTTGCTATTGTATCTTCCTGCCGTTATCAATATGTATGTCTTTTCTATTTCCAAGGAGATGACAGCAATTCAGTATAATCTGGTAAAGATGGATTATGGCTGGGTTAATATAGCGGTGAATAATGGATGGGATTTGTTTTTTTACATTTATTATGCTGGATATGTGCTTGCCTGTCTGGCAATTGTTTGGCGTTGGAAACGAAAATCATCCGATGAAAGTGCCCGTAAACAGGCCAACCTCATCTTTATTTCGATTCTCGCCGCTTTACTGCTTGGAAGCTTGACGGATGTGGTTTTGAGTTCAAGTTTGACAAGCCCTTTGCCGCAAATGGCACCCATATTTACTCTCATACCAATTGCGGCTATACACTATTCTATAAAACGTTATAGCTTGATGCGAGAAGTAATTGAAAATAAAGATGAGTTAATACTAAATAACGAAACCCGTGCAAAATTGCATTACTATTTGTCCATTGCATTTTTAACTGGGGGGTTGCTAACTTTATTATCCCGTTTTTTACCACATTTAATAAATGGTGAGGAAAATTTTAAATCCACCCTATATGCCAGCGGATTATTGTTTATATTTGGATTTGCAATTCTGATATTTAGATTGATAAAAGCCGAGAATATAAAGAACGTGCTGATAATGATAATAACCCTTTCCAGTATCCCAATAATTACCCTTAGATTTGTAGAATATGCCAGTATAACTGTCTGGGCCTTCCCAATTATTTTAACGATTGTTTCCCTTGTATTCAATACACGAACTCCATTAATTTTGGTAACAGCCATGGCTATTATTACCCAAATAATAGTTTGGATATATGCACCTGCAGGAGCAATACAGATGGATAAATTTGATTATATCCTAAGAATCGGCATATTTGTTATTGCGTTCTGGATAGGATCGGTTGTAAACAATATCTATCTAAAGAGACTAAAGGAAAATATCTATCAAATTGATTTCCAGAAGATGATTTCGGAAATTTCTTTTGACTTTGTGAGTGTCAATCAGGCAAGCATTGATGAAAAGATCAATAATATGCTGAATAAAATGGGCCGGTTTTTTTATGTGGATCGAACTTATGTATTTTTGATTAATCACCAGGACAGCACTATGGCCTACACCCATGAGTGGTGCAATGAAGGAATAGAGCCTGAAGTAGGAACCATTCAAGACATACCCCTCGACGTGTTCCCCTGGTGGATGGAACAGTTGAAGAGTAATAAACTAGTTTACATAGAGGATGTGAGCAAACTGCCGGATGAGGCCGGCGCGGAGAAAGCCCAGCTAACCCGGCAAGACATTAAATCCATAGTAGCAATTCCCATCGAAGGAAACGGAGAGCTCCTGGGCTATATTGGATTCGATTCCGTGGCATCATTCAGGAAATGGTCCAACTATCATATTAAGCTGCTTAAAATCCTGGCTAATCTTCTGGCTGATGGATTAATAAAGACTAAGGCTGAAAAAGAGATCGAATTAATGGCCTATTACGACCACTTGACGGGTCTTCCTAACCGTACCCTGTTTTGGGACAGGCTCAATCAGGCCATTCACCTAGCCAAGCGGACCGAGAGATTTGTCGGTGTCATGTTCATGGACCTGGATGGCTTTAAGATGGTGAATGACACCATGGGGCACAGCGGCGGGGATGAATTTCTCATTATGATCAACAACATCCCCGATGCTAAAGATATCGTCAAGATCGCCGATAGCATCATGAAATTGTTTGAAAAACCATTTAATTTAAATGAACAGGAGTTCTTTATTACCGGCAGTGCAGGCGTTGCCGTTTATCCGGTGGATGGTGAGGATGCGGGAACATTAATTAAAAATGCTGATATCGCAATGTATAGGGCAAAGTCCAAGGGTAAAAGCCAATATGCATTATGCACTGAGGATATGAAGGAGGAAGTGAAGAAAAATATGATACTGTCCAACAGCCTGTATCGAGCCCAGGAGCGAAATGAGCTGGTTGTTTATTATCAGCCGCAGGTCAGGCTGCATACGGGTCAGGTAATAGGGATAGAGGCCTTATTGCGCTGGAAACATCCGGAAATGGGCATGATATTCCCCAGCGTTTTTATACCGCTGGCGGAAAAGAACGGGCTAATCAACAGTATCGGCGAGTGGGTACTCA
>ENA-UOOK01006870-UOOK01006870.1-fermentation-metagenome-genome-assembly--contig:-NODE-6870-length-10632-cov-11.205446_pt1 | contig 10632 bp, 11 predicted proteins | sample MGYA00245777_ERZ724023 | MGnify/ENA primary metagenome ERZ724023 (study PRJEB28704, sample SAMN03018312) | fermentation metagenome | biome: anthropogenic terrestrial biome; feature: soil... | reverse complement strand
ATAATTTGTATGTCTTAGTGACTTCTGTGTCCTCTATAACCTCTAAATCAATGTCAATTGGTTCTGGTATCATTTCGTCACATCCTCTACTTTATATTTGTAAGAACTTCCACCTTTAGACAACGTGACTGTACTATCTTTAACAATAAAGTCTTTATCGATAATCTCAAAGATGTAATACTCTTTCCCGCCATGATTACGTATCAGATTTACTTTATCACCAGGAGAAGTATATTTTTTCAAATTTCCCTTAATCAGTTCGTCCGGTATGACGATCTTTTCGCTTATCCGTATCCCATCACTTTCTACAGTGCCCATTGAAATATTGCAAAGCTTCTCATTATTAATGTAGTTCTGTACAATTGTTTTTATTTCCTTTATCATATTGCAACCTCCAAACTCATTGTGTGGACTGGTAAAAATTTATGAGTAACAGAATTTACAAATAGTCGTTTATTTAATCTAATACCCTCTATGTAGGCATAAAAACTTGATCCAGCGCAAACGGTGGTATCGCCTAAACACTCTAGGCTTAAAGTTTCAACCTCGTGGTTATACAACCCTAAAAGTGCCTTTGCCTTAGATTTTGCCTGAGCTATATTTGTATCCTTGTCAACAGATTCAAAGTATTGCAAAAGGCCATATTTTTTAATGGAACTATCACTATCTTATCAAAGCCATTTTTCAGTTTTTCGATTTTGTCGGTTCCCCATTCCTGACCAGATTTATATGCATCCGAGGTCCATCCTGCTTGGAATACATCAAAGGTGGAGTGTCCTTTAGTAAAAGCTTCTGAAATGCTAGTGTATTCTTTTTTACTCCCAGCTGCTTTCGCCGACTTAGCTGCATAATCATCTGCCGCAGATGTAATCCCTGAATAATCAAAACTTACAAAGGGAAGTTTGTTTAAAGCTGCAGCAATCTGCTCAACAACGGTTAATGCTGTAGAAAGCATATCATACCACCAGGACTGTACGGACTTAATAGCATTATGAAAAGCAGCCATAATATTGCTTGCTAATGCTCCAATTGCATTTCCAATACCTAAAGCAACGTTGGCTACCTCAAGTCCTAGGTTTTTAAAGAATTGTATTACCACATTTAGTATAATTAATAAAAATCCAGTAAAGACAATTTTTATAATTTATCTTTACTGGATTTTATTTAGGTAAGTATATACTAATCAAAAACAGGTGATCTCATCTCTGCTGCTGTCTCAACCACAACTTGTATGGTCTCTAAATTGTGTATGTTAAATGCAGGTACTGAATAATTACCCTTTTGTGCATTTAATAACATTTGTTTTATCAATACAATATTGTCCATATATTATTACCTCTTTGAGATTAGTAATTTTCTTGATAATATACGCAAATTTTAATTGGCCATTACAATAACCTTATTTCAAATATTGCCACCATGCATATATAACTTCTAAACTTATCACCTTTTTAAGCAAGTAAATTACACAATTAAACTTTTTATTTAAAGCTAAAAATACTGGATTATCCCAAAAATTTAGATAAAATATCGTTAAACCTACGAATATCATAGAATTTAAAATTATAAATTTTTCACTGCTTAAATTGGTTTCCCCGAAACCACCCGGTTGCCCTTTAATATTTTCTAACGCTCACTTTCGTGAATAATTTGCCAAGTTCACTTCTATTGATAAAACCGGTTCTTTTTTCCATAGCGTTTAACATCCCAGTTGTCATGCCTAATTTAAGAACATCTGTTACATTCTTACCTTGTGCAATTGCCACCGCAAATCCTGCTATCGTAGCATCACCTGAACCAACAGGGTTTACAACAGGAATCCTCGGAATAGAAACCTCGTAGAAATCGCCTTCAACCTTCGCGAATGCTCCATTACAGCCCATAGAAACTACAATATAATGTATACCATCATATTTATTTTGACTTAAAACATTTTTTAACTCAGTTAAGTCTCCTGTCAGTGTATATTCCTCTAGTTGACATAATTCATTTAAATTAGGTTTGATTAGGTAAGGCTTTTTTTCACCGCTTAAAACAGCATTTAATGGCTCACCAGAAGTGTCCAGCAATACTTTTAAACCCTTTGAATTTGCTAGTGCTATTATCTTTTCATAGTTTGTTTTAGCAACTCCATTTGGAAGGCTTCCAGAAATAGTGACTACCTTCATATCTGTTCTGCCCAATAGATTTTTTAAATGTGATAAAAAGCCTGCCTCTTCTTCAGGAGATATAGTTGGCCCAGGCTCCAATAATTCAGTTTGGTTGCCTTCATGTATAATAGCTATACAATTGCGCGATTCTTTATTTGTTAAATAGAAATCATGTTGTATGTTGCTCTCATCTAGTTGATTCATAATAAACTGTCCAATTGTACCTCCAAGTATGCCAGTCGCTATAACAGGATAACCAAGCTGTTTGATTACTCTTGCTACATTTATACCCTTTCCACCAGCAGTTTTGCTCACATAGTCAACGCGATTAATATCATCTATAATTAGCTTTTTTATTTGGTAAGAGATGTCTACAGAAGGGTTCATAGTAATAGTTAAAAACATTTTATACTCCTTTATATTTTTCATAAACTTTTCTTCCGTTCAGATAAGTAGTTTGTAACTTTAAACCATTATCCAAGACAATAAAATCTGCATTATAACCACTTGATAGATGACCACATACATCGTCAAGCCCTACACTTTGGGACGGTACTAAAGATGCCATCTTGATTGCTAAAGAAGGTTCAGCAATACCCCAGGATACCACATTTTGTACCGCTTGAATGAGCTTCAGTGCGCTGCCTGCTAAACTTCCACCGTTTTTTAATACAGCTTTCTCATTTTTCACAATAACAGAAAACTCACCAAGAGTCGATTCACATTCTCCCATGCATCCTGCGCGCATACAATCTGTTATAAGAAGTGTCCCAATCCATGAGCGTCAACCAGGATTTTTAAAGATACAGGATTTACATGATAACCATCGCAAATAATTTCATCATAAACATCTTTAAAAATATAAGGCAGCATCCATTACATCATAGCCCTTAAACCCATGGATGTGTTTATCAACTAACCCTGGTGCTATGCTAAATCCGCTATAGTCTATTACTTTAGTCCCAGTCGGCCTAGTTTCTGAAAAGTCTCCAAACTTTCCATCCTCTATTGTAAGATAACCTGACTTTTCCACCCTATCATCAAAATAAAATTTATCAGCATAAATAGAAACGGTCAATTTAATGTTCTCCTCAATTTACATCATATTTCTAAATTATTATGAATTGTAACCCCCTTTACAACTCTGTTTACTGTTCCTGATATTGAAGGTGTATCTGGCCTATTCTTAACTTTTATTGAAGTAAGCAATGCAAATATTTGTGCAAAAACAATATAAGGCAAAGCAAGGTAGGCATCAGGTATTATGTTGAACTCTGAGTCAAACATGAAAGTTTCACCATTTGCATTTTCCACTGTCTCTGTCTGTAGGCTTACTACTGCCTTTGCAATATCGTCATTTTGCAATTCCTTAATGATATCCAAGTCATATTGCCGTGTATATTTATCATTTGATACAAAAATAAATGCAATAGAGTTCCCATTTACAAATGATTTAGGGCCATGGCGGAATCCCATTGATGAATCAAACATTGTAGCTATTTGTCCAGCAGTTAGTTCCAGCAATTTTAATTGTGCTTCACGTGTCAAACCTGCCAATGACCCAGAACCCAAATAAATTACTCTGTCAAAATCCAATTTCACATATCTTTCAATGTCAGCCTCTCGATGAATCACACTCCTGCCCATTTCGCAAACAGCTTTTACATACTTCTCTTTTATCGAAATCGCAGATTTATCGAAAACCAATAGCGCAGTTAATAGCATACATGTAAAGCTGCTTGTCATAGCAAATCCAAGGTCATTTGAGCGGTTTGGCATTAATAGCATCAAGTTGTTGGCATCATTTTTAGTTCTTTTAGCCAATTCTCCATCAGGCGTACATGTAATATTCATTTGATAAAAATTTTTAACAAACTTTTCACCTAATTCCACTGCTGCAATGCTTTCAGGACTATTTCCACTGCGAGCAAAGGAAACTAAAACAGTTGGAATATCTTCTTTAAAATACTCGAGCGGATTTGAAACTATGCTCGTCGTCGGTACTGCTTCTAATTCATAAACTTTTTCATTTACCATTTTTTTAAGATATGGTAAAATCGTATCCCCAATGTATGCCGAAGTTCCAGCTCCAGTAAAAATAACTCTTACACGTTTGTAGATTCCTATTATACCTTTCAGGAAAGAATCAATTTGTTCTTCATTATCCTTATAATACTGAAATGATTTCAACCAAAGTTCGGGCTGCTGCTTGATTTCGAGGACTGTATATTGCGCACCTAAAGCCTTTAGTTCCTCTTTTGATTTTTCAAACATACTATCACTATCACCTCATAATTAAGTTTTTGTGTTTAATATATACAAAAATATTAGAACTTAATAATGAAATCTTATTTTAAGTTCTAATATTTTCATCTTTAGTAGTCCATTATCCGTTTATACTTGCTTTTCCATTCAAGGCCTTTGATTCACCTTTTTTATATTTTACTTCTTTCCAGCAAAGCAACCCGAATACTGCAGCTATTATTGCTATACCAATATATGGATTCTTTAATGCCATTAAAATAACCATAGCATCAATACAATCATGTCCAACTCCTGCTGCACCGTATTTAGCAAAATCGAATAATGTATAAGTAAATCCAGAACCAAAAATCAGCAAAAATCCATAAACAAAGCCAGAAACAATTGCACCTCTTCTTCCTCCTCTAGCATTACCCATTATTCCAGCAACACCACCTGTAAAAAATGCACCTATTATAGAAACCAGAGGTACAACACCAAGCACTGCTGAACTAACAAACATAGCGATTATCATACCCAAAACTGCAAAAATGAAACCAATCATTAATGAATTAGGAGCAAAACCAAATAATACCGGTACGTCTAATGCAGGAATTGCACCTGGAACCAATTTGTCGGAAATACCCTTAAATGCTGGAACGAGTTCTCCAAGAAACATACGAACACCGTATAATAAGATCAAGACACCACCGGTAAATCCCATAGCTTTTAGAATGCCAAATACAACATAGTTTGTTTCTTTACTAAAAACTGCTACCTTTTCGGGCCCGGCAGCTAAAACCACTATTAAATAGAAAATAGTCATTACTATTAATACTGACATTGAGGTATCTTTAAAAAACTCAAGGGATTCTGGAAGTTTAACATCTTCCGCACTCTTTGACTTATCTCCCACTAATCCTCCAATATATGCTGATGAAACCGTACCTAAAGTAGTCAAATGTCCTATAGCTATACTGTTGTTGCCTGTGACTTTACGTACCGTTGGCTGTGCAATTGCAGGTAAAATTGTCATTAGCACACCCTGTAATAAGCTTCCGATGACTATAATTTGCATTGTACTAAATCCGCTTACATATAAACTAAATGCGAGCGTTACAGATAAAATCCACATCATATGTCCTGTTAAAAAAATGTATTTTAATGGCGTTAATCGAGCAATTATTATATTTATTAGGAATCCTAATGCTAAAATCAGGGCACTTGTGGAAGCAATTATTGCTACACTGCTTTGCATTGCACCTACAACAGCCTCTGATGAGGTAGCAAATCCAGATAAGTGGAACACTTCTGTAAACAGACTCACAAAAGGTGAAATTTCAGATACGATTATCCCTGAACCTGCTGATAAAACAATCATACCTAATGATGTTTTCATAGTTCCGGAAAATACTTCACTAGCTTTTTTCTTTTGCAAAACAAGTCCTACTAAGGCAACTATACCTAGTATAATTGCAGGCGTTTCAATAAGATCAATTAAGAAATTTAACATACTGGCCCTTCTTTCTATATTAAATTATTTTTCTTTAAATAATTTTCCACCTTGGATCTTGCTTCATTTTCATCTATAATATTATTTAAAAATATTACATTGTCCTGATCAGCGAAATTCTTTTTAAAGCCATTTGTCGTAACAAGCAAATCATATTGCTTCCCTTTTACTGTTCCCACATCCCAATTTTCAATATTGCATTTGACACCCAGCTGATGCATAACATTATCAACAGTCATCTTCATTATCAGACTGGAACCCACACCCAAACCGCATACAGTAATGATTTTTAACACATTCCCATCCCTCTCCTTATTTTATAGGCAATCAATCAAGTCCCTATATTTTTTAATATACTCCGCGTTAATTCTGTCACCTCTATCCAAATTAGAGCTTACATATACTGGAGGAACTGTTCCGTGCTCTACACATATCTCAATCGTCCTGGCAATAATACTTTCCATCACACTCGTACCCAATACTGTTGATGTCCCGCAAAATTTGGCATCCATTCCTTCCATAGACAAACAGGCATCACCGGCAACACATTTAATATCAATCACCACGTCTACTACGTCTTTCAAGAGTTTACCGGATGAATGTCTTGATGTTACACTATTTGAAAAGTTCAACGATGTTAATGCGATAACTTTCATACCAATTTTTTTTGCCGCAAGAGCCATATCAATAGCCCCTGCATTTCGTCCGGATATTGAAGCGACAATCATTGTATCGTCCTTTGATGTATTTTCCATATTTAAGTACTCACCAGATAATCCCTCTATACGTTCTTGTAAAGTGCTTAATTTGGCTTTTGGAAATAAGGAAAGATGAGGAATCAATAAGGCATTAACCGGTACTAGCCCCCCAGCCCTATAGAAAACCTCCATTGCAAATATTTGTGAATGCCCGCAGCCAAATACATGTATGATACGATCTTTAAGAACTGATGCAGCACAATATTGAGCAGCCTGTTCGATATTTTCGCTTTCCTCGCTAATTTCTTGTTCTAGCTGTTTACTAACCACTGAAAAAAATTCTTGATGTTTCATCATGATTTACCTCCCTTTATTGTTTTTATTATTGTAATCAGAAATCAACTTCTGTACATCGCTTACATCCTTAGCCATCCTTATTTTTTTTACCTTTTCATTATCTTCTAAAAGCACTACTAGTTCCGATAAAGCTTTTATATGAGTTGAATGATCCACTGCACAAAGGCATACCACAATATCAACAGGATCATTTTCTTTATTCCCAAAATTTACAGGGGTGGATAAAGTAATAAGACTCATGCCTATTTTTTTTACTCCTGATTCAGGCCTGGCATGAGGCATTGCAATTCCAGGAGCTATTACAATATAAGGCCCTATCTCTTTAACACTATTTATCATTGCATCAATATATTCATGCTTTATAGAACCATCATTCTCCAATAGCTCTCCACCTGCAGTCACCGCATCTTCCCATGTTTTTGCTTCAACATTAAGTTTAATAGTTTTTTCATTAAGCAAATCCTTTAGCACTGGTTTTTTCACTTCCTTCTTATCTACAAAACTTTTTACATTAAGAACTTTTGATATACCATTAACTAACCCTTCATAATCCATAATCTTGCAGTACTTTTTTACTGTATGTAAAATATCATCCATTACTGCTGCACTTTCAGTTCCTCCCTGTCTTTTTATATAATGATTTAATTTTTCAATATCCTTTTCAGTAAGAAGTGGATTAACTTCAACACATGTTACTCCGACTTCGTCTATAGGTACCGAAGTTACTATAAGATCTACTTTATTTTCATTAAGCATGTTTTTTACCTGATGCTTTGCAATAGTTCCTACAATATTTACATCAAAAACAGATTGTATCCTTGATGAAAGCATTTCAGCTGTTCCCATACCTGTCGCACAAACAACAAGCACATTCTGTTTGGAAGATGTTTTATCCTTGATCCTTTCAAGAGCCGCACCAAAGTGCATTGTGAAATATCCTACTTCTTCATCACTTAATTTTTTGCCTGTAAAATTCTCTACAGATTTAAGACCTGTTTTTACAGCTTCAAATAATTTCCTATATGTTGACTTTATTTCCTGAAGTAATGGATTTTTAAGAGTTAAATCATGACTGAGCCTATATATGGTGGGTTTTAAATGCTCAATTATGCCTCTAAAAAGCTGACTATCTCCTGTAAGGTCGTTTCCAATTATCGAACCGACTTTTTGAATGATATCATTTGTAAGTATCTGAAGTTCAACCCAGTTTTCACTTTCTGTAACTCTTGATGATGAATGGTTGCTGCCCAAGAGATGAATTGAAATGTATCCTATTTCATCTATTGGAATTGTTATATTAAACCGTTCTTCCAGCATTTTTGCAATATTTGATGCTACGGTAAATTCCTTGGTAATTTCAAGAGATTTGAGTTCATCCTTGTTCATCAATATATCTTTTTTTAATTGAATTCTTTTGATCGCTATGGCAATGTGAATTGTTAGACCTGCAAAAGCTTCATCAGAAAATATTACATTCAGTTCTTCTTCTGCGATGTTTATACATTTTTCAATATATTGCATATCTATATCTTTAAAAAATGATTCGAGTAAATTACTTGATTTAATATTTTTGCGTGGATTGCTTCCAATTTCAGAAAATGATTTTACTATGCCATTGTTCTCAGTTAAAAGCTCAATCTGTGCACGCCTTAAATATTTTTCCTCTCCAGTAACCTTTATTCCATGCCTTGGAGCAGATTTGAGAGCTAAATTATATTTTGTAAGCCATTCCCTTACGTTCTCTAAATCTTTTATAACTGTATTCCGGCTTACACACAATTTTTCAGCTATGCTATTTATAGTCACATAGTCCTGCTGGCTAATGAGTTCGTTTAGTATAAGGCTTACTCTTTCCTCTTTTGAAAGTATAATGTAATACAAATTAAGATTTTTCATAAGTTTTGTTAGTCCCTGCTTTTCATTAGTACTTCCTACAAGCATAATGCCACTGTTAGGTTTTCTTATAAGAGGTTTGAAACCATTATCACTTAGAAACTCATCTACTATATCTAAATCATACCTCACTGTTCTATTGCTTACTTTAAATTTCCGGCTAAAATCATTTATTGTAATAGGTTTATTTGAGCTGAGCAACCATAAAAGTACTTGGGCACATCTGCTATTGATGGTTACTATATTTATCACTTCCTTATCTAATTAAATTATATGCGCCTTTAATTATTCTGAAAAGTCAATAATCTTTCAAAATAATTGTGGCAAAAGTGAACCATACATTAGAAGCATTCTTGAAAACAAGCAATATAAATAGATGGTCCATATATGACCTGACTCTGTAGCTGTCATGCTTTGGAGCTAAAACAGCATAATCTGTTCGGTTTTCTACATTTGTATCTTAAACCTTGAGGATATCTGTGGATAATTTTATTCTAACTAGAATCATGATTTATAATGAAAGTTCTAGCAAATATGAAGATCTAAAATTTTTCCCATTTGCTAAACTCATATTATTTAATATATTTATGAATTGTTATGTCCTTCACCACTCTGTTTATTGTTCCATTAGGGCATGAATTATCTGGTTCAATCCCTAATCCCATAGAATAGAGAAATGCAAATATTTGAGCAAAAAATAAAAAAGTTGGCAAGTTGTAAAATTAAATGAAACACAATTAAATAAATTGCCCTCATGAAAGCTTTGGTACTATGTCAAGAAAAAATACAAATTAAAATGAGAAGGTTCCAAAAACTCCTATACTTTAACTTGTAATTGACATAGTACCAGGCTGTGCAATAGCAAAATACAACACAAAAAAGATTTTAGAGATTCAAGAATGGTTAAATACCTATCCACGAAAGATACTAAATGGGAAAAGTGCTGAAGAAGAATTACTAAGTATTCAAGATGATGACGAATCTATCAGCGGGGGAACACTGGTGCCGACATTTAGAGAAAATCAAAATGTTGATCCAAATAAAAAATAAAATGAGGAGGCAATCTCATGAATAGAGAACAACTCATTGAAAAGTTCCAGCTTGCTGAGGAGAGAATCAAAACAGAAATAACTAGAGTTAAGAAATTAAGTAATTCAAAGCAACAAAAAGAATTGATGGCCATACTTAAAAAACAGCTTGAAGACTTACAAAAAGCAATAAATGAATGGCTGCAAACAGAAGTGAAAAATCAATTCATAGCATCAACGCAAATAGTAGATGAAACAATAAAATTAAAAAACCCAGATATTAAGTTGTCAAGTACAGCAGGAGCAAACAAAACTGTTATAAACGCATTGATAGCTGAAAATGCTGGAAGATTTACAGAATCGATTATTTATGTGAACAAAGCATTGAATAGTATGATAGCAGAAGCTAGAAAAGATTATACAATGCTCAACGTTCAATCGAATATAAATAGACCAACAATGACACAAGTGCTAAAGAATGCTTTAGTAGATAAAGGTGTCAAAGCAATAAAGACATCCAACGGCCGAGAAATCAATCTCACAGCTTACTCTAAGATGGCAACACAAACAACACTCAAAATAGCCATGAATAGAGGCATCATAGAGCAGTGTAAAGAGAGAGGCGTAGATTTAGTCAGGATGTCGGAACATTTCCCAACGTGCAGCATTTGTATGCCGTTACAAGGGAGGGTTTATAGCATATCAGGAAAGAACAAAGACTTCCCACCACTAAGCATGGCACTTAAAGGAGA
>ENA-UOOK01006869-UOOK01006869.1-fermentation-metagenome-genome-assembly--contig:-NODE-6869-length-10633-cov-3.067499_pt1 | contig 10633 bp, 8 predicted proteins | sample MGYA00245777_ERZ724023 | MGnify/ENA primary metagenome ERZ724023 (study PRJEB28704, sample SAMN03018312) | fermentation metagenome | biome: anthropogenic terrestrial biome; feature: soil; material... | reverse complement strand
AGAAGAAATTGACAAGCTACTGGCAGCCATCGCCGACCCCGACAAAGTGGTGGTAACGCAGATAGCTCCGGCAGTAAGAGTAGCCATCGGTGAAGAAGTTGGCATGAAGACCGGCGATATGCCCATGGACGTTTTTGTAGCCGGCTTGCGCCAGGTAGGATTTGACTATGTATTACACACCAACTTTACGGCTGACCTGACTATACTGGAGGAAGGTAATGAACTCCTGCAGCGCCTAAAAGAAGGCGGAACCCTGCCCATGTTCACTTCCTGCAGCCCGGGTTGGATTAATTTCTGCGAGACTTACTATCCTGACCTGTTAGATAACCTGTCTACCTGTAAATCTCCCCAGCAGATGTTTGGCTCCCTGGTAAAAACCTATTGGGCAGATAAAATGGGTATTGACCCGGCCAAAATCTACTCGGTATCTATCATGCCTTGCACCGCTAAAAAGTTTGAGGCCTCCAGACCGGAGATGAACGACAGCGGCTACCGCGATGTTGACCTGGTGTTAACCACCAGAGAAATCGGCCGTTTGTTCCGTATGAGTGGAATCGACTTCGATAAACTGGCAGGTACCAATTTAGATTCCTGGATGGGAGCCTATACCGGCGCAGCAGTTATCTTCGGAGCATCCGGTGGTGTAATGGAAGCAGCCTTAAGAACCGTTTATGAAGTAGTAACCGGAAAAACTCTGGAAGATGTTAATTTCGAAGTAACTCGCGGTATTACCGGTATTAAGGAAGCGGAAGTAGACCTGGATGGCACGCTAGTAAAGGTGGCTATAGCCAATGGCCTCTCCAATGCCCGTAAACTGATGGACCAGGTAAGAGCAGGAGAATCCCCTTACCACTTTATAGAAATCATGGCCTGCCCCGGCGGTTGCATTGGCGGTGGCGGACAGCCTATTACCAAGGCTAACACCAAACGGGTAGAGCGCATTGATAGTATATATGTAGAAGATGAAAAATGCGCGATTAGAAAATCCCATGAGAATCCTGAAGTTAAGACCCTGTATGATGAGTTCCTGCATGAACCCCTGGGACATAAATCCCACGAGCTGCTGCATACTCATTACCAGGCAAAAAACAAAAAGTTCTTATAATTAATAAATATTAATGACCCGGGTATTTGAAAAGAGGTTCTCAGAAGACTGATTTTTAAGTGCTAAACAATTGAATTGCTGTAAACCCTGACAACAAGGCCCAGGCTCAGTTTAAGGGGGTATCATATAGATGGTGATATGTGTGACCGCTTACTCTGCTTTTCAGGGTAAGCGGTCTTTGTATAGAGAAAGGTGACACAGGGACAGGTTTACTGTCCCCGAACCTCCAGGACTCAACCAATGATGAGAACACAACAAACCTGTCCCCTTGTCACTAAGAATAAGGAGGGATTTAAAATGGCAGAGAAGCGATTGGGAGTTGTGGGAATTGTAATCGAAGAGCGACAAGTGGTGGCCAAGGTTAATCAAATACTCAGTGAACATGCGGACCTGATTATTGGACGCATGGGCCTTCCCCACCAGGCCCGGGATGTATCAGTCATATCCCTGATAGTTGACGGCAGCACCGATCGGGTTGGCTCCCTAACCGGGAAGCTGGGCAACATACCCCAGGTAACCGTAAAGAGCGCACTGACCAAAGGCATTAAGTAAGGCAAGTTGGGGACGGTTCTTGACTCAATTCCCTATTGCTATTACATATAAATCTGGCCATAATTAGGATAAGAACAGTTTAGGGGAGGCGGCTATGGAAACAGTAATGGTATTCGCTCCTCATCCCGACGATGACATAATCGGATGTGGCGGGAGCATCGCCCGACATGTTCAACAAGGTAAACCAGTCTCCATAGTATATATGAGTTCCGGAGAGGCTGGCAGCCTGCAGCATAAGTCCGAGGATCTAGCTAGGCTCAGGGAAGGTGAAGCAACAGCTGCTGCTCATTCACTGGGGGTCACGGATTTGACCTTCCTGCATTTTCCCGATGGATACCTGGAGTTTAATAAAGAGAGTCTAGGATGCATCGTAACCCTGCTCAGGGCCAAAAAGCCGTCTTTAATCTACCTGCCCCACAGCCATGATGCAGTTCCCGATCACCAGATAACCAACCGCTTGGTACTGGAAGGATGCCGCCGGGCTGCCGGGCCCTGGTTTCCTGAATACGGTAAGGAGGCATGGCAGATTAAGACCGTTTTTGGCTATGAAATTTGGACTCCGTTACAGTCAGTTGGCTACAGTGAGAACATCAGTTCTTTCATGTCGGACAAGCTGGCAGCTCTAAGAATGCACAAAAGCCAAATCGATGGCATAGCCTATGACCAGGCCATTCAGGGTTTGAACCGTTATCGGGGTATCATGACCGGAAAAGGCGATTACTGCGAATGTTTCCAATTAATCCAGGCCCAAATATAGGGCGCAAGACGGATATGGAACCATTAAGTCATAAGATACTAATGATTACTCCTTTTGATAAGAGCCAGCGGGGCAATAGCTTGACTACTGCCCGCATACAATCGGGTTTAACCGCCCGGGGCTTTCACATTGACCGCCTATCCCTGGAAGACCACAATTGGGAAGGGCAGATGCAACTTGCTCTGGCGCAGTCAGAATATTCTTTGGTACACGGATTCCATGCCCTGCATTTCAATAAGGTTTTACAGTTGTTTCCCCAAATACGCAGCCTGCCTATTATTTTAACTACCACCGGAACGGATATCCATTATGACCTGTGGGGTGCTGAGAAAGCATTGGTTTGGGATGCTATTCAGTCGGCGCAAAGAATCGTGTTTTTCAATGATGATTTTCGCACTGGTCTTCTGGCAGTCTATCCGGAAATTCTGGATAAGCTGGTGACCATCCCCCAGGGAGTATGTCTGGAACAAGGCCTAATTAAAAGCCGGCAGCAACTGGGGTTATCAACAGAAGAATTCATTTTTCTCCTGCCCAGCGGGCTGCGTCCCGTAAAAGACATTCATTTGGCTGTCGATGCCCTATCCATCCTGTACCAGAAGAACCCCGCTATTCGTTTACTGATAATTGGGCCGATAATCGATTACCAATATGGCTCTCAAGTATTAAGTCGCATTAGCAAGCTATCCTGGGTTACCTATCTGGGAGAGATTCCGCACAGTGAAATGGCTAACATATTTGCTATTGGCGATGTAGTAATTAATAGTTCCTTGTCGGAAGGACAACCCCAAGCCGCCCTGGAAGCCATGAGCCTTGGTAAACCCTGCATTTTGACTGCGGTATCCGGCAACCTCAACCTGATTAAAGCAGGTGTAGAAGGATTCTACATCAATGACCGATTCGAAATGTTTACCGCTGCGGAAAGATTGCTCGAAAATAAGTCACTGAGGGAAGAGATGGGGCAGAACGCCCGCAAGCTTATTCAAGCCAGGTTTACAGTGGAGCAGGAAATAGATGCCTACCAGAGACTATATTGCAGTATGTGATGCTGACATCAAAATATCGATTGGTACCCGCCCACATATAACTTGCCCAGGAGAACCGTCAGCAAGTAGATTCCCGGTATAAGAATGAAGCCTCCTGCCAGTCGCCAGGAGGAGGGGTTGCCTTTTTGGCTCAATATGGTGGCAGCAATGGTGTTGGGTGTTTTAGATTTAACTAGAGCGACAATCCGCTCGGTTTGTTGGAGGTAATGATAGGTACCCCAGCAGCCCACCAGAAGGTTGGATACCAATACATATAAAAATGACAGGAGGCCAAAATGATTAACAACTATTGCTATCAAGGGGTTGTTTAAGTTAGGATCTAACCCGGGCGAGGCCCAATAAACAAAGTCAAATGGAATCGCTATTAGCAACCAAATGGAAAGCAGGGCATATAGTTTTCGGTAGAATAACCATATGGGGCCCAGTACCGCTGCTGGCCAATTCCAATAAATTTTTCTTTTACTTATCTTCAAAATTTCCCTGGCTCGGAGATATTTTTCCGCATGAACGCCAAAATAATCTGAAAATAATGAGTTGTGGTTGAATATCCTTTTGGACCAGTTTACCGTTTCGATTTGCAATTTCTGCTTCACTCCCCGGGAATTACCCCTATTTATAAGCCAGGTATTTATTTCTACGCCAATATATTAATATCCTTCAAAATGAAACTAAATCCGACAGTTCTGATAGTGTTAATGGGGAGGGAAAAAGAGCGGCAGGATAGAATACTAAGTTGTAGAATATAAAACAAGCTAAACAATGAGGGGGTAAAATGTGAGTTACCATAATATAATCTATGCGGTCTCGGAAGGTATGGCTTGGATTACGCTAAACCGTCCCGAAAGATTAAATTCCCTGAGCCCGGAAATGATGAATGAGTGGATCGATGCACTCGTTAATGCGGGAAAGGATAGTAATGTTCGTGTTATCGTTGTTACGGGTGCAGGACGTGCCTATTGCACCGGTTTGGATCTGAAATCCCTGGGGAAGGTCAAAATAGAAAACGGTGAAGTAGAGGGAGAAATAGTTGGTGCTGGCATCCGTCTGATCGAAGCCATGCAGAATTGTCCGCAGCCGGTAATCGCTATGGTAAATGGCCACTGCTATACAGGCGGTTTGGAGCTGCTGTACGGGTTTGACCTTATCATAGCTTCACAAGAGGCTAAATTCGGTGATACCCACGCTAAATGGGGTATCAGACCAGGTTGGGGCCTCAGCCAGCGTATGCCCCGGATAATGGGAATGATGCGCGCTAAAGAACTTTCCTTTACCTGTCGGACGTTTTCTGCCGAGGAGGCTAAGGATTTGGGTCTGGTCAACCGGGTGGTCCCCGCGGACATGCTTAAAGAAGCGACCATAGCCCTGGCCCGGCAAATAATGCCCAATAGCGCAGAGGCCATAGCCGCCATTAAAGATCTCTATAATAAAGGTATGGAGATGTCATTACAGGACGGACTTCAATACGAACAGGATACCCATTATATAATTAAGGATACCAACGAACGTCTTTTTGGGTTTAAGAAGAATTAGGTGTTATAAAAATACCAAAACTCGCCCGGCCGGTAACAGGTGAAAAGATCAAGCATGGAAAAAGCCCGTGCAAGTGGGTAACTATTTGGTACCGGAAGAACCTAAAACGAATAGATTACAGAAAACACAGAACCCGCTTTTTAGCATGTAGCCTTAAAGCGGGTTCGTCATCATTCAGGCACCAATACAGCAAGGCTCCGTTGGCGTCTATAGCTCCAATGCCCTCTTTCTGATATCTTTTTCCTCTGAATCTGCTGGCTCATCCATAATAATGCCATGCACTTTTTTTCTTTTTGTATCAGGTTCTACACATACAAAGGTAAGGAATCCGTCTATATGCGACGTTTTAAATATTTCGGAGACTGCTTTTACATATACCGTAATACTGGTGTTGCCTACTTTGGCAATCTTAGATAAAACGGTTATAATATCGCCTTTGGGGACCGGTTTTTTAAAATTCAATTCATGTATATTAACAAATACAATCTCCTGTGGTTTACCATGTTCGGCCGCAGCCGCAACAAAGGCAGCTTCAACCATCCATTCCGCTGAACGTCCGGCATAAAGTGTTCCATGATGATTTAGATCCTCGGATTTAATTAAATGTGAAATGCTGTGATTTTTCATTATAACCTCCATCCCGCCGCTAGAGCGGCATTACATTTCCACCGGGAAGGGTTCGCCCGGGCTGGTGATATGCTTAAGAATTAGCACCGCATCGGTGATATTGATATCACTGTCTCCATTGACATCAGCAGCCAATATGTTGATGGCCAAACTTGGGTCGGTTATGTATTTGAGAACCAATACCGCATCGGTTATATTGATGCCTGCATCTCCATTCACATCGCCATAAGTGACCACGCCAAATGCTGCCATTACATCAGCCCGGCCGTTTCCATAAACATTATCATATCCCGACTGGCCCAGATCAATTGTCCCCTCAAGTAGTTTTGCTTTCACCTGGTCAGCAGTCCAGGTGGGATTTTTTGACCACCCTAAGGCAGCTATAGCTGCTACATGCGGTGCCGCTGCGCTGGTGCCGTAGAAAGGATTGTAAAATCCCCCCGCACCAGTTACAGCCACTCCATCAACTGCACAAATATCCGGTTTGGGGCGAGTTTGGGTAAGCATGGTAACCGGTCCCTGCGAGGAAAACGGCTCGATCTGGTTGGGTGAAGCAGCGCCAACTGCCCCAACGGTTATCACCCCTGTTACGGCCTGATGTCCATAAATTGAATCCACGGCGGTTAAATTGTCGGTACTTAAAGAACCCTCACCGTAGCAATATATATATATTTCCAGGATCTGGGGAACCGCATTTCCATTATAATTAAACACTGTATATTCTCCGTCCAGGTCTCCCCCGGTATTATTCTCAAAATAAATAATCTCGATGGGATCGCCACTGCCATCCTGGATATTATAACTGGAGCCCAGCCTATTAGCGGTGTCAGCTTCCCATAAATCCAAATCATAATCATTAGCGGACGATCCAAACTCGTCATTCCATTGAAGTATTGCTATGGCCGCACCTCCTGGGGGCAGGTTCACATATAAGCTGTCACCATGTAAATTATCACCCCCATCGTAATAAAGCCCCTGGTAATGACCTGAACCGTAATTTCCGCCTGCGTTGCCTGCGGCAGAAACATAAATTATATCATTATCGGTGATGGAAGCGGCTATATGTTGAGCCACAATGCCATCTTCAAAAAAGGGCGAAGCTAGCCATGAAATATCATCACAAATAACTTTACACCCACTGGCAACTAACTCATCAATACCTGCGTTGAAGGCCAGCATATTGTCGCCACAATCGTGAAAATACAATTCGGCCCCGGGTGCCAAATCATGAACAATCTCCAGCATGGCCGTACCCTCATCCCCACCTATTGAGTCACTTAAAACATTTAAAGCTTCGGGAAGATCTCCTGTGTTGATAGCACTGGTCCAATTATTGACTCCATCCGAAATAATGCCGATCTTAATACCCGTGCCGTCCGTGCCGCTTAAATCGCGAAATATATCCGCTTTGAGAATAGCATCTCCCTGGCTAGTGACTGACCCCACTCGGGTTTCAGGTTGAATCACGGTGCTAATGCTTTTTACCTCGTCCAGAGACGCAATATTATCTAATTCGTTAACCTCCACCCAGGCGGCCAATATTCCATTTCCCTCGTCCCGATTCGTTACTTTTTTTACATAGGGGTCTATTGTGTCCGTTGCTGCGTCCACGTTAAGAGTAATATAAACATAAACCAGATCATCCGTGGCATCATTTATATCTTTATATTCCGCTTCATTTGCTGTGATCATCTGCTTTTGGGTTTTTAAGTTTGCTTTATTCTCCTCTAAAGTAATATCCTTGTCTCTATAGGCCTCATCTATAAGTGGCAATAAGTCGGAACTTAATTTTCTGTGGCTTGCTGTTTGTATTTGCTTTGTTTCACTCAGTTGCATGCATTGTTGAAAAACAAGTTCTGGTGTGATTTGGCTATATGCGCTATCTGAGGCACTGCTAGTACCATTCGTACACAACAGGATAAAGATCGACAAAATAGCCAATGATATTAGCTTGGAAAAGAAACTTTTCAAATAAATCCCTCCATTCTTATAAGTCGAACTACTATCTGGAGGAATACTAATATCCCCAGAAAATGCCTTATATTATTATTTTCTATACTGAGATATCGATATCCTTCTAACAAACCGTAAAATGGAGTTTCGTATTGTTGATTAAATTGCCTAAAAACCGCATAAAATAGGGTTTTGTTGAAAGATGATTGTGTATTGTTAATTTTCTTTTTGGTGTTTATTGCAAATTAAAACACGGATAAACACCAACTATCCCACCACTTGTACAGTTTTCCAAAATAAATGTGCTGCAAGCATTTTACTAGCCTTACAGCACATTCGAAATTGCCTAGTGTACCCGAATTGCGCACACTAATTTTATTCAAATTCAGGTTGTCTTTCTTGCTACACTTCATTTCTACATCACCCCATCCAAGGCTTGACTTATGGCACTGGCTACCTTTTCAGCTGTTGCGTTATAAACGTGGGCGTAGATATCTTCTGTGGTTTTTGTATTGGAATGCCCTAGATGCTCTGATATAAACTTGACCGGCACCCCGGCATTGATGAGTAGTGATGCATTGGCATAACGAAGGTCATGAACGTGCAAATCGGGTAAATTCAGGGGTATCCCCCCTAGCGAATTATGCGATTTTTCACGCGCCATCCTAGCGCGGTCAACATTTTGCATAGTTTGTAGAGATTTGACCACCCCCAGGTGTTAAAGCCTGTTGCTAGGTCGATCAGATCGAAGTCTTTCATAGACCACATTGACAAGAAGATCTTTGACGGCAACACCGAACTTTTCATCGTCAAGTATTCGTTCGCAGAAATCCTTGTTCTGTATCATCCGGTCAACCACCACACCCATAAACGCATCATTAAATGGATACTTGAAATGGTCAACAGTATTGTTCTGTGCCTGTGTTCTTAGATTCTCGTCTTTTTCCATATCATCAACAAACTGCATGAGTACTTTGTCCATATCGGAAAACTCTGTCCCAAAATGCTCATTTAGTTTCTCTATCAATTCAGACAAGGGTGCTTTCTCTTCTTCCTTCTTAGACTTTCCAGCGTGTTTATCGTTTGGCAGTGGGTCTCCTTGCTGCAGACTAATAGAACCTTCAAAGATTTTTTGCAATCGATAATACTGTAAGGAGACCTCATCATTTAAGTCAATAGCATCCTTTTGCCCTTTAGGCAGCTTTCTTTGCAGCATCTTTCCATAAGCATATAGCCTGTGCATCTGCGGATCTTCCAGTTTCACAATATTCGTTACAAAAGAATAGGTACGAATGAATTTAGTTAGCGTTGATTTAAACTCCTCTTGTTCTTCAACCTCCTTGGCTTTAAAACGGTCAACTGCCGGGTCTATGAAGGAATTTAACATACCAAAGTCGATGTTGGCTTGGCGCTTATGCGGCTTGAAGAATACTTTTGAAAACCCTTCAACCTCGCTTTCCCAATAAATATGAAAGTCTTCCAATTTGTACTTTAAGTCATAAACAAGATTAGGATCAGTGGTTTCAGAGATAGCAGTTATCTCATAATAGGGTTCAAATGACTTTTGAATGTCCTCTGCAGAATTCACGAAGTCAAGCACAAAGGTATCTTCTTTCCCGGGATAAGTACGGTTCAATCGGGATAATGTCTGCACCGCTTTTACTCCGCTTAATTTCTTATCTACAAACATGGTATGAAGCAGTGGTTCATCAAATCCTGTTTGGTATTTCTCCGCTACAAGTAAAACTTGATAGTCTCCACTGTGAAACTTCTTCGGCAGCTCCGACTCCTTAATTTTGTTTATACCAACCTCTGTATATTCTTCACCATCATCAAAAACCGTACCGGAAAAGGCAACCAGTACACCCAGTTCCTTTTGATATCCCATTTTCTCAATATATTTCTTAAACTCAAAATAATACCTAACGGCATGAAGCCTTGATCCGGTTACCACCATTGCCTTTGCCTTACCGCCAATTTTAGTTTTGGTCACTGTTCTAAAATGCTCGACTATGATTTGTGTTTTCTGTGCGGGATTATGCGGGTGCAGGCTGAGAAACTTACCAAGTGCTTTATTGCCTCTGCTTTTCTCATATCTAGGATCATCCACAATTGTTTTTCCTACCTTGAAATATGTTCCATAGGTCATATAGTTTTTAAGCACATCAAGGATAAACCCTTCTTCTATGGCTTGTCTCATACTATAGACATGAAATGGTTGGGGTAAGCCGTCATTTCCTACAGTGCCAAACATCTCCAGCGTCTTAGCTTTTGGTGTAGCTGTAAAAGCAAACAAGGATAAGTTCTTCAATTTACCATGAGTTGACATTTCTTTTAAGATTTCATCTTCGCTATCCTTCTCGTTACTCTCATATTTTGCTTCCTCTTCAGCAACCACCTGAAAACGCTTATACTCCGGAATGTCATCTGTGACATCTCCCAGTACAAACTTTAACTTTTTGCTGGCTTCTCCTGCTTGAGATGAATGGGCTTCATCCACAATAACAGCAAAGCGTTTACCGGTTAAGTCATTGACATTATCCAATATAAAAGGAAACTTCTGCAACGTTGTGACGATGATTTTCTTACCAGTATTCAGGGCATCGGCAAGCTGGGCTGAATTGTTGTCTATCTTTACAACCACTCCATCAACCTGCTTAAATTGATAGATGGTATCTTGGAGCTGTTTATCCAGAACAAGACGATCCGTAATAACCACGATACTGTTAAAGATAATTTTGTCATCATTACCATGCAGGTTTGACAAATGGTGAGCCAGCCATGCAATGGAGTTACTTTTGCCACTTCCCGCACTATGCTGAATCAAATAATTTATACCCGTACCGTTTTTCTTCACATCGGCTATTAAAGAGCGTACAGCATCCAACTGATGGTACCTTGGGAATATCAGTGTTTCCTTGACTTTCCCACTTTTGTCCTTCTTCTCTTCCAGATGCACAAAACGATGAATAATATCTAGCAGACTGTCCTTTTGCAAGATATCATCCCATAAATAACTTGTGCGATAATTTCCATCGCCAATAGGATTTCCTTTGCCACCATTGT
>ENA-UOOK01006867-UOOK01006867.1-fermentation-metagenome-genome-assembly--contig:-NODE-6867-length-10636-cov-11.163879_pt1 | contig 10636 bp, 8 predicted proteins | sample MGYA00245777_ERZ724023 | MGnify/ENA primary metagenome ERZ724023 (study PRJEB28704, sample SAMN03018312) | fermentation metagenome | biome: anthropogenic terrestrial biome; feature: soil; material... | reverse complement strand
CCAAGCATTACGTCCTAACGCTTCAAGCGTTACGCCCTAACACAAATACTCTATTTTATTTCTGTTAATTTCATTAACATACCACACTAAATTCTTATTCTGTTTTAATGTAATAACTCTTCGTTTTAAAAAATTATCTCTTCGTTTTATTTTACTAGAACTTCGTTTTATTTTCACATTATAATAATCAATGTTTTTCAATGACTTATATCATCAACTCCAAATCTGATACATTATCACTCTACATTAGCATCCATTTTTTTTGGGATAATAATAAAAGGAAATACAAAACTTCTTCTTTTAACATTAGAAATCTCCCTATTCTTATTAGAGCACTCCCAAAACTTAATAGTATTAACAACAGAATTAAATTTACTATCATAATATACTAACTGTTCTCTATGTGATTTTTTGCTTTTATTAAAATATCTTTTAGAAACTACTCCACTTGAATTTCTAATAAGCACAACATTGATTTCAACACTTTCTACTAACAATCTATTTTTAGTATTGAAGTTAAAAATATATCCTACATCTCCTTTTATAGTGTCAGTAATAAATTCATCTATTATTTCTAATCTTTGAAATTCTTTATAGTATTCAAATCCCCAACATATTTCATCATCTATTGCTGAGAAAACCGTATCTCTTGCTTGAGAAAAACAAATAAATGAATAAGCAAAAGATATTATAAAAATAAATACGTATTTTTTCATTTTGCAAAAGGATAAAATCTTCGTTGTGCGGGATAGTTATCCCGCACTTCTTTATTATTAGGTTTTAATGCAAAAACAAATCAACCTCTATTTCTCATTTCGTACCAAAATCTCATCTATCATTCCATAAGCCTTGGCTTCCTTTGCTGTTAGCCAGAAGTCTCTGTCGCCATCCTCCTCAACTTTCTTTATGGTCTGACCAGAATGCTTGGCAATTATAGTATAAAGCTCCTTTTTGGTCTTCATAATCTCCCTTGCCGCAATCTCAATATCCGATGCCTGCCCTTCGGCTCCTCCAAGTGGTTGATGTATCATAACTCTTGAATGCTCAAGTGCCGAACGCTTACCCTTCTCTCCTGCACATAGCAAGACAGAACCCATTGATGCAGCTAAGCCAGTGCAAATGGTGGCTACATCTGGACGAATATACTGCATGGTATCGTAGATCCCAAGCCCAGCATGAACATATCCCCCTGGAGAATTTAGATATATTTGTATATCTCTTGATGAATCTACACTCTCCAAAAACAACAGCTGTGCTTGAATAATATTTGCAACATCATCATCAATAGCCGTACCCAAAAATATAATCCTCTCCATCATAAGTCGTGAGAAAACATCCATTTGAGCAATGTTTAGCTGACGTTCTTCAATGATTGTTGGGTTTATATAGGCTCCCCTCTGAAAATGCTTAGCATAACGCTCATAAGTAATGCTGTTAATGTTTCTGTGCTTGGTTGCGTAAAGCTTAAATTCCTTATTAAAATCTTTCATAGTTATTATAATTTTTTGTTTATCAATATTATTTATTACGGTGCATTAACTTATTTGCAAAGTTAATAAGATTTGTCTTTTGCTTATCATTAACTCCTATTTTTTGCAAAGAATCCATAGCCTTAGCGTTATAGGTCTGCATAAGCTCTTGTGCAATTTGTTTTAGGTTGAGTTTGTGGTATATTGCTTTAACGGCGTCCTCCTTTTCCTTAGGGTCAAAGCTTGTGGAGGAGAAATATTTTAACAATACTTCCTTTTCCTCTTTACTTGCTATCTCCAAGGACTTCAAATAGAGAAATGTCTTCTTGTTGTCGGCAATGTCCGTCCCCGTTACCTTGCCAAATTCCTCAAAATTGCTCCAACAATCCAGTATATCATCCATTAGCTGAAAGGCAATGCCTATGTTTATCCCAAATTCATAGAGGTTTTCTATGTCTTGAGGCTTTGCCTGGGCTGTGATTGCTCCTAATTGGAGGGAGGTGGCAAGTAATGCTCCGGTCTTAAGGCTTATCATGTCGATATATTCTTCTATCCTTACGTCGTTTCTTTGTTCAAATTCCATATCATAGGCTTGTCCAGCAAAGACATCTATCATTCCTTTTGTGAAACATTCCATTAGCTCTGCAATAAGGGCTTTTGGGGAGCGAAGAAGGTATTGGTAGGCTATGGCAAGCATTGTGTCGCCTGAGAGGATGGCTTTGTCGGTGCCATATTTCTTATATACGGTTTCTTTTCCTCTTCTTAGGGGTGAGGCGTCCATTATGTCGTCGTGCAGGAGAGTGAAATTGTGGGCTGTTTCAATGGCAAGGGCTGAGGGTTTGGCGTTTTCTATATTGCCCTCAAAGAGTTCTGATGCCAAAAGGGTGAGTAGTGGGCGTATTCTCTTACCTTCTTGCTCCATGGTGTAGTGTATGGGCTCGTAGAGGGTGTATGGGCTGTGAAGGAATTGTTCTTGACGTATTGTTTCAATTGCTATTTCTTGCAATTCTTCTAATGTTTTCATATCTATTAAAGTATTTTGGTTAATGCTTGGTAATAATCTTCGGCTATTAGGTCTCGGTTGAAGTATTTTGAAACATAATCTAAGCCATTTTCTCCCAACTCTTGTAGTTTGTTGGGGTTATTGTACAAAAAGAGTAGTTGTTCTTTCATTGCCTCAGGATTTTCTGGCTCAAAGAATAGGCAACATTTGCCCTTATCTACAAATAGTTCTTTGGCTTCTCCTTCAACTCCGAGCAAAAGAGGCTTTTTCAGTGCAAGGTTTTCAAATATTTTGGTTGGGATAGCTCCCTTAAAGAGGTCAATTCTTTTTAGTGGTGCCATAGAACAGTTCATATCCATAATTATGTTCTGCATTTGATTCTTAGGAACAGCGTCAAAGAAGAAAACATTGTCAAGCTCCAGTTCGTCTTTCATTTTCAATAGTCTTTCTTTCTCTGGTCCTGTGCCATAGATTATGAATTTGATGTCTTTATGGTCGGAAACTAATTTGGCAGTTTTTAAGATTACTTCTATATCCTGAGCGTATCCTAATATACCACCGAAGAATAGGAGGAAATCTGTTTCTTTCATGTTATGGGCTTTTCTCCATGAGTTCTTTTCAAAGGTCTTATTAACATCATAGAAATTAATATCAACTCCATTCTTAAGCCAATGGACAGTTTTGTTGGGGAAACGTCCTTTTATATTATTGACAATTCCTTGAGTCTGACCAGAGATTAGGGCAGATTTCTTATAGAAAAATTCTTCCATACGAGTTGCCATTCTTAGCAAGGTCTTATTGGTTATCAAACCCAGCTTTTCTGCACTCTCGGGCCAAAGGTCAGAAACATTAAACACTAATTTGGCTCCTTTCGCTCTTGAGAGAAGATAGGCAGTTATTCCTAAGAATAGTGGTGGAGATTCAACAAGCAATATATCTTGTTTCTTAATCTTCCACAAGCCCCACCAAAGCGATGAGAATACAAATGAAAAATAGTTAAGAAGGCGTTTTGTAAGAGCTTTTGATTTGGGTATGTATATCCAAGAGCGATGAACAGTCATTCCATTAAGATCTTCTTTGCAGTAGTGTTTGCCTTTGTAGGCTGGATGAATAACCATCTGCGGATAATTAGGCATTGCAGTTAGAACAGTAATATCTACTCCCTTTTGCATCAATCGTACTGCCACTTCATACAAACGGCTTTGTGGAGCTCCAACCTCTGGAGGGAAATACTGAGTTAGGATTAATAATTTCATAAGATTATTTTGTGTTTTACTGATTATAAAATTCTATTAGATTTCTTTCTTGCGAAACCCAATTATATTCTTGTTTTGTGGCTTCATATCCATTTTTGCTCATTTGATTTGCAAGAGCCTTATCTTGGCAAATGGTTGTGATGGCTTTTGCAATTTGCTCAATATCTAATGGATTAACCACTATGCCACAGCCTGTTTTTTCTGTAATCTCCCTACAAAAAGCGATTTCGGAAGTACTCACAACAGGAAGTCTTGCCTGCATATATTCAAGCTGTTTGATTGGAATGGAGTTAGTGTGGTTTGGGGCAGAGTGCAAAAGGACTAATCCCAAAATTGCCTTTGAATAAATCTTCTCATAGAGCTCCTCATGCCTTACGTATCCAAAGAAAGTCACATTATCCCATTGAGGAAGACTCTTCATTTGAGAGAAAAACTCCTTATCATCAAATTCTCCAGCCAAGAATAGTTTTACCTTAGCCAAAGCACAAGATAATATCATTTCCTTGACTCCTCTTACCTGTGTTAATCCTCCAACATAACAAGCAATAGGCTCAAATTCCTCTTTGTTCTCTTTGATTTCTGCCTCAAAGGGTTTAAGTATTGGATAATTCTTTATGACCTGAATATACTTTACTCCATAGTTTTGGAATTTCTCCATAATGGTTTCGGTTGCGGTAATTACCCCAGAGATTTTTCTTGTGCATTTCTTTTCCAAAAAGGTCGTTATGCTAAATAAAAACTTTCTCATATAGGAAGGAATATAGTCTCTTTGGAGCATTAGAGCAGGGAAATCTTCGTGAGAATCGAAGTAAACACTATTGGTTTTATTTTTCAGAAAGGTGGAGAAGATTAGAAAATCAGGGTCATGAAAATGATAAATATCAGCCTTAAGTTCTTTTGCTTTCCTAAATGCCTTGTAGGAAGAACGAAAGAGCTTCTTTACTCTGTTTGTCTCAAGCCCAACATCAATTATGCTCACAGAAGAATCCTTGTCTAAGGTTATGGTCTCATTCATAAAACCATCTGCAACAATCAATATAACCTCATAGCCTGCCTTTGCTAATGAAGAACACTCCTTATAGAATATCCTCGAATCCTTTCTCTTATGAACAGTGGTAATATGTACAACTCTTTGTTTCATTATCTTCCAAATTCTTTATCAAAAATTGAATAGAACTTCTTCCTATTGGCGTCCTTTGTGCCTTCTCTTTCCATCAAATCAATATTATATCTAACCAAAAAATCATAATCCAAACCCAATGCCCTTTCAATATAATTTGAAGAATAGTCCGAAACAATTATCCCATTCTTCCCATCCTCAACCCATTCCCTATTGGCAGCCAAATCGCTCATAATCGGGATACAACCCCCAGCCATAGCCTCCAAAAGAGAAATTGGAGTATTATCAGACTCAGGAATAGAAACCCATATCTTTGAAATAGAATAGTAGTGGTTATTTGTCTCCTTCTCAACCCAGCCAATAAACTCCACCTTGTCCTCAATCCCCAATTCCTTAGCTCTCTTTCTTAGGTTATCCTCATCTCCAGTTGCTCCAATAACTAATTTCCAATCCTCCCTACCATTTTTCACAAACCTTGCAAAGGCTTCAACAATTTGAGCAATACGATATAAAGGCTTATGCAAACGATTAGAATAAATAATATTTTGCTTTTCCATTGGCTTGCAACCAGGCTCAAAGCCCGAATTAGCAACCAGAACATTCAAATCCCTTCCAGCCAACTCATTCATCCTCTGAGCAGCAAACCTCGTTCCAGTATTAAAATACTTACCCCTTTTTAGAACAAATTTCACCAATTGATTATAGAAAAAGCCCTTTTGAGGAACAGTAAGGACATCACTCCCAAAAGCAATAACCAATGTAGGAATCTTTTTGGTGTTTGCCATAATTGTACTAAAAGCACCAGTATCAACCTGAAGAATAATAATAAAATCAGGCTTAAAACTCCTTATAGTTCTGTTAATCTTATGAGGAAGCAATAAAGCGTTAAGGGGATTGGAAAAAGAGAAATTAAAAATCTTATGCTTAACATCCTTAAATCCATCATACTCCCTATCAGTAATAAGGAATATATCAGAAAAATAATCCTTAATTAAATCAATAGTATTAAAAGTATGAATACCACCACCCCCAACAACCAATAATTTTCTTTCACTCATAAACAATAATTCTCAATATCAAATTCTTTTAATTCATTATATTATACAAAAAATCTTTAACAACAAAAATATAATTTTAATACTTATTCTAACAATAGATTATCTAATTCGCTTTTATACTCTCCTTTTAATAATCTTCCATCTTGTAAATAAGTAAAATAAACACTGTAATCAATTGGACTTAAGAAATTGAAAAAATATTTTTGTTTTATACCTTGTTCTTCAAGTTGAGAATTGAGAATATTAAAATGTTCAATAGCATATTTATTTTTTGCTTTATTTTCATCGCTATTATCATTATCTGATTTTATTTCTATTACTGAAATATTTTGGAAACCATCTTCTTCAAACAAAATAAAGAAATCAGGATTAAATAAATAAAAATTTGTATGAGTACCTTTTGTAAATGAATACTCAATTGAGTAGAAACTTTGATTTCTTGACTTTATCCAACTTTTTAATTTGTTAGCTTTTTCATTTTTTATTAATTCTTTGATGAATTTTCTTTCAGGATCTTTTGTAGTAAAAACCAAATCTATTGGTGTTTTGAATAAAAATGGATTTATTGAATCAGAGTAAGCAGAACGAGGTAAAGATAAATCTTCTTTTATTTCTTCAAATGCATTTAAAGTGTCTTCAATAACTACTTCTTCCTTATAATCATTAGTAAAGAATATTGTTGTATCATTTCTTAAACCTAAAACAGATATACTTTCGTGTTCAATATTTAATGTTTTAATGTTTATTATTGGATTAGGAATACGGGTTAAAATAATGCTCTTTGGTTTTTTTCGTAGTAATGTACTAAAAGCAGTATATACTGCTTGTCTATTTTTTTTACCCAAATATTCACCTCTCATACCTACTTTTTCCATTGAGTTCCTTATTACCTTTTCAATATCTTCTTTTGTGGGTAAATTATCATTATCATATTCCTTTTTATCAAGTTTTAATATTATCCCTTCAAGTTTTCTACTTTGAAATTCATTATATACTTTATCTACAATATCAGAAACTAAAAATTTTTCTTTTTCAATTTTGTAAGTTATATTAAAATTTCTATCTCCAATTTTAACAAACTTAGTTTCTGTCTCATGTTCAAAAGTTTCACTAATAAAATCAATATAATCTTTATAATTAAATATTTTTGTATCATTTTTGATATCAACTTCTCTTGTTTCTTTACTATAATCAATATTAAATAACTCAAAATGGTGTATAGCTCTATTCCCTTCTTTAATTGGGCTATTAGTAATTTTAGTTTCCATCTCTAAGATTTCATCTACAAGACTTTTAATGCTACTACTCCATTTATCGTGATTAAAAACTGTTACATCAGCATAAGGATAATCATTTGGTATTCTTAAACCTCTACCCAAAACCTGTGCAATTAATAGCTTTGAATTGAAAGCTTTTTCTTCCATAGGTACAATCTGCATAACATTTTTCACATCCCATCCTTCCGTTAACATAGCAACTGAAATAATCCATTCAACAGCCATATCTCTATTATCCACATAAGGTAATTTTAAAACATTAGATTTATGTTCATTATCAGATGTAACTATAAGTACTTTTTCTTCATTCAAAAATTTAAAACTACCTTCTCCCTTTTCTTGTAAAAACTCAACTAACCTTGTTTTTAATTGTTTTGCATGTTTTATATCTTTTGTAATTAATATTGTTAGAGGTTTAATGTTTGGATATTTATCTTTATTTAGATTATGATTTTGCAATATCTTTTGAAATTTTTCATTTTCGTTTGTTTCCTCATTCTCTACCACATAGTTTACACTCTTAACAAAACGATTTTCAATAGCTGTACGCAAAGAATAACGATAAATTACATCATTAAAATAATCATTTTCAATATAAGTTGTTCCAGAAAAACCGATAATATATTTAAAATTATAGGTATCATTTAATAAAAATTCTTTCCACTTTTTAATACTTGTAATCTCTGCACTTCTTCCCTCAACCTTATTGTAAGCATGATGCACTTCATCATTTAACACCAAACATCTTTCCCCTCTACCAAGAGACAAACTATCAAAAATTGAAGAACCAGTATTTGAATAAACTGCATTAATATTTTCAATAGCAATACAACCGTCTTTTATTGTTTGATCAGCATTAATTATTGTAGGATTTGTAAGTTTTGAACTTTTAGGAATAGCATTTAATAAATTTTTTGATGAAGATAATCCATTATACTTTTTAGTAAGTTCTCTTTCAATTGTCAAACTTGGTGGACCCAAAACCAAAACTTTATCTACAATTCCTAAGCCCAATGCTATTTGTGCAATCCCATAAATTACATAACTTTTTCCTGTTCCAGTTGCCAAATCTACACAAGCAGAAAGTTTATTTGGTAATTGTAATTTATTAATGTATTCATGTTCTGTATGATATTTTAATTGAAGTTGGTCATTTGTTCTATAATTTTCTCTTACTAAATCCTCAATTGTTTTATATCTTGTTGAAATTAAGTAATGAATAACAGTTTTAATAGCTTCTTTTTGAAATGTTCTATTTGTACATAGAATATCTAAAAATCTTTCCCAATCATCTAATGGATACTTATTAGGATCATAGCCTTTATCATTAACCTTTAAAACTAAGTCTTGCGTATTAAATGTTTTATTTCCACTCATAATGAATTAATTTACTTTAAATACTTGTTTAAATTCATTCCCAAAAATATCTATAAACACAACACAAATTTCCTTGTCAATAAATTTTATAGGAATTTTTATAACGCTATTTTCCTCTTTCAAATCTTCACTAAAATAGAAATCACTCATAACAAAGTCTTTTCCATTAAAATTATTGTCAATAATAATCATACACAAACTTTCAAAGTTTTCAAATTCTCTATTAGTTTCTTCTTCTCTGAAATTAGTGTAAAATTTGGAAATAATAATATTTGTATTTTTCAAAGTAGCTTCAACCTCTGGTTGTAAACTAAAATGAAAACCAATTGCATTTTCAATATTATTAATATTACTTTTACTTTTTGGTTGACGTATCTTAGCAAAATCTTTTTGGTGTAGTTCTTTTATAATTTGATATGGTATTTTCAAAAAATAATACCTTATATCATCTATTTCATGAAAATCACTAATAAAATCTACTGCATTAATAGGTGCAATTATATAAACTCTTTTTGACAAACTTTTGCCAATAGCATTATGAAGATTCTCTAAAAATGTAATATCTAATTTACTTTCTCTATGATTCCAATCATCCCAAACAATAACAGGGTATCCATCCTTTCTTTCCCCATGAAAAGTAAAACCTTTTTTGGTCATCTTTTTTGGAGTAACTTCAAAAAGTTGCAATGCAAATTGAATGTATTTCTCTTGATTTAACTCTTGCATCTTTTTTAAATCATAAATACCAGTATTGACTGTTACAAATGTTTTTGCTAATTCATCATATTTCTTCTTAGAATCATTTAAATTCTTGCTGTCTTGTATAGTTAAAAGTCTTTTTTGTTGTGTATAAAAACTCAACTTACCAATATCACAACTTATCCATCTTCTACCTAATTTTTCAGCAACTGCTGCTGTCGTTCCACTTCCTCCAAAAAAATCTAATACTATATCATCTTCATTTGTATTAGATTTTATTATTCTTTCCAAAAGAACTTCAGAATTCTCAGTCGGATATCCACTTGAAGTAGAATAACCAGGTATGTCAGTCCAATTACTATCAATAAGTAAATTATCTGTCTCTTCTATTAAATAAACTGGCTTACCTTTACTATTTAATTTAATTCTATTTTGTTTTTCTAATTCATATATAGTCTCTTGTCCATATGTCCAGTGCCTTCCAATAGGTGGTTCCATAAGTTTTCCAAAAATATACAAAGGTTTACCTTGACCTTGTGAATCCATTGCATGCCATCTATCTTCTTTTTTTTTGTCTAATTTCTTATAAATAGGATTAAAAAAAGATAAACTTGAATTAGAATAGTAAAAAATAACATCAGTTGATACATTAAATTTCAATGCTTTTTTATCTGATTTTTTTATTCTATTTACAACAATTTCATTTTTAAAATTATCTTTTCCAAAAACTTCATCTAATACAAGTTTTATATAATGTCCGAAATGATAACCTTGTCGAACAAAAATACTACCATCATCTGCTAAAATTTCTTTTGCTAACAAAAGTCTTCTTCTTATATACTCAACAAATTCAGCTCCTTTTGTCTTAGCAGAATATGCTTTTTGTCCATTATTCCCATCATAATCATCACCTGTTCCAAAAGGGGGATCTATATAAATAAGTTTAACTTTACCTTTAATTTTATCTTTTATAAGAGGATCTTCATTTTTATATATAGTTTTTAGAAATTGTAGGTTATCTCCAAACACTAACATATTTCTCCACCCATCTTTAAAGGTTTTTCTTTCTCCGTTATATATTTTTTCTACTTGTAAAGGAACAGCAAATGTTCCATCTTGGTCGGCAAGTATATCTTCTTTACGCATTTTACCAGCATATCGAAGCTCATATTCCTTTTGAGTAGTAGGGAATAATTTTTCTCTAAAATCTTCTGGAATAGGAGTATCTTTAATTAAACAGTCTAATAAAAACTCTCGTTCTTGAATAGATAATTTATTCATAATATATTCTTTTTCATTGGCAAATTTACAAATATATTTTGATTGCTAAGGTATGGGAGGGGATTATAATGTTTTTTGATTGTGGGGGATTTGTTG
>ENA-UOOK01006866-UOOK01006866.1-fermentation-metagenome-genome-assembly--contig:-NODE-6866-length-10637-cov-3.256757_pt1 | contig 10637 bp, 4 predicted proteins | sample MGYA00245777_ERZ724023 | MGnify/ENA primary metagenome ERZ724023 (study PRJEB28704, sample SAMN03018312) | fermentation metagenome | biome: anthropogenic terrestrial biome; feature: soil; material... | reverse complement strand
GATGCGGCCGAGAAAATGCAAGATGAGTCGCCGCTGATTCGCTTTCGCGGCTTCGGCGGACGAGTTCTTGCAGCGGAATCAAATAGGAATTGCCCTGAGCCATCTGTCCGGTTAAAGCGAGCCGTTCCTTCGGCTCGCTTAACCGGAACGGTGGCTCCTTGCATAGGATTCAACCAGAGTTAAGGTGTCTTTCGTTATTTTGCAGCCAGGATGACTTGTTGCGGTAAATCAGGGAGGAATCATTCATGATCGGACAGAGCGTCGGAAGTTTCATATTAAAAGAAGATTTGCATCATCCCAGTTACAGCTGGCCGGATACTCTGATCTTTTATCCGGTACGGCTTTCGGTTTCCCCGGAGGAAATCGGAGATCTGGTTTTAAAGGACCAAAACGGAGATCCGGTACTTTTTCAGTTGACGGATGTCCGGCGGGACGGGGAGCAAACCTGTGCGACAGCCGCCGTGGTGACGGACATGCCTTGCAGAGCGGAAAAAGATTATACATTTTATCGCCGGGAACCGTATGGTGGAGATCAAAGCGTCGCGGAAACGACTTTGCAGCATAAACTGCAATATCAAGAAACGGAAGAAGAAATCATTCTTCATACCTCGGGATATTCTTTGCATATTCGAAAAAAGATACAAAATGCAGCGCCGCATTCCCCGGTAAAGACTCCGATTTTCCGGATCCGCACCGCAAAAGAGGGGATCTGCGGGAATGCCTTTTTCTCCCATTGCGACGGTATCCAAAACTACACGGCTGAAATATGCGAAAAGGGGAGTCTCTTTGCGGATTGTGTTATCTCCGTGGAATGGGAGGGTGAACGCTTCTATGAACTGAAGATCCGCATAACGGAAGGAATGGACTTTCTGGAGCTGGATGAAACCATGAGAGGATTCCGGGAAGACGAAAAGCGGATGCTCGTAATGGAATGGGAGAATTTCAGACCGGAATCCCGTTACTGCCGGTATCGGAACCGGGAAAAAATCGATGCCTATCTGCAGGACGACGGATATCTGCCCTTTCGCGTTTCTCCCTATGACAGCTGGGTGAGCTGGTGGAATGTCAAGACCGCGTCCTTTCGGGACAGGGAGAAAGGAATTTCCGTGGGGACATTCATCCGGAACGCGGGAGACTGGGACGACGGGACATATGCCGTCTGGCGTTCGCCGGACCGGCCGGCGCTTCGGTTTCGCCTTGCAAACGAGGGCAGATTGTGCTGGGAATATCCCATGATCAGCGGGACCCGATCCATGGGCCTGGCCGTTTTTCCGGCCGGGAAAGAAACGGAAGCGGGCGATTCGGCAGAGGATCCGTCCGACGCCAGATTCATTACATCCTACGTGGACCGGCTCTGGTTCTGGCATGAATTCATCGATTTCAACAAAGTCCGGAAATGGGTTCTTCGCTGGGAGGAAGACCAATCGGCGTATCCCCGCTTTTTTCCGGAAGACAGCATCCCCGAAACGGGCACGACCGTCTGGCATTACGGACGATTCAGGAAGCCCTTTACGCCTGCGTTCATGGAGAAAATGGTTTATGAACTTTCCCATGCCATGAATCATCTGGATACGGCGGGAGCGGTACCTGCCAGGGAATTCTCTGCATGGATCTGTGTGTTCGATATGGCCGCACCGAAAATGGGCAAAGAACAGTTTGACGATATCCGGGCTTGCTGCGCCTTTGCCGCCTATGCCTATATGGATGAGAATTTCATGCCTGTGAAGAATCTGTTGTCCGGCCACCCTAATTTTCTGGTGGATGCCCGTGCCGTAGCGGCAAAAATGGCCGCGCTGTTTCCGGATCATCCGGATGCGAAGCTTTGGGCGGAGCAGTTCGAGCGGGCTATGGCCCTCAATCTGAAATATCATGTGCGTCCGGATGTAAAAACCTGGAACAGCAAAGGAGGCAGATGGACGGAAAATCTCGGATGCTACAATTTTGCCGCCCTGACGCCTATGCTGAAAACCCAGGCCCTGCTCAGGAGGTCATTCGGCGAAAACGTTTTGCTCTGCCCGAATTTTGTTAAATGGGCCGATTATATGCTCAACGCCCTGAGCGCCCCCGTTGACGGAGTCCGCACCTTCCCGCCCCAGGGAGCCCACAGCGGAGCCATACAGGACCCCATTGCCCCGCCATATACCATGAATCTCCTGTCGGACGCGCTGTTCCGGTATGAACCGATGCTGGCGGAATACTGGCAGTATTTGAGTGATCCCTGCATGCGGGGCTTTGAGGAGCGCAATCCGGGGGATGACATGTACCGATTCCTTGCCGGCAGGGAATATTCCGACCGGACCGGCACCCGACCCGCTCTTTCCTCCTCTAAGTTTACGGGATACGGATATGTCCTGCGCGCGGAGGTGGGAGAGGAAAGGGAAGTTTCCGTCCACCTGGAGCAGATCGACGAAGGTCCCAATTACCGGTGGGGACGTGCCGGACAGGGCGGGTGCGGCATGATCCATTACTACGCCCAGGGGAAGCGATACAGCTATAACCGCCCGGAAGACGTGGGGGACGACAACATGGGCGATGTCCAGGCCTGCTGCAATTTTGGGGTGTTGGCGGGGCATGAATTCAAAAGCGTGGGACGGAATGATCTGACCGAGCCGCTTTATGATTTCGGCTTTGCCCAATTTGCACAGGTGGATGCCGGTCCGTATTCCAGGCCGTTTTACCGGTCCAGAAGCGTGTTGCTCAGCGGAAGCGATTATTTCGTCGTATACGACGAGGTGGGAGATATGAGGGTATATGGGCGTTTTGCCTGGTTCGTGAAGGAAGGGGAGCCGTTCCCGGATATCGTTCAGCTCAAGCCGGGGGCGGCAGGAAAACCTTCGGACGGGGGAACGCCTGTCGACAGCGGTATTCGAAGCAGATACGGGAACGTAAACGGGAAATTATTCGACGGCATGGGGAATTTCCTGACCCTGGTGACCCACAGGAAGGTCAATACGGATTATAATATGTATGCCCATGCCACGGAGTACGGAGCAAAGATCGATCTGCAGGGGCGGACGGATTATATTTTCCGGGACGGCAGTCAAATCCGATATCGGGGGACGGACTACCGGTTTACGGGAACGGCGGGCATTGTCCGCCTGTACGGACGAACCAAAGCGGAGGCGGCGCTGTTTCGGGGTTCCGTGATCGGAGCGCTGGGGGTGACGGTTACGGTGTCCGGCAAGAACCGATCCGGATATCCCCGGGCAGGTCTGTCCTTTACCGTGGAAAACCGTCGGATTTTCGGAAAAATCCAGTGTGAGGAGGATGTCGATGTCGTCGTTGCCCTGTCCCTGCCGGAGGCTTCCGGGGAATACAAGCCCGGGAAAGGGTATCATCTCTGTATCGATGGAATACGGCAGGAAAATCCGCTTGATGATTCTTCCGTTTCCTTTACGGTGGGAAAAGGCAGTGTGATGTGGGAAATTACCGATTCGGCACCGACTCCCCGGGCAACGCGGATCGTCAAAACGGTCGTTGCGTCGGAAAATGCCCGGTTGTTCTGGGAGCCTTCCAACGGTGCACAGGGGTATGAAATCGAGCTCAGCACGGATGGCGGAAAGACCTGGGAAAATGCTGCCACAGTCCAGGATTCGTGTAGCTGCACCCTGACGCAGCTGAAAAACGGTCGGAAATATCATGCAAGGGTTCAAGCTTTCCACCGAGACAGATTGTCCGGCTGGAGTGGTGATTATCCCCTTTATATAACCGATCAGACGCCGGATTTTCCGGAAGGGCTGAGGGTATGGAAACGCAAGGAAGGCTTTGATGTATTGTGGGGGAAGGAACTGGGTGTCGACCGTTATCGGCTTTACCGGAGAATTCGGGATACAGGGGATTTTGAACTCGTTTATGAAGGAGAGCAAACCACGTATTCGGATCGGGATGTTTCCGACGATACGATCTATGAGTATGCCATATCCGCGATAAACGGCAACGGGGAAGGCCCGATGTCCGGTTTGCGGGACACAGCAAAAGACGGTCCGGCATTTTGGGATCCGGAACCGGACGTGAAATTCCGCCGGTATCTGCCAAGCCATGAGTACGGATATCAGGGTTTTGATCATTGGAAGAGTTACCGTCAAAAGGAACTGGATCCCTATCCGGAGTGAAGCAAGTCATTTGGCTGCAAAATAACGAAGGCTAAGGCGATTGATTTTTACAGCGGAGTTAACCTTTGCAGATAGGAAAAAATGCTGTATTTTATACGATGTTTTTTGTCTTGTACCGCTGAATAACCTATGTTACAATTTTGTTACGAAAGAGGGGAAGGATATGGAAAAGAAGATTGTGCTATCCCTGAACAAGCTGATGAATTGCGCGGGAGAACGGAATCAGGAAATTGACGGACAAATCAAGCTCAGTTTAAATAAGGATCAGGGCGGTATCCTTCTTGATCATCTGTATGGTGAATCCGGCGGGAATCCTTGGCGAAATGCAAAGTACTTCGCGATCGATATCCGAAATTGCCAGATGACGGAGGAACAATTTTCTATCGAGTTCTGGGAAAAAGGAAATCAAACAGATACGCCGGACAGTATTTTCTGGAATAAATTGATGCCCCTTGTGGAAGCCCGGATTTTATTTGAGACGGCTCGTCTGGATTCCCAATTGCACTTTCTGCCGCTGACACCCGGCAGCCTGAAGTCCGGCATTTCCGGGAACGGCATGGAGATACCAAACATTGATCGGATTTTTATCGGTTTCGGAAAAGGCCATGAAGCGACCAGGGAATTTACCCTTCGGAATGCTGTGCTGTCGGATCGATATCCGGAGTTTCCGGAAGCAAGCGAGCCGAATACGGATCCTTTGGGGCAATGGACAAAAAAGGTGTGGCCGGGGAAAACCGAATCGGAGTCACAGCTTTCGGAGAAATTGAACAAAGAGCTGGAGGCAGGCAATCTTTTGGATTATCCGGGGAACTGGGACAGATATGGCGGCTGCAGGGATATCCGCTTAACGGAGGAAACAGGATTTTTCCATACCGCATATCAGCATGACAGATGGTGGCTGGTCGATCCCTTGGGCAACGCATTTTTCAGTCTGGGTATTTTTGGCGTATATCCGGGGGAAGCAGGGTGGATTCATGGAAACGAAGGCTATCTTTCCTGGCTGCCGGAGAAAGAAGGTAACTTTGCGCCTGCATGGTCAAAATGCATGGACTCCGAATTGTTCCGGAGGAAATTTGAAGGGCTCTTCCCCGATGACACTCCATTGTTTTCCTATGCTACGGCTAACCTGATCCGCACTTTTGGGAATGACTGGTATACAAAGTGGAGCGGGTTGACCCAAAAGCGTCTTCATGCGTATGGGATCAATACTCTGTCCATGTTTTCCGATCCCCGGTTCATTGCCGATTCGGATCTCCCGTTTGTTGTTATGCTGAATCATTATCCGACAACCGGGAGTACGATTTTCCGTGAATTTCCGGACGTCTATTCACCGGAATATTCCGGGAAATGCAAGGTATTTGCCCGGCAGTTGGAGGTGTATGCCGGGAATCGTAACCTGATAGGTTATTTTTTGAATAATGAGCCTACCTGGGGATTTGTCAGAGATTTGAATCTGGCCGAAAAACTGCTTGAGTCGGATGAAAAAACCTATTCCAAAGCTGCTTTGGTGGATTTCCTCAGGGAACGATACCGCAATGAGATAAACAGTCTGAACACAGCCTGGAATTTGAAATTGCCGGATTTTGACAGCCTGTATCTGCCGATTCGGCATGCGGCCGGCTTGTCCGCAAGCGCAAAAAAGGATCTGGAGGATTTTACATTGGAGATGATCCTGCGCTATGCCCGGATTCCGTCGGAATACACGCGTGAAGTACTGCCGAATCATCTGAATCTGGGGATGCGGTTTGCGGGAATCAACAGTGAGGCCTTGCTGCAGACATACCGGTTTTTTGATGTTTTTTCGCTGAATTGCTATTCGGTAAATCCGGCACCCGCCATTGACCGGTTTGCATCCCGGATCAACAAGCCGATTTTGATCGGTGAGTTCCATTTCGGTTCGCTGGACAGGGGACTGCCGGCTCCCGGTCTGGTGGCCGTTGCCTCTCAGGAAGAGAGGGGACGGGCTTATGCCCGGTATGTGGACCGGTTTGCGAGAAGCCCATATGCGGTAGGCGCACATTATTTCGCATATAACGATCAGCCGCTTTGGGGCAGATACGACGGGGAAAACTACCAGATAGGGTTTGTCGATATATGCAACATGCCATATCCGGAATTCGTTGCCCACGTGGCAGAAACAAACCGTACGATATATGACCTGATTTTATCAAAGCGTGGTATGTATCCCGGAAACACCACACGACTGTAAGGAGCGACTGCTTTATGGAGACAAATCACAGTTCGGTAACTGCTGAAGTAAAGAAAATTATCATACCGACTTATGTACAGCCGGATGCGGAAGAATTACCCATGTTTTCCGAGAACCGGGTTCATCAGCGGACAAGCGGCAGGCCATATCCCTGTCGTGTCGTGCTGAAGGCCAACAGAAAGGAAAAAGTCGACAAGGAATATACCGTTATCGTATTGGAGAACGAATATATACGGCTGCAGGTTTTGCCTGAACTTGGCGGGCGCATTTATTCCGCAACGGATAAAACGACGGGATACGATTTTTTTTACAGGCAGCATGTGATAAAGCCCGCATTGATCGGCGTACTGGGCCTGTGGATTTCCGGAGGAGTGGAATTTAACTGGCCGTTCCATCACCGGCCTTCCACATTTATGCCTGTGGACTTTATGATAGAGAGAAAGCCAGACGGAAGCGCCGTCGCATGGCTGTCGGAACATGATCCCATGGAACGGATGAAGGGCATGGTCGGTATCTGCCTCCGTCCGGGGGAAAGAGTCTTCGAGACGAAAGTAAAGATATGCAACCGGACGGAAGTGACGAGGTCGGTGCTCTGGTGGGAAAATGCCGCTGTTCCCGTCAATGAGAACTATCAGCTGTTTTTTCCGCCGGATGTTTCCTATGTATATTTTCACAACAAGCGGGCGGTTACGACCTATCCGATCGCTTCCGGGGTATACAACGGGATCCGGTTTGATAACAATCCGGATATCAGCCTGCACAGGAATACCCGCCAGCCTACCTCCTATTTTTCCGCTCCGTCCCGATATGATTTTTTCGGAGGATATGATCACGGGAAAGAGTGCGGTGTCGTGCATGTGGCGAATCACCATATCGCCACCGGGAGGAAAATGTTCACCTGGGCCTATAACCAGCTTTCTGCATCGTGGGAGCAGGCTTTGACCGATACGGACGGCCCGTATGCGGAGTTGATGGCGGGGTCCTGTTCCGATAATCAGCCGGATTTTGCCTGGATGGAACCGTTTGAGACCAAAAATTTTTCGCATTTCTGGTATCCGATTTCGGAAGTGGGTATCCCTGTCTTTGCAAATGAAAACGCGGTGCTGAGCCGGACGCAATGTGGCGGCAGAATAAAACTGGCGTTACAGACTGTGAGACAATACCAGAATGCCCGCCTTCGTGTTTCGGCGGCAGCAGACGGAACGATCATTCTGGATCAGCCGATAAACCTGCGGCCGGGAGAAACATTCCGAATCTCGTATCATACGTCGACAAAGGATGGGAGCAGATATCTACTGACAGACCAACGCGGCGGTGTTGTTTTTGAATTTTCGGAAGGAGATTTGAATCCGTCGGATATTCCCGAACCGGTTTCGGATTTGCCCGCATACAATGAACTCAGAACACCTCAGGAACTCTATCTTGCCGGCCTTCATAGGGCACAGTACCGTGATCCGGTTGTTTTGCCGGATATTTACTGGAAAGAGGCCTTATGCCGGGATCCTGAGTATGTGCCTGCGTTATTGGCCATGGGGGATTTTTGCTATCGCAGGGCTTTTTTGGCCGAGGCGCTTTCCTATCTGGAAAGGGCCCGCAGAGTATTGACAACCTACAACTCCCATCCGTTCAGCGGAGATGTTTTCTATTTGCTGGGGTTGGTGCTTCTTGCCCTCGACCGGGATGAGGAAGCGTATGACAGTTTTTATAAGGCATCCTGGAACAATGCGTGCTGTTCCCGTTCCATGACCTATATCGCCGCTATTGACGGCAGACGGAAAGAGTACCGGAAAATGCTGGATCACAGTGCGGAAGCGATGCGGCACGATAGTGAAAATCCGCTTGCCGGCGTCCTGAAAGCTGCGGCGGAGTATAAACTGGGGAATGCCGAAGCAAGTACCCGCCTTACCTCAGAAATCCTCCGGAGCGATCCTCTCAATCATTTGGCAAGGTATCTGTATATTCTGGCAACCGGAAAGGACATAAGCGAATTCTATGCTTGCCTGAACAGTTCTCCGTCCCAAACCTGTCTGGATCTGGCATACAATTTGATCGATGCGGGACTGACAAAAGAAGCGGCGGATCTCCTGGAAGGATTATGTCATTACAGCCGGAATATGGATACCATGGTTTATTATACGTTGGCTTATCTCTATGGCAAAGCCGGACACAGTGAAAGGTTCGAAACAGCGGCCGCGAAGGGAAGAACGGCTCAGACAGGCGGAGTCTACCCATTCCGGCTATGGGAATGGAAAGTACTGACATATATCCTGGAAAAATATCCGGATGATGCGACAGCACTAAATCTCCTTGGGTGTCTTCTGTATGACAAAGGCCATTATGAAGAAGCCGCTCAAAATTGGGAGAAAGGAATCCATGCCGATCCGGATAACTATATGGCTTACCGTAATCTTGCCGTTGCTTATTACAGTCACCTGGACCGACGCAACGAAGTGCCTGGACTGCTGCGTAAAGCTTTATCAAAACACCCCGGGGACCGGCAGCTGATCTATGAAATCAGTTATGTGATGCCAAGGCTTAATGCATCTCAGGAAGAAAAACTGGATTTCCTGCGTCGGAACTGCAAAGGAGATCCCGCCGACGATATTCGGGATGATATCTGCATCGAGTGGGCAAAGGCATATAACCGGAACAATCAGCCGGAGAAAACGCTTCAGTTGTTGCAAAGTCATACTTTTATCCCGTGCGAAGGCGGAGAACACGTGGTAGCTGAGCAGTATATGTTTGCACACTACAACCTCGGACGCCGATACCTGGAAAAAGGAGACAGGGAGCAAGCCGTTATGCATTTCAGAGCCGCTCAGTGTTTGCCGGAAAATCTGGGAGCGGGTATCTGGCATGAGGCAAAGCTGGTGCCGGCCCAATATTATGAAGCATATTGCCTTGCGCAGACGGGGGAAACAGATCGGGCACAGACGATTTATCGCCATATACTGGAGCTTTCCGTCGATTATTTTTCCAATATGCACTTAAGCGAACTGCCGTATTTTCAAGCCCTTTCCTGGGATGGAACCGGTAATCCGATCAGAGGTCAGTTGCTGATCCGTCGCTGTTTGCACAAATGGGAAGAGGAATGTCAAAAAAAGGACAGCGGATATTTCCGGACGACGCCCTTCTTTGTTTCTTATTGTGAAGATCCGGCAACAGCCCGCAAGGCGCACTACAAATATCTGATCGGGCTGGCAAACCTTTATTTGCGGGATAAAAAATCAGCGGAGGAGAATTTGCATACCGCCTTATTGCTGGAGCCCGATAATTTATATTGTTGGCTGGAATGGAGGACGCTTTTTGCGTATCTTGAATAAATGCACAGGAAGCAAAACATTTACAAAACATTTGCAAACCCTATTGAAAGATCGGACGAATGGAGTTATAATGACATAGAGCAGTAAAATGGAAAGATAATTTCATTCGGGCAATTAACTCAGCTGGTAGAGTGCTACCGTCACATGGTAGAAGTCGAGGGTTCGAGTCCCCCATTGCCCACCACAAGTTACCATCTATTGATAATCAGGAGTTTGTCGATAGATGGTTTTCTTTTTGCCGGAAAAGCCTTTTTATAGCCTTGTTAAGTTTTGCGAATGGATACGATTTACTTTGCCAGTACAACACGGACAGATTTCAACTCATCAGTATAAATCACGAATCTTAAGCATTGAGATCCTCCATCAGATCATGTACGCTGTCAAAGGTTTTGCTTAAATTCCGGTTATTGTTGACATCGTCAATCGCTGCGAGTGTTTCAGCATTAGGGCTCTCAATCCGAAGATTAAAAGGTATGCCGCCATATCGCACAGAATAACGGAGAAATATATTCATTGCCGTAGACATATTTAATCCAAGCTCTGAAAAAATGGCTTCCGCTTTGGACTTCAGATCTTTATCAACCCGGATATTCAGATTAGTCGTTTTGGACATGGAAAATCCCCCTTTCACTATCCTATTCAGTCTAGTATATAATATGCAGAATGTCAACAATTTATACAATTTTTATTTACAATGTCATGCAATTGCTTTTTGCTGTTCTTTACTGTTCTTTTTCTTTCCCATCCGTTATAATTTATAACAGAGATGGACGAACAGGGAAATTCTGTTATGCAGACAGACACTATGGTGGCTATATCTTCTTTGGCACAGACAGAGGGATGCCAATATCGGCATCACGAAATCCATGGATATGACTGCCGATAAAGGCGTCGATAACCGTCGATAGAGTTGTCGATAAGATGCAAAATCTATAAAATGATTCCGCTGCAAGAACTCATCCGCCGAAGCCGTGTTGCGAATCAGCGGCGACT
>ENA-UOOK01006865-UOOK01006865.1-fermentation-metagenome-genome-assembly--contig:-NODE-6865-length-10637-cov-21.378851_pt1 | contig 10637 bp, 9 predicted proteins | sample MGYA00245777_ERZ724023 | MGnify/ENA primary metagenome ERZ724023 (study PRJEB28704, sample SAMN03018312) | fermentation metagenome | biome: anthropogenic terrestrial biome; feature: soil; material... | reverse complement strand
TCTTTGGGAATCTCAAGCATATCGTGTAAAAATTCTTTTCTTATGCTTCTTCCGAGTAATATGACCTTATAAAAATTTGATATGTGGTTTCTAAGTTTGTAAATCATGTCCTCATAAACTAGAAGATATGCATCTGCTTCAATTTGTTCATTGGGTAGCAGTTCACCAATAAAATAACTTCTTATCTCTATATACCCCTCAAATATATGATATAAGGTATTTTCCAAATAAGAGATAACTTCTTGATTTTCTCTGTTTTTATAGATAAATGCAACCTTTTTCATTGCCATGACCCTCCGATTCAATCAAGCTTTCTTCAATTTTTTACCACTAAATTCAATCACTTTAGCAGCTAATACCTTCATAGGATCAACGTAAAAATCATCCAAATGAATTTCTTCTTTTATTATTGAAAGCTCCGTACAGGCTAAAATCGCGTTTTTACAATTAGCATCTTTTATAAACTTATCCAATACAGCCCATTTTTCAAAGTCACAAGGCTTACCCTTTTTTATCCTGTCATAAATTTCATACATTACAATTTTCTGCATGTCTTCCGGCAATATAAAAGGAACCACTCCTACCTTTTCCAGCCTATCCTGATATAGTTTCGTTTGGATTGTACCATCAGTGGCTAATACTGCCACCTTTTCTCCTTTGGCTTTTTGTGCGACTTGATCAACAGTCTCCTGAACCATATGTATAATAGGAATATTTATTTCGTCTTTTATCATATCTGCAAAAAAATGCGCCGTATTACATGTAATTCCAATCGCTTCACATCCACTTTGCTCCAATATCTTTGCATCTGCCAGCAATTGATCGTGTATTTCAGTATATTCACCATTTAATATTGCTGATGTTCTATCCTTCATTGAAGCATCGCTATATATAATCATATTCAAATGGTCTTGATCACAGCTGGCTTCCGTCATGTCAGTTACCATTTTATAAAACAGTTGTGATGCCATAGGACCCATTCCACCTATTATGCCAATTAGTTTACTCATCTTTATCTCCTCCCTGTTTTCTTCATTGAAATTTTTTACATTATATGCGTAAGCATAAAATAAGCCGTAGCTTGCTGCCAATCACACTTCCTTTCACTCGTGTTCTTGGGCAAGCATGACATGAGACGTACATCTGCTTCTTCAGTCGCTTTGCTCCTTCACAAGCAGTGTTACGACTTCAGCGTGAGGAGTTTTTGGAAACATGTCCATACATTTTACCTTTTCAATATTGTATCCTCTTTTTATAAACTCCTTCAAATCCCTTACCAAAGTTACAGGGTTACATGAAACATAGACAAATACTTCTGGTGAAAAATCTATAATCTTTCCTATAGCTTTAGGATTAATACCTTCTCTTGGGGGATCAAGTATTATTAAATCTGGTTTCTCAGTTAAATTATCTACTTCTTTTAGTACATCTCCAGCTATAAATTCTACATTAGAAAGATTGTTTATACTTGCATTTTCTTTAGCCATCTTAACAGCTTCTTCTACTATTTCTATTCCTATTACTTTATTAGCTAGAGGAGCCATGATTTGTGAAATAGTACCTGTTCCAGAATACAAGTCAAACACTACATTATCTTCAATGTCTCCTGCAAATTCCCTAACGATAGTGTATAGTTTCTCTGCGCCAAAGGTATTTGTTTGGAAATGTATTTGTCAAGTGAAAATTCCTCTATATTCTAATCCAAAATTCCTCTAGTTTAGGTAAAAAAATTATTGCTTTTCTAACCAAAGCTGTGTTTCTTTTAATCTATAAGAATTGCCATTCATATTTACAATATATGATTTATGAGTAAGCCTGTCTATCATTGCCGCTGTCATTACTGGATCCTTAAATATTTCATCCCACCTTTCAAAAGATAAATTTGTAGTTATTATTGTAGATTTTCTTCCTGCCCTTAAAGACAGGTAAGTAAATAAAAGTTCAGAGGCTTCTTTATCGAAAGAAATATATCCTAATTCGTCTGCTATAATAAGGTCATATTTTTCAAATTTCTTTTCAAAAGCCCTTAGTGTCTTTGCAGATCTAGATTCTTTTAGTTCATTTACTAGCAAAGGTATTGTGGTAAAAAGAACCTTATATCCTTTGTTACAGGCCTTAATTCCAAGTCCTATGGCTATATGTGTTTTTCCTGTACCAGGGTTTCCTGCAAGTATTATATTTTGCCCCGTTTCTATAAAATCTAATGATGAAAATACTTTTATCTTATCTCTTGCATCTTGAGGTAAATCCTCTAGGCTTAGGTCTTCTATATACTTTTTATATGGAAATCTTGCTTGCCTAATTCTATTTTTTATTCCATTTGCTTTTCTTAAGTCATATTCATTTTCTAATAAGGATAAAAGAAAAGCTTCATATGTTAAATTTTTTATATTTGCTTCCTTTATTTCATCCTCTATATTTCTAGTTATATATGGTAATTTCAACTCCTTTGCTACGGTTTTTATATTAGTTTTAACGATATCTTTTTTCATATTATCAAAGCCTCCTTATCAAAACCTCCTGATGAATTTTTTAGTAAATCTCCATAATGATTAAGGATTAACTTTGAATGCTCCTCTATTTCTGTGTTTTTATGCTTATTTTCATCTATGGTTTCTTTTTGTCTATTACATAAAAGCTTTATTTTTTCTGTATCTATATTTAAAGGATTTATCTTTTCCAATCCTTTTATTGATTCTTCTATTTTTTCTAAGCCTTCTTTTGAAATTAATTCAATTAGGTCTATGAAATCTTTTGGATTTTCGGTATAATATTTATTATATATCTCTTGAAGCTTGGAATTCATTTGTCGCATGGCTGTGCTTCTATGAATTGCTCCAGGCTTCTTTTTTAATGTATTCAGGTAATGTTCTATTTTTATATTCCATGTATTAGCTCCAAAACTTCTTACGTGTTCAGCTACTAATTCATTTTCATGATAGACTAGTATATTATTTGGATAAATTTTTGCTGTTACGAATTTTCCAACCAATGAATCTGGAACTGAATATTTGTTTTCCTCTATGTTTATTACAGAATACTTATTTACCCTTAACTCTACTACTCTCGAAATATCATATGATGGCACAAGTTTTATTAAGTGAGGTAATTCCTCTTCTAAAAATTCTTTTGCACTTTTATTTTCATTATGTTTCTGTGGTTTAGAATTTAATTTCTTAAGTTCTTCTTTTAAATACTCGTTGGCCTCTTCTAATATTTCAAATGAATCTTTTTTACTAAATACTTTCCTCCTCACGTATTCTACAGATCTTTCCACATGACCTTTTTCATTTCCACGTCTGGCATTACAAAATCTATATTTAAAACCATAGTACATAGATAATTTTAAAAGATCTTCTGTAGGTTCCTTTTCTGTTTTACTTACAAATCTTGCTACTGCAACTTTCATATTGTCATATACTATTTCCTTATGAACCCCTCCTACATGGTTAAAAAATCTAACATGAGAATCTAGAAAACTTTCCATTTTTTGATTTTGATAAAGATACGCAAATCTGTAGTTTCCTCTTGCTGTTGTCATTACAGCCATTTGTATTGCTTTAGCTTCTCCACCTATTTCTAGTTTAACATGTCCCCAGTCAAATTCACTTACATCTCCTGGATCATATTCTTGCCTTATATATGCTTCCTTTTTCTCATTCAATTTATTTTTTATATAGTTACATACGGTTGAATAACTTATGTCATAGCCTTCTTCTTCAAGGCATTCATGAATATCTATTCTTTTCTTTTGCTGCTTACTTTTTCCTGCTTGTATCTTCTTTTCATTTTCCTCTAGATAAAAATCTATTTTATCCATTATTTCTTCTGTTAATTTAACTTTAGTTCTATTACTCGCATCGTATTTTGGTGATTCTACAATTTCTTCAGTTAAAATTAGTTTATCTCTTTCTCCCTCCAATAGCATAGCTCTTTTTTCTTCATATTCTCTGATATATTTTCTAATTGTTTTTCTATCAATTCCAGTTTCCCTATGGATTGCCCATTGAGATTTTCCTCCTAAAAACCCATCTATTATTATTTTTTGTTTATCCATTAAACTTATCATCCCCTAGCCTCCCTATGAATTGTCATAGGGTTATTATATATTTCTTCTAGAGGAATTTTCAATTAGAATTTGGGGTACTTTTAGAATATCATATACAGAATTTGCCAAGCAAATCTTATAGATTGCAATGTAATCAAATATATACTTTAATAAAGAAAAAATATTATTTAAGAGCAGCAGAGCTTTTATCAGAACTTGAAAAATATTACCTTAAAACAGATAATACTTTAGCTATATTACAAACTTATTCACTAAAACTTATATTGATGGAAGAATGTAATTCTAATGAATGGATTGAAGAGACAAGAAAAACTCTGCCCATTTTTAAAGAAAATATAGATAAAAATAAAGAGCAAATAATAACCCATATTTTTAATATTTCTATGGGATGTTTTAATAGGAAAAAATATAATCTAGCATTTGAACTGCTATCATTTGTACTAATAGAATCAGATGAACTTTTTTTACCTACAGCAATTTACTTAAATAATATATCTACCATTACAGGTTTAGATATACCTCAACAAGCAAATAAAGAAGAGTACCCTGTGGAAAATTTCCCAAAAGAATTTAATATTATTTATAATTTCTATCTTCTTAAAAATAGAGGTTCACCACCTGAAGAATTAGAAAATTATATTTTCGAGAACATCCGCCCTATTTTTATTAATTGTTCAGATGATTCACTTTATCAAACTTTCCTTATTGAGTTAGAGAAATGTGTATCTATAACTGGACATAAAAATTTGATCTATCAATATAATAGAATAAAAACACGTTCTATTAAATCTTAATTATTAACACAATCTAACTCCAAGTAAGTTTTTCCAATGTAATATGACTGCGGTACCATTCATCATTTTCTAAAAGGACTTCAGGAGAACCAACATTTTTAACTTTACCGTCTTCTAATATAACTACTGTGTCACTGGCAATCATAGAAGATAAACGGTGGGATATGGATAGTATTGTATGAGCATCCCTTGTCTTTTGCAATACAGAGACTATTTTTTCTTCAATTATAGAATCAAGATTTGCTGTAATTTCATCTAGCAAAAGAATAGGAGGATTAGTTACTATAGCTCTAGCTATTGCTAAAAGTTGTTTTTGTCCCTGTGAAAAAAGAGTGTCACTGTCTACCATAGTATCTAGTCCATTTTCCAAAGATGCTACATATTCTGTAAGCCCTACAAAATCTATGACCTCTTCTATTTGTTCTCTCGTAATACTCTCATCCTGCAAACTTATTTGATCTCCTACTGTTCCCTTTATTATGTGAAAACTTTGATCAACATACCCAAATATTTTACGTTTCTCAGAGTTCGGTATGTCGTAAACATCAATGCCATTTATTGTAATGCTGCCCTTTGTTGGCTTTAAAAGCCCCATTATAAGCTTAAATAATGTGGTTTTCCCAACTCCTGTTCTTCCTACAAATGTAACTTTCTCATTTTGTTTTAAGACAAGATTAATATTTTGGATAATATCTAAGCCTTCTTCATATTGAAAAGTAATATCGTTAAAAGATAATATTACATCTTCACCTTTAGGAATGATATTTTCTGCCCTTAATTCATTCTTCTTAAAGTCATCTTCAGGTTCATCGAAAAAGTCATTTACTCTTTTAATGCCTGATATGGCCTGTTGAATATTTTGTAGTTCCATGCCTAGACTCTCAATTGGTGCAAATAAGTTAGATATTAATTCTATTGATGCTGCAACCATACCTAGAGATATACCTAAATAGTTTAATTGTTTTGATGATAGTACTACAATGAAACTAATAACAGCAGCACGAATAAGTTGAATTATTGGAGAGTATACAGAGTCATAAAAATTAACTTTTTCAACTGTTTTATAATTTTCAAGTAAATATTTTGTGTAGTTCTCTTCCATATAATCTTCCTTGCTGTAGGATTTAATCATCTGTACATTTTTTAAGCTTTCAGAAATATGATTATTTACTTTGCCCACTAATATTCGATTCTCAATCTGTGCCTTAAGCATTCTTTTTTGAAAAGCCCTTGTAATACTATAAATAGCTGGCAATAGTAATAGGGTTACAATGCCAAGCTTGCTACTAAACATCCAAATTGAAATTACAATACCTATAATCTTAAAACAATCAACTATCATTCCAACAATACCACTTGTAAATAGTGAATTAATTGCATCAACATCATTTGTAAATCGTGAAACTACTGTTCCTGAACTATTAGTGGAAAAAAACATTGCATTTATTCTTTCAAGCTTTTTTATCATCTCACTTCGTATTTCCTTTGTAATCTTTAGTCCCAAAATTGTAATAATAGCCTCTTTAAAAAAATTAAATACCCCAATTAAAAACAGAATACCAATATAAGCAAAAGCAAAGGTAAGTAACTTATCAAATTTCTTTGGTACAAGGCTTTGGTCAATAATATTTTTTAAAATTTGAGGAGGAATTAAACTTAAAACAACAACACCACAAATAACAAATACTAATAAGATAATAGTCCATATATTGCTTTTTATTACCTTAAATACTGACTTTTTTATTGTGCTCATCATTGTTCCCTCCCTCTGTGTTCTGTAAATTATATATTGTAGAATAGAGTTCTGATTTTTTAATAAGTTCATTATGTGTACCATAATCTACTGTTTTGTCATCATTTAAAAGAATAATCTTATCTATTCTGTTAAAAATAGCTAAACGGTGTGAAATTAGAATAATTAAACTATCATTGTAATTATTTTTTAAGTTTTCAATAATTTTTTCTTCCGTCTTCATATCAACAGCAGAAAAAGGGTCATCCAATATAATAATTTTATTTTTATTGTTAAGTGCTCTTGCAAGAGCTATCCTAGCCTGCTGTCCCCCGCTTAATTTTATTCCACTATTTCCAACTAGCGTATTCTGGCCATTACGCATTGCCTCTAAGTCTTTATCAAAACAAACATCCTTTAAAACAGAAGTAATATCACTTTTGCTTCCCAGGGTTATATTGTTATATATGGTATCTGACAGCAACTGGGGTTTATGCCCTAAATAAGAAATCATTTGGCTTCGCTCATATTCTGAATAATCCTTTAATTCCTTGCCATCTATCTTAATGCTTCCTACATAAGGGTATAGACCTAGTAAAGATATTCCAAGGGTAGACTTACCAGAAGCAATAGAACCTGTTACTCCAATAATTTCCCCTTGTGACCCTGTAAAATTAACATTTTCGATAATATTTCCCTTACCATCTTCATAAGAAAAACTAAGATTTTTAACAGATAGTAAAGTACAGCTTGTATCTATATTAGAAGAAGTGTCTTTGATTTTGTATTCTTCAAGATACGGTTTTATACGCTTCCATGAAACCTGTGATTTTTGTACAGAATTAAATAGCTTTGCTGCTTTACTTGCCTTAAAAGCCATAGCAGTAAACATAGCAACATAAGTAGAAAAAGCCCCTACAGTCCAACCACCATTAATAACTTTTGTACCTCCTAGATAGATTACTATTATAATTCCAAGCATAGCAATAACATTGTATATAGGCTGCATAGAGTTTTCTAATATATTGGCTTTTATTGCCTTATCTTGCAAATCCTCTAATTCTTCTATATACTTCACACTATTTTTTGATTCCATACCATTTACTCGATAAATCATTGAATTTTCAATTGCATCATAAGTAATATCAGCCAACTCACTGCTTTTTTGGCGATATTCCTTTGAATATTTATAAATAACAGTTTTTAACTTTTCAGCAAGTACCATAGCAATGGGAACAAAAATAATAGACAATATAGTTATTTTAACATCATAAACAAGCATTGATATAATATAAGTAACCATAAGGACGCCAGTATCAAATACTTCAGTGGTGAACTTTCGCATACCCTCAACACATAAATCAACATCTGAAATAGCTCTCGTCATTAGATTCCCAGTATTTTCATCGTCTAGTTCAGAAATGCTTTTGTGCATAATATTGTTATATATCATAAGCCTCATAGTAGCACTGGTACTATTAGCAAAACGCCTTATATAAAACCGCTTAAAATATCGTAAAAGTTGATTAATTCCTATAAGGAGTGTATAGGTAATTGCAAGAATTATTACTGAAGATAGGCTATTCCCATAGGCAATAGAATCTATTAGTTTTCCCTGATATATAGGTCCTAAAATAATTGTAATGTTATAAGACAATCCAAATATTACAATTAAAGCCACAACAAATTTTTCTTTTTTCCAATAATTTACGATTTTGTCAGGCTGTTTCATAGGCTCAATCTTCATTTTTGACATAGTATTATCATCTCCTTAGAAGAATCCAATATAATTACATAAGCTATACCATATTACTCCATCCTATCATAATAACACAATTCCATTACTAAAGTGATATATGTGATAAATATATCACCTTTGCCCATGTAAATCAATAAAAGTATGGCAACAAAAAACACAGGGAACTCCCCTTATGTTCCTGCGTTTTAAGACGTACATCTTTTTTAAGGCATGAACAAAAATGTTTATCCCTTTATGATATATTTAATATATAAAGAAAAAAAGGAAGGTAATGTATGTAAATGTCAACTTAAAAATGTACAATTATTAGAATTAATTATTGCTACATTTTTAACTTTCTAATAAATCAATTTTTCCTTTTAATCTATAAGAAGGTCCAGTAATTTTAATAATTTTTGAATGGTAGATTAATCTGTCGAGAATGGCGTTAGCCAATGTTACATCAGAGAAAACCTCGCCCCATTTACTAAAAGGCTGATTTGTAGTAATTATAGTTGAATTCTTTTCATACCTCTTATTTATCGATTGAAATAGTAAGTTGGCCCATTGTTTATCAATTGGCAAATAGCCTATTTCATCAATAATTAACAACTTATATTTAAAAAAATGTTATTTATTTGATTTAATATATCTTTCCGTAAAACATCCCCCCAATCATTTTAAAATATTATACTAGAAAAATGTACAAATCTGTAAATCTGTGTATTTTTGTGTATTTTCATTTTATCATTTACACCAAGCAAAAAACCAGTTAGGATTACATATTCAATCCCAACTGGTTCTAATTTAAAATCCATCGTCCTCTATTGCTCAGTCATGCAGAAAAGCCTGTATGAAGTATCCCGCATAAAATCTTCAAATTCTGGAACATCTGTATCATTTGATGCAAAGCACACTATAAAAGGCTGCTTTGCATACACTATGCCCACATCATGAGTTGTTTCCTCCTCTTCTCCAGTTTTATGAGCAACTTTAAAATCATAAGGCAGCCTAGCTGGTATCTTGCTGTTAATCTGCTGCTGGAGCAGAATGTCCTCAAAAAACTCCGAAGTTTCTTCGTTAATCAAAGTCCTTTTATATATCTTTTCAAGCAGTTCACCCATCTCTTTAGGAGTGAATACATTCATAACGCCCCTGCTTTCACTTTCAAAATCGTAAAGCTGCCTATTCAGCCTGGTTTTTTTCATACCAAGCTTATCAAAAACACCCTTCATTTTTTCAATTCCGAAATACTCTGCAAGAACATTCGCGGCAGTATTGTCACTTATGGTAATCATCAACTTTGCCAGTGTCAAAATATCAATCGAAGGTTCGCCTGTCATATGCTGGACCGCACCACATCCAGGTATTTTATCACTCTCTGAAATTTTGATTTTCTCGCCGAAGTCCACATTATTATACACTTTTTCATAAAGCATTGCCGCAAGAAGCGGAAGTTTGAAAATACTGGCAGCACGAAATAGTTCATCTTCATTAAATCCCACAGTTTCGTCTGTAACAAGATTTTTGTAATAAAAACCCACCTTTCCACGCATACCTTCCATTTTATCAAAAAGCTCATTCCACATAATTATCGTCCCTTTCTTCCTTTTCTCAATATTTTCCCTGATTTTGCACCTGTATGGACTCCATTCTCTGCAGTCAGAACCCCATTTACATACACTTTTAAAATACCTTTGCAGGCGGATTTTGGAGAGTTGTAATCCGGAGTGTCCTGAATATTCTCAAAATCCAGCAGAACCAAATCACTCCACATCCCTTCCTTGACAAGACCTCTGTCAGGAAGCCCAAGACGTGCCGCAGGCAAACCCGTCATTTTGTAAATGGCAGTTTCCAATGGAAAAAGTCTTCTGTCCCTGCAATAATGTGCAATGACTCTTGGAAATGTTCCATACCATCTGGGATGCGGCAATCCGGGATAATCCATAGAAGCAGCATATCCATCGGAACCAATCATAGTAAACCGCTGAGACATAATATACTCGATATCCTCTTCGCACATGCCATAATTCACTTCATTGACTCTTCCTTTTTCCTCAACAATTAAATCGAAACACGCATCTGCAGGATCCACACTTCTGATTTCTGCAATCTCAGCAATAGATTTTCCTATGGTCCAGGCATTTTTTTCACTTTCGGCATAGGATACGAAAATATCACCCCATCGTCCAACATGGCTTGCATTGCTCTCAGCCTTAAGCTGCTCTCGGATTTCCGAAGTCTGAAGCCTTTGAAGCATTTTCTCCATTCCCCCTTCAAAGCCCCAAAGAGGAACATTGCTAT
>ENA-UOOK01006864-UOOK01006864.1-fermentation-metagenome-genome-assembly--contig:-NODE-6864-length-10638-cov-17.191723_pt1 | contig 10638 bp, 12 predicted proteins | sample MGYA00245777_ERZ724023 | MGnify/ENA primary metagenome ERZ724023 (study PRJEB28704, sample SAMN03018312) | fermentation metagenome | biome: anthropogenic terrestrial biome; feature: soil... | reverse complement strand
TCATTTGTTTCATCTCCTAAAATTGGGCATAGAAAAAGCCCTAAAGCTAAATGCTCTAGAGCTTGTCATTCTATAAAACTTTAGATCAGATCGTTTTAAATAAAAATGGGCGACCCAAGCCACCCTAAGAAATATTAAGTGCCTAACCAAATGTTAAGCTAAATAGTATTTGAACAAAAATACGAGTAGGTACAGGCACCTTCTCGCTAAAAACTTTATAAGTTTTTGTTCCTCAGTATAATTATACCAGGTAGCCCACTCGTGACTCCCCATATTTGACATTTATAACACTTTAGGCATTCATCCTAAAGTATCTTTGTATTTTACATTAATCTTAAAAATCTATTCTTGTAAAAGATCATCTAAATTAATCCCAAGAAGTTCTAACTTAATAGCAGCTACTTCTTCTTTCTTCTCATTTGATATTTCTCCCACTTTTTCATACATATCTTTTTTTAAAATAGGTTGAGTTAACTGTATTTGGGCCATACATTTTCTTAATACATCATCTCTTTTTATATCTCCTTCATTCGGGTATAAAAGAACATCAAACTTTTGTAGAAATCTTATAGTTGTTGTAATTGGTGCAACTCTTATTAGCAAAGATTCTTCATCATTATTCTCTAAACAATTTTGTACAACTAATACAGTCCTAGAGTAGTGTATTTTTCTTTTATCTACCACCCTATCACTTGGAAGTAATCTAATTAGCTCGTCCCTTAACTTCCAAATCTCACCAAATGCAAATTCCCTGGTATCCTTTAAATCCTGTACATCTTTATATAGTTCTACCATATTCTGCTCTCTCCGTTGTATCTAATGTAGCCTCATAGGAATTTAAGATGAATTTCTCATATTCTACATAATTATCTTCATTCACCTTAAAAACTTCCTTTTTTCTTAAGTTGTCCTGAGCTTTCTTTAATCTAGCGGGTGAAAATTTGAATATGTTATTTTTCACTTCTTTCATCCCCCTCTCTAAGGCTTTGGACTTATAATATCGCTTCATTAAATCAGTATCTATTACTTCATCACAAATCTCACTATCATTTAGGTCCCCTCTAGCTTCAATCCAAGGAATTTCTTGATGGTTCATCGCTTCTAGCTCATTTGCAGTATATGAACTATATGTTTCTAGAACTTTATTAATTATATTCAATTTATAATCAGAAATATTACTCATTGCACTCTCTAAAATATTGTTTACTAAGTTTGCATCCATGTGTATATTATTATACCCACATTTAGAATATTTAAAATATAAAGGTCTTAAAACTGCACCATGTCTCCAAGCCTCAAAACCATTGCTTATTAGCTTTTCATCATTTAAAGCCAAACTCCAGGCCTGACAATAATACATTAATTTTTGAAGTTTTTTATTTGAAATTTCTAAGTTATGCGAATTACAATAAGCAATTATATAATTAGATAAATCCTCATAATTCATACAACTCATTTTTATCCCCCATTTGTTTTAAAAAACATCTTTAGTATCTATATTAACATTGTATCACTCTTAGTTTTATATGTCATTAGCTTTTTTAAATTCCAGGCATAGAAAAAAGCCCTCTTTGGGGCTTGTATTCAAGAATGCTGCGTTTCCTTGGAATCAAATTGATATAACCTCGGCCTATACAAACAGCATATGGTGTTCCTGATTTTTCTATACCTTTACATCTTATATATTACTACATTCATTAAGTGGCTTTCAATGGCTTTTAGTGGCTTCTTTTAAAATTTCATCAATTTCTTTTAAAGCTCTACCATGAAGTCTCATTATCCACCTTTTATCATATCCCATTTCCCTTGCCACATCGTCCCAGCCCTTGTTGTTTATATATCTCATCTCTAATAGCAGTTGGTAACTGACATCTTCCACTTGACTAATGGTTTCTAATATTTCCCTTTTTAAATCGATTAATCTATCAATATCATCATTTATTTCATAACTTAAATCTATAAGTTTAACAGTAGCATCTTCCATAGGACTTGTAGTAGCTTTTCCCCCAGATACCTTCTCCTGAGTAAAGTCTACAGTAACCTTCTCTGCTATAGCTTTCAGTCTTTCCATTTGCTCTAGCTTGTTATTTATACTTTTATCAAGCCACATAGCTTGAGATAGATATTCTTTAGCATTCATTCTCATTACCTCCCATCTTTCCGCCATAGTAAGTTTCATTAATATGGTATTGTAAGTCTTTATCTAAAGAGAGTATTCTCTCCATTGCTCTCTCTTGGTCTAGATCGAATTGTTCTTTAGTTTTATAAAATACACACTCTGGTCCTTCACATTTCTTTATAGTAAGAATAGTGCATCTTTTATTTCTATAAGCAAAGCAGTCCCTCATAGCAACCCCTCCTAAATAACCCTTTTTAATCTAGCCTTCACTGCATTTAAAAGTGCTTCTTGTCCAACTTCCTTGCCTTCAAGTGCTTTCATAACATCTTCATCCATGGTATCTTTGGCTACTAAGTGATGGATAATTACATTTTGCTTTTGGCCTTGTCTATAAAGTCTTGCATTGGCTTGGCTGTATAGTTCAAGGCTCCAAGTAAGTCCAAACCAGATGATGATATTCCCGCCAGCCTGAAGGTTTAATCCATGTCCAGCACTAGCTGGGTGGGCCAGCATAATTGGAATTTTACCTTCATTCCACTTCTTTATATCTTCCGCTGTATCAAGAACTGTTAAGTCATCCCTTTTAAGGTGCTTCTTAATTCTATCTAAATCATGCTTATAGGAATAAAAGATTAATACTGGCTTTCCATTTGCAGCTTCTATGGTGTCTTCTAATGCTTTAAGCTTTGCATTGTGTATCTCCTGAACATCCCCATCTTCATCATAGACAGCACCATTAGCCATTTGGAGTAATTTATTAGCTAGAACACCTGCTGTATTTGCTACAATATCTGAATCTTTAAGTGGTAGTAATAAGTCTCTTTCCAGTTGGTCATACTTTTCCTTTGCTTCCTTTGGTAGATAAATTGGTATGATATTATTAATCCTTTCTGGTAATTTCAGGTAATCCTCTGCTTTCATGCTTACACAAATATCTGATAGTTTTTCATAGATAGCTTCCTCGGCACCTTCCTTTAGCTTGTAGGTAAATACTATATGCTGATTTCTCTTATCTGGTAGGAAGTATCTCTCCCTGTACCCAGTAATGGTTTTTCCTAGTCTTTCTCCACCATCTAATAGATAAATTTGAGACCATAGATCTATAAGTCCATTTGGTGCTGGAGTTCCAGTAAGGCCCACTACTCGTTTCATAAAGGGCCTTACCTTTCTTAAGGCTTTAAACCTTTGTGCTCTATGGGATTTAAAGCTGGATAGTTCATCTATTACCACCATGTCAAAGGGCCAATCCTTACCACATTTATCTACTAACCATTTCACATTCTCTCGATTAATGATGTAAATATCAGCTTTAGTATATAAGGCATTGATTCTTTCTTTTTCCGTTCCTAAAACCTTTGATATTTTTAGATGTTTTAAATGATCCCATTTAGCTGCTTCTTCATCCCATGTGCTTTCCGCTACACGAAGTGGTGCTATAACTAAAACTTTTGATACTTCAAAGTAATCAAACATTAATTCATCTATGGCTGTTAGTGTAATAACACTCTTGCCCATTCCCATATCCAGCAGTAATCCTGCTTTTTCTTTATCTAAAATCCACTGAGTGGCGTATTCTTGATAATCATAAGGCTTATATTTCAATCAACCACCTCCTGTAAAAATACATCTATTTTTTCATATGAATCTATTACATAAACTTTAAAGCCTAAGCTTTCCAGTTGCTCTTTTCTTTTTAATTGGAGAGGCCTTAAATTTTTCCCAGATGCTTTTAGTTCTACAAAGTAGATTTTTCCTTTTGGTAGTAAGACTAATCTATCAGGCACACCTGCCATTCCAGGAGAAGTAAATTTAAGTGCAAGGCCACCTAAGTCTTCTACCTCCCGTTTTAATCTAGCCTCTATTTTACTCTCTAAAATCTCAAACACTCCCCATTTCTTAAACAAGTACAAATCTTGTTAACAATCTTGTTAATCTCTACATCCCAGTATCTATAAGGCTTTCAGCAACTTTTAAAAGGTTTTCAATAAACAAGTAACAAGAATTTCCTATAGACTACTCTTAATTATAGAGATTAGGCATATACATATACCTATATATTCTTTATTTTATTTATCTATATATATAATCTTGTTTATCTTGTTAATAATATAAGTTAAAGCCTTAATATAACTAGGGTAGGGGTAGTAAACAAGAATGGTAACAAGCCTAAATCTTGTTTAATCTTGTTTATCGCATCTAACATAAATTCTTTGTATTCCATAGAGAGGAACTTTGGCATTTCCCTGCTTGTTTCCAGTGTACTTTTCCCATCCATCAATCTTTCTCATTATTGCATTTATCTCATAAGAGTCTATCTTTCTCATGGCAGTAGCTTCTTTACCAAATAGCTCACACCAAATTTCCATGGTGCAGACTTGCTCTCTTCTTACAGTTCCTATAACATTATCGCTAAACTCATCACCACGAATAAAGCTTCTTCTTGCATATAAGTCCATATCATCCCAGTTGGAGGGAAGTAACATATCTAAATATTCTCTAACTAATCCTTCTCTATCATCACTTTCTAATGCATCCACTTGGGCTGCATTTGCAAACTCTTCAGCTTTGTTACTTAGTATTAAAGATTCACCCTGATGGTAATATTCCATTACTTCAGACCAAACTTGGTCTACATCATCTATATCCCAAGGTTTTAATTTAGTATCTCCTGGAGTCTTAACTGGCCAAAACCTACGCCCACCAGTAATGTCTCTTAAAAATCCTGCTTCTTGATTTGTGGTGCCTACAATAATACACTGTCTTGGATGATCTTCTACTGAGTATCCATAACTTGCTCTAAACTTATCGTCTTGCCTTGATAAAAAAGACTTTAATGTCTCTTCATCAATTTTTCTAATTCCAGCTAGTTCTCCAATTTCAAGTATCCAGTAACCTTGAAGTTTTTCCGCTGCAGTTTTATCTCTCATATCTGAGATGGAAAGAGAATCACTAAAAAACTTTCCTCCTAGCTTTGAAAATAAAGTACTCTTTCCTATTCCCTGTGGCCCATTTAAAACTAGAACTGTATCAAATTTAATTCCTGGATTCATGGTTCTTGCTACTGCTGCAACTAGTGTCTTTCTTGTTGCTTCTCTGGTGTAGATATTATCTTCCGCTCCTAGATATTTAACTAATAGGGTATCTACTCTTTTAACACCATCCCATTTTGGAAGATTTAATAGATAATCCTTTACTGGATGACGTGACCTTTCAACAGCTACTTTTAATACAGCCTCCTTAAGCTTTCCTGGTGAATAAAGGTTATAATTTAAATCAATATATCCAGCAAGAGATGCTTCATCAGTTTTATTCCAACCAGACTTTAACCTTTTCCAAGGAACATCTCCTTCTACATCAACACCTTCTCGAAGTTCGTTATAAAAGATACTGTTAAGTTGTGGATCATGTCTTAATATTAGAATTATATTAGTAAGAGTATTTTTAAGCTCTCCCTTATTATTAATTTCAAGGTTTACTTGCCAATCTTCCTCATTAAAATCCTCACTAGCCGAAGCCATCCTTTCACTAGCTATAGTCTTTTTAACCTCTAAATCCTCTCTAGCTAATTCCTGCATAGAAAGATAAGATGGCAGCTTGTTCACAGGTGTTCCTTCCTTTGCCTCTTCATCTAATTCACCGAACTTATGAAGTCTAACTAAATCAAAAGCATTACATAGTTTGCCACTGATGGGGTCGGTGCCATGGTGTGAATATGCAAAGTCTCCATTTTCATATATAACTAATCCACCTGCAGATGATCCTGGAATATAGGTGTAACGGTTGGGGTTTTCACAAGGTGAATATACATCTTGTAGAAACTTCTCAATTACATCAACTACAGAGTATGTCCTACAAAAAGCACCTACTACTCCTGGCTTTTCTTTAGGGTCTCCTTGTCTTTCTGCTAATCTCTTTCTATTCTCTTTGGTTCTTGAACTTTCAGGCCAATAGGATGAGTCTCTCCAATCCTCATACCTTGCAAGTATTTCATCTGGATCTACCCATTCTTCATCTAATACTTTAAAAATAAACTCTCCATCAGAAGAAGTTGATGGCCAATACATCAATCTATGTGGCTCATAGGTGGTATCATCAAAGAAATCTATGCCTAAATCTGCCGCAATTCTTCTCGATACTGCTCCATATTCATCAGGGGTTACTGCTCTTCTTAGTGGAATAACAAGTCTTAATCTTGGAGCTTTAGGACTATGACTGTGAGTAGAATACATTACACACCCATATCCAAACATGGTCTCAACACCTGCCCATAAATCTCCCTTTACAAAGTCAGCATCTAATGTAACAATCTGCCTCCAGACTACATTATCAGCTTTTCTCCTACCTTCCTTTAAAGTTCCACCTACAAATCCACCTACATCTTTTATTTCATCTTTCTTAGATTTAGATAGCTTCTTGTATTCTTCATATGTTTCATAAGTTCTTATGGTACTGCTTAATTTATCTACTAGCTCCGACCATAGCATCTCTCGATTCTTCCAGTTCATTTCTTTTCTACTTCTACCTGTAGCAATGGTAAGAACTCCATCATGTTTTAATTTAGGTTCTTTAAGCTTATATGGCTCTTGCATATTTACTCACCTCTTTCTTAAGACCTTTCTTTGCTCCTTCTATGTCTCCAGCTAATGCCTGACCTCGTAAGATTTTAATGGTTTGTCTTGGGAGAATTCCTCTATAGTCTTTTAGAAGTTTTATAAACTTAATGGTTTCCCTATTCATCCAAAGGTTCACACCTTTCATTAAACCTTCTTACTATAAGCCCTAGTGACTTAGCACTTTCAATTTCATTAAGCATTCCTTCAGAGATTTTATCTCCAAAGGCCCATAGTTCATCACATATATTTAAAAGTTCAAGTCCCATATCTATTCCTACGTTTCTTTCATCTTCATCCTCGTCATCTAAAAACTGAGTAAATATGGTATGAGGTGCCAATGGAATACCACCCTTGACATAGACATACCTTGAGTAACCTATAGCTTTATTTATATTCCTTTTAACATCTCCCCTTAAGGGAGAACATACATAGATAATTGGTTTTAACTTCATGGTCCTTCCCCCTTAGGCAGTTTTTTCAGAACGTTCAATTACTGGTAATAAACCTCTTTCATTTTTTAATAAATCATAAAGGAACAGTCTACCTTTTTGAGTCCAGTAGGTATGCATCACACTTCTTTCAGTATCAATAGCATGAGTCTTGGATTGGGTATATCCCATATCTGCATATTCCTGATATAAAAGCCAAGTGTTCCCCATCTTATATTGCACCCCTAATTCATGAAGGAGCTTATTCATGGCTTGACCTGACATGCCATAATCTTTGGCAATTTTAGTTATTGGCATCAATGATTTATTCTGTAAAATGAAATCATAGTAGGAAGCCTTTGGCTGCAACTCTCCGATGATCTGTTTATTCTGTGCATTTTCTATTTCTAGCTGTTTAGCTCTTTCCTTCGCCTCTTTATATTCAGTAAGAAGCTTTATACCATACTCTGGACTTCTTAGCATTTCATCAAGTAATTCATCAGTAGCATACATTCCATGCTTTCTTATAGAGGGAAGAACTTCATCAAATACCCATCTTTCAAATCGTTCTGCTGTTGGAAGTTGTGATTTCACAATTAGACGATATAAATCTCCTTCAGGAATAAAATTCATTTTTAATGTCTTTTCAGGATTCTGTGGATGTGGTAGGTCGTATTTCGCTACCCACCTACAATGTCTATTAACTGCATCCTTTGGATTTTTATAACCTAAAATCCTAGCACACTCTGTGGCTGGAAAATACTCCTTTCCATCAGCAATTAAAATACTAAGTTCACCAAACTCTGTATGATTAAATACTTTTATATCTCTCATATATAAAAACCTCCTAATCTTTTTTATAGTAATCACTCTCAAAGGCTTCAGCTCTTAATGGAAGTCCTGGGGCCCAAGGGATATCAAGTCCCATAATTTCCTCCACTTCTTTTAATGAACCTTTATCATTTGGAACATCTAGTATCACTTCATCGTGGACATGAAATACAATCCTATATCCTTCACTTTCAAGCCTTAACATAGATTCTGCTAGACAGTCCCTTGCTATGGCTTGTATAATATTCTCTGTTAATTTTCCTCCATAGGTGTCAATGCGACCCCACTTCATTCCTTCTATACCTTCATAGGTCAATTTATCTGTATTAAATCTTTCATCTATTTCAATCCTGGGCCTTACATAAGCAAGGCTTCTACCAGAGGGTAGTCTTATAAATAACACTCCTGATTTAAAGTAGAACTTAAGACCATATTGCATACTAACTACAGTTCTTTCCTTAACTGCTTTAATTGCAGCACTTTCTACATCCCACCAAAGTCTAACTATATTTGAATTGGACTTTCTCCAAGCAGATACAAGCTCAGGTAGTTCTTCTTCACTTAGCCCCATATCTATTGCACCCATAGCCTTTAAGGCACCTTTACTTCCTCCATATCCAAGGGCCAACTCTGCAATCTTTCCTTTCTGTCTTAAGACGCTGCCCTCATGAATTTCTTCTACAGGAACTCCAAACATTTGAGATGCTGAAGCTTCATATATCTTTCCATGAGAATTAAACACATCCATTCTCCATTTCTCTCCTGCAAGCCAAGCTATAACTCTAGCTTCTATAGCACTAAAGTCTGCTACTATGAATCTTGAATTAGGAGAGGGAATAAAAGCAGTTCTAATAAGCTGAGATAGAACATCTGGTACTGAATCAAATAAAAGTTCTAGTGTTTCATAATCTCCAGCTAGAAGAATTTCCCTTGCTAAATGCAAATCACTCATATCATTTCTCGGAAGATTGTGAACTTGAACTAGCCTCCCTGCCCATCTACCAGTTCGATTGGCTCCATAAAACTGGAGTAGTCCTCGTATTCTTTCATCCTTACACATAGCTCTTTCCATAGCCTCATATTTCTTAACTGAAGTCTTAGACATATCTTGCCTTAACTCTAAAACTCTTCTTACTGTAGGGTTCTGGGCTTCATCTAATAGCTCTGATACCTTTTCCTTAGATAAACTATCTACTTTAATATCATATTTATCTTTAAGCCAAGTCTTTAGCTGGGCTGGGCTGTTAGGATTTTCAAGTTCTGTTAAATCTATAGCTTCGTCTAATAACTCCTTTTGGTAGATTTCATCGCAGTGAATGGCATTTTCTACTAATTCTTTATTAACTCTAACCCCTCCATCATTAATTCTTTGGTCTGAAAACCACAGCTTTAATTCTTTATCTGTCATAGGGTAGTTTTCTAATCTTTTACGAATAGACCTTTCCACTTCCACGTCTTGCTTACAATATGCTTTGAATGTTTCCCATTTCTCTCTATCATGATGAGGAAGGTTTCTAGTTCTCCCACCATTAGCTTTAGTAGGTTTACAAGGAATTGAGAAGTATCTAATTAGTGCTTTCCCTTCACTCATCTTTTGGTCTTTTAATCTTAAACACCTAGCCACACCAGCTAGACTTGTAGGTAATCCTAAAGTCAATGCATGGGCCATGCTACATCTCCACTGTTCTGGTGGCATTTCATCTTTAAAATATTTTGATAAACAAGTTCTTTCAAACTGTGCATTAAAAGCTGTTTTAATTACTTTAGGATTTGTTATAGCTTCTACTACATCAGTTGGAACCTTTTCACCACTTGCTAAATCTATAACCTGTACTTCTTCATCGTCATAGGCATAACCAATGATTAGTATTTCAAAATCCTCTGCTTCAGTGTAGGCATAGACCCCAGATTTACCGAGGTCTACACTACTATAAGTTTCAATATCGATAGCTAATATTTTCATAAGGCATTATCCTAAAATATCGTCAAAGTCATTATCTATTGCTTCAAAATCATCTTCAGGCCTTGCTTTACCGCCTAGGGGCTCCCCATCTTCTAGCTTTTGGACATTGTGAAGTGCAAAGCTTACACCAGTAGAACCATTAACTGAATATGGGAATGCAACTATACTGGCTCTTCCAAAGCAACCTGAATAAATTTCTGTTGGGTCTAATATTGGATTTAAATCTCTATCTACTATTCCAGGTTTTGTTTTAGAGTTTACATTTAAAAAGTAACTGTCTTTATATGATGGGTCATCTGGTTTATCTAAATCTCCATCCCTTAAAGGTGTTCTAAAGTTAGCACCTTTTCCAAACTTAGCTCCAAACCTTGTTACTCCTTCTTTTATAGCTTCTTGAACTGCCTTTTCTATTTTTTCTATTGTCTTTTTATCATTCTTTGGTATTACTAATGAAACCGAATACTTAGGTTCCCCTCCTCCTATTCCTGCTTGAGGTGTCAGTAAATGTTCATAACTTAATAATGCCTTTCCTGTAATCACTTTTGTACTCATATCATTACATCTCCTTTTTAAAATCTATTTCTGCACTGCTTCTTAGAGCAGGTCTTTTATCTTCCTCTGTAACTAACTGAAGTTTTCCAGGAGGTTTGATTATTAAATCTCCTATGGTTTCTTCAAATACTT
>ENA-UOOK01006863-UOOK01006863.1-fermentation-metagenome-genome-assembly--contig:-NODE-6863-length-10638-cov-54.415856_pt1 | contig 10638 bp, 8 predicted proteins | sample MGYA00245777_ERZ724023 | MGnify/ENA primary metagenome ERZ724023 (study PRJEB28704, sample SAMN03018312) | fermentation metagenome | biome: anthropogenic terrestrial biome; feature: soil; material... | reverse complement strand
ATGCCTCCCAAGGCCGGGCGGGTCAGCATCGGCGACAGGGACGTTGCTTGTATTGAGCCCAGCGAGAGGGCGAGATTGGTCGGCTATGTGCCCCAGAACGTCCAGCACACTCCGTTCACCACAGTGCTGGACACCGTGCTGGTCGGACGGCGTCCCTATGTCCAATGGTCCTACTCCAAGAAGGATCTGGAGATAGCGTCCCGGGCCATGGAGATCATGAGCATCTTGGACCTGAGGGGCAGATACATCAATGAGCTATCGGGGGGGCAAAGGCAAAGGGTATTCATCGCCAGGACGCTTGCCCAGAACCCTCGCTTCTACCTGTTCGATGAACCGACCAGTGCGCTCGACCCCGAAATGGTCGGCGAAGTATTGCAGGTTATGAAAGAGCTTGCCCAAGGTCGGGGATGCAGACGCTCGGCGTGGAGGAACTCCGGAAGTCGTACTCCTTCCCGGCTAATGGCGGGGACGGGCCGGTCTGGGTGAATGACCACTGCAACCGGGTGACGAGCGACTACTGGATGTGGTACGACGTGACCAACCGTATCACCGGCAGGAATGCGGTCACCCAGGTGAAGACGGAGCAGCCGGAAGGTTATACGGGGACCTTTGACGGGCGAATCAAACTCGTCACGCTTGTCGTCGCCTACGACGACGGCGACGGCGACGAAGTATACTACTGGGCGAACCAGGGGCATGATGTCCACTCCTACTACACCGAGGAGGACCTCGGCGCGACCTACATGGGCGAGACGCTCTTCTCGACCGAGGACCTCCCTGAAGACGACGAGCGCGAGTTTGCGGCCGAGTTCTCGGCCATCTACATAGCAAGCCAGGTCGGCGAGTTCTCGTTCAACACCGAACCGCTCGATGCCAATGAGCCGCAGGGCGCCTACTCGGGGTACCAGACATGGGACGTTTCGGATCTCCTGGAACCCGGGACGACGAGTACCCTCACCTACACCCGGGACCTCAGCGTCACCGGGAGCGGCGGAGGGTTCCTGGGTGCATTCTTCAAGATCCCGCTTGCTCTTCTCTCGGTCCGCTATCCCGAGGAGGAGGTCGGGTCGATCCAGGTGACCTCGGCGCCCGCCGGCGCGGCGGTCTTCCTCGACGACGAGGTGACCCAGTGGACGACGAACACCACGATCCCCGGCGTCTCAGCCGGGGACCACTCGGTCCGGGTCGAGCTGGATCGTTATCGGATACCTGACGACCGGTGGGTCACGGTGACCAGAGGCGCGAACGCCACGGTCCACTTCGATCTCGAACCGATAACGGGCAGCATCGAGGTGACGAGCGAGCCGCCCGGGGCCTGGGTCTACCTCAACGGGGTGAACAGGTCGGTCGTAACCCCGGCGACGCTGGAGAACCTGGTCATCGGCGACTACACGGTCGAGGTGAGGGCGGAGGGCTACGAAGACTACCGGACGGTTACGGTCAACGACGGCGAGACCACCTCCGTTAACTTCGACCTCACGACGTCCGGGGGTGGGTCCGGCGGTTCCGACGGCGGAGGGATCCCCGACTACGGCTACACCGGGAAGAACCTGGACGTAGCCGTCTCAGGAACCGTCCACGGGAACCTGACCTACTACGAGTTCAGCAGTTACACCGGGCTCATCCACGCCGGTGAGGGCAAGGAGTTTACGATCAACGTCCCTGCCCCCGCAAACGGCACGATCGGGTATGCGCGGCTTTACATCTACACTACCTGGGGGCACGACGAGAAGAGGAAGGAGGGCACCCCGGTCAGAATCAACCTGAAAGTCGATGGAGCCGAGATCAAAGCCGACAATGTCTATAACGACCGGAAGAACGAGGGGATCTATAACTATCTCCTCGAGACCCACGCGTTCAACGTCACCGGCATCAAGGGCGGCGTCGCCGGAGAGCACATCGTGACGGTGACAAACGACGGGAGGAAGGACGACGTCTTTGCGGCCTACGGCGTCGGCCTCCTGGTCGTCACCGAAGATCCTGCCGAACCGGAGATGACCTACTGGATCGCGGAGGGATCGGATACGCTCTATGCCAACCCGGACTTCGGCACGACGTCTGAAGACTGTATCACGACAGCGATCTTCAACGAGTCTATCGACCTCTCCGGAGCCGGTGAGGCGCGTCTCATCCTGGTAACCACAGCAGGTTCGGGGATGGACGACGACGAGCACCGGATCTTCTTCAACAGCGGTGAGTGGTTCAACCTGCTCACTGCCGGCTCTTCAGCGATCAGCGTGGCCGACCTGGACGCGAGACCATACCTCCGGCAGTCAGGGAACGAGGCGGGGATCCAGAGCCTCATCACCACGACGAAGGGGGATTATATGGAGAACCGCGCCGTCATCCTCGTCGTCAGGAAGGGCATCCCGCCGGCGGGCTACGAGGCGAACGCTACGCCCACGGCGAGCACTCCCGGGACGCCGACGACATCGTCCTCCGGCGATACTGGATCGCGGTTCGCCCTGAACGTCACGGGTGGTCGGATCGATGCTGCACGCATCATCGCCGACGGCGGGGCTGTCCAGCTGTATATCCCTGAGGGAGCAGTGATCACCGACGGTGCCGGGAGCCCGATCTCGGCGCTGACGCTGCAACGGCTCAGGCCCGACGACGCGGGGGATACCGAGCCGGCCTACGCGATCGGCAGCGAGGATATGATCAGCGACCTGCCGTTGACGCTGACCATCTCCGTGCGCGATACGGGAGGCGTGATCGCCCGGTACGGCCGCTCTTCGGGCACCTGGCAGCCGCTAAAAACCACGGCCGACACGGCGGAAGGCAGTGTCTCGGCAAAGATCTGGCAGGGGGGCTGTTGACCAAATTCCATCAGGAGTATAGCTTGGATTTGGAGGAAAACTCCAATAAGCTTGCAAGTCGGTTTCTGGTCCGCAAACAATTTTATCTAATCCTGCATTTGCTTGTGGTTGTTGATAAAATTTTACCCAAGCCGTATCTATCGAAGAACATCCATTTGCTTCTGGGTTTTTTACCACCCATAAAAACTCTACTTCAACTTGTGCAGAATCACCAAAACTACTTAATGGGTTTATACAAACATTTGCGGTTGGATTATGTAAATCATCATAAGATTCTAAAATAACATCTTTTGCACTCCAAAACCCTGTTGCCCAACTTGATCCTGTTACACCAGCAGTTAGGGTAACACAATTTCCACAAATTTCGAATTGGTTAGGATCGGCAACTGCTACTGGTTGACGCGCAAACACCACTCGTTTAGTTGCAGTATTTGTACACTCCAAACCATTTGCCATTATTTTTTCTGTCCACACAAAATCTACCGCATAAGACAAGACTGAAGCCCCATAAGAAACAGAAACTTGAACCTCTGCTTGATTATTTCCTCCTATAAACAAAGGTGATATTGGTGTTCCATTGTGATAAGCTTTCCACGAACCTGTTCCTGTTACGTTAAATACTTTTATCCAACAAGTATTTCCACAAACAGTATCAACATTTGGTGTGGTAAAAGGTTGTGGATTTGGAATAAATGTAATTGTAACTTGATCTTCGTCCCAACATTCTCCATTCTCTTCTCTCCAAGTAAACACTTGTGTTCCTGTAGATAGTACTGTTGTTGTTGGATTAGAACTTTGCTCAAAAGAGCCATTTCCCGACCAATAACCGCTATTACTAGCATGGCTCAATATTGCATTTAACTCTATTTCATTACCACAAACTTGAGAATCTGCTCCTGCATAAGCGTTTGGTTGCTCATTAAAATACACTATAATGTTGTCTGAAGCACTACAAACTCCATCAACTACAGTCCATGTAAATGTTAATTGTCCATAATCACCTTCTTTCAAAACATCAAGTTCATTACTATTTATAGTTTGCCCACCTAGAGGAAGAAAATCTCCGTTAGCTGTCCAAGTTCCAATTGAGCCAGCACTAGGCGCTGTAGCAACTAAATGTGCTGTTAAACCACATACCGACATTGTTGTTTGTGCTATATGTGCTACTGGAAGAGGATACCAAACTACTGGGATGCTCATACTTAGAGAATAGCAAGGATCGGTTAAGCTAACATGACTTCCACTAATATTTCCTGCTAAAGCAGAAACATAAAAAATTGTTCCAGTTTCTCTAAATTCTATAGGAATATCTGTATAGCAAAATTCTGGTTTTGTAGCATTATATGCATAAATTGTTGGCGGTATATTGCCATCATGTAAAACATATTCAAGCATATCGTTTGCATCTAGCACTGCATTATTGTTGTGTGATAAAGTATTTGTACATTCTCCTACACAAAGTTGAAGTGGAGATGAAGGTGAAATTGTTCCTGCGAAAGTAGTACAACCACAATTTCTATAACCATTCAAAACATATTCGCTACAATCATGAACATCGCTAACAGTAATACTATAACTAGTTTGACTTGGAAATTGATGAGAGAAATTTCCTGTTAGTGTTTGTTGACCTTGACCATAATCTACAAAAAAAGTTGCTGGATTTCCCTGATTATTAACCACATTGAAAGAAACGGTATAATAATCACCTGTTCCATCACATACATTATCTGAAAAGTTTGTAACAGAAACCGTTTCATAAATCACAACACTTATTTGGTCTGAATCTGGACAAGGTCCACCAATGTTATAACTTATATTCCATGTTCCTCCACCAGCAGTACCTGGATAAAAAATATTGTTTATAATTGAATTTTCTGGAGCATTTGTTGTCCATATTCCACCTCCATCAACAGCTTGTAGCTGAAATGGAGCATCATTTGCACAAACTGGTCCGACTGGAGTGATTGTTGCATCAGAAGGCAATGTAAAGAATGTTTCACTTTTTACAGTAGTACATTTTGGCGATCCTGGAGCATTAATTGATTCTTTAACTGTCAAAACAAAGTCGCTTGTTGTGTGAGGATAATCAGCTGTACCTTTCACAATTTGATGAGAAAGTTGATTTCCTGTAAATCCAGAGCCAGTACACGACCAAGTATGACTAGTTATACTAGAAGTTACTGTATATCCACTTGGTGGAATAGGTGAAGGCACAACATATATAGACGCTGTATTTGCAGCACAAGAGTTATCATTTATTACAGAATAAATTTCATCAGAATCATAAACGAATGTTGTTTGTCCACAACTTGTTTGAGCACTAAATACTAAACGTGCCATTGTTAACGCTCCATAGTCAACAGGTTGACAGTCGTATATTTGAATAGCCCAACCTGGATCTCCAGCCATATATCCGTAAATTCTTTCCCAGGATTCGGCAGGTGCATACACACCTTGCAAAGGAACTGGAAGATCGCAAATACAAGGCACATGAGCTGGATTACCTGGTGTTAATTCAGGACCACCTAGCCAATAATTTGTAGAAAAACAAAATTCGTCCAAATGATTTCCATCGTTACAATTAGTACCTTCATCTTCTGGAGCACAGCCTGTTACTGCCCATGGGATAGTTGTATTACTTTGAAAAGCCCCACCTAAGCCCCAGTCAGAAGCTGATGGCAAAAGTGCAACAACCCCGTCGTTGCCAGGTTCGAGTGTTGTTGCCCCAGGAGCTTTCAAGTAAAAACCTAAGTCTGATACATAAGTATGGTTAGCCCAAAAACATATTTGGATATAAGTATTTTCATCTATTTCAAAATCTATTCCTGGTGGATCAATAATATGAAACTCAGTGTCTAAAGGATTTACCTGTGCGTTCAATGTAAATGTTTCACAACCCGGTTCAATAGGATCAATATGCACATATGTTTGATTAACCCAAACCCAAGCTTTATAGCAAGTAATTGTTCCCGAACAATTTACTTGTGCCATATAAAGACCAGAAGTTAATCCAGTTGCAACGCTACCAACTTGTCCTAATGCAGAGTAAGAAAGTCCATCATAAACAAACCAAGTAACTGTACAGCCTCCAGCATTGCTTACCTGTAGTTCTCCAACAGCATTATTAGTTTCGTCTGAACAAAACACAAAAACCAAATCATTTTGACCGCCACCAGCCAAGTATTGAGATGAATAATTTGTGCTAAATGATGTCTCAGCACTAGGAGCAATTATCTGCGAAATAGCAAAATTTGTAAAGGCTATTATTATGCTAAGTAAAATTATTTTTTTCATGATATAAATTTTACAAGGTTGTTTTCAAAAATTCATCTATTGTTATAAAATTTCCTTCAAATAAGACATGTTTGATTTCTATCTTTTTTAACACTATTCCAAAAGTAGAAAGATAATTTTGTTTTTTCATTCTTAAATAACAAGATCTTTGATTTTCATACCTTTCACCTCTAGATTTTATGCTAAATTTAGTAACATTCGACAATTCTTTTACCGCAATAAATACTGGTTTCGAAGACTCGTGTTCAAAGATATTGTGTAATTCGAAATAACAAATTACTTCATCTGGATATTCAGAAGAAGTGATAAAAAAACTTTCTAAGTTGTTGATTTCTATATATCTTTCAGTTTTTTTATTAATATCATTTTGGGCATAAGTACTAAAGCCACACACAATTATAAAAGCTAAAAAAGCACTAAATTTTAAAGTATTTTTCATATAACAATTTTTAAACTATACAAATATATAAAATATTAAATTAATAATCACTATAAATAAGACATTAATTTACATCATTTCGTTGCATGATAAAATAAAAAAAACCTGAAAATTCAGGTTTTTTTTATTTTTTATTTTTGTTAGTCTCTAAACAAGTATAAAACTCCATAATAATGGTATTCTAGTTTATCAAGACCTATTGCTTTGATATTATAGTAATACACGCCTGGAGCTGATTTTGAACTTCCATTAATATTTCCGTCCCATCCTGCTTCATAAGTTTCCCAATCTGTCCATTCATAAACTGTTTGTCCCCAACGATTTGAAACAACTCCTTTAAATTCTTTTAAGGATTTAGCTTTTACTTGGAAGAAATCGTTGACTCCATCGCCATTTGGTGAGAAAGCATTAGGTACTTCAATTTCGCTTTTTTCTTCAACATAAACACATTCATCTAACCTAGCAGTATCACGACATTCTTCCAAATCTCGGTTCATAACAATTAAAAACGGTTCATAACAACCACCTTTTGTATAAACGTGTTCTACAATAGAATCGCATGTTTTTTGTGGTGAAGTACCATCGCCAAAATGCCATTCGCATCTTTTTCTAATATCATCATAATCTGATTGATTTAAAAATATTGCTTTAGCTTCAGGAGCTACCAATTCTTCTAAAAGCATACTTGGTGCCAAGTCTATTTTAGCTTCTATCACACCAATAGGCTCAACAGTGTAAGTTAATGTATCTAAACAACTAGATGTTCCAAAAGTTATTGTATAATATTGGTCATGTTGGATATTTGGTGTCAAATACGTAGTGGCTATTCTATAATCACCTTTAGGAATATTAAATACTGTTCTGATTGCCTCTCCTGGTTCTGGTCCATGATCTGGATCTAACCATCTAAAAATGTTACTATCAAGAGTGTCAACGAAGATTATTCCACCTTTTCCAAGTAAACAAGTATCATTAATTATAATATGTTCAAAATCTGGAATTGGAGGTTCATAAACTGTATCTATTGTAATAGTGCTTGCACAACCCAAAGAACTTTCAGCAACTAAGCTAATTCTATGTAAAGTATCTATACTGCTCCAACGCACAAAATTCAAATGCCTTGCACCAAGACTATTATTTTCTGAAGAATCTAAAATTCCTGAGTAGAAATTCCATGTGTATTTTGCTAAAGTATCTTCAGCTGCCGAGATTGTAGCAAGTTCTCCAAAACATTTTGGAGGAATAATAATAATATCTGAACTTGGTATTCGAGCAAAAGTTACTTTGATTGTATCTTTACCTGTACAGCCATTTGAGTTGTCTTCTGTCCAAATTACATTAAAATATGGTGTTGTAGAATTGTTTGTAAATGCTGCTTCAACATAAGTGTTTGGGTCGTTAACATTTTCAAAAGTAAGGTTTGCTTCTGTAGGCGTTGACCAATAACCAGTTCCTGAACTTGGAATAGCGTTTAAATATCCTGTTTTTCCACAGAACAAAGTATCGCCTCCTGCATTTGGTATTGGCGTTTCAATAAAATGAATTCTCAAAGGTCCGGCTGTATCTGTACAAAATCCTGTTGATAAATCAGGTCCTGATTGTTCTATCCAATAAAAGTCATAATATCCGTAATGTGGAACCTTTACCCAGGTATTATTAGAAAATTTATCTCCAAACAATACTCCTGAATTAGTATTATACCAATAGCCAGTAATTCCGGTACTTGGCATTTCTGCTCTTAAATTATAGAAAGTTAATCCGCAAACTGTTGAATCTGGTACATCGGTTAAAATAACTGCTTGCGGTTTTTTCCAAAAAGTTATAAGTACTGTATCAATAGAAACGCACATACCATTATATTCCATCCAAACAAATGGGATTGTTCCATAGCCTGCACTTGTTACTGTGGTAGTTGGACTAGATTCATCTTGCATGCTTGTTCCATTAGATTGCCACATTCCAGTATATCCTGCAGACTGAGCTGCCAGTGTTGTTGTTTTTCCACATACATCTTGGTCTTCTCCTGCATTTATTATAGGTTTTTCGATAAATTCAATTTGAACGGTATCGGTAGAGTAGCAACTAGTATTATTTGCATTACTTTCTCTAAATACAAATTTCCAAATACCTACTACACTAACAGTTACATGAGAATTTGGATCATATGTATTTTCTATATCTGCTGTTTCGTATGGTATTGGAATTGTTGACCAAACGCCAGTAGGATTATAGTTAGAGCTTGCAGGAATACTCCAAAAAGCTTGTAAGTCAGTTTCGAGTCCACAAACAGAAGCATCTAAGCCTGCATTTGCTTGAGGAATTTGATAAAAAGTTACCCACATTGTATCTAAGGCAACACAACCAGTATTTTTAACAGTCCAAATAAACGGATATGTAACATGAGCAGAGTCGCCAAAACTTGCTGGCGAAGGGATAGTTACTGTAGCGTCAGGCGAAGTAGGATCATCAAATGGGTTTTGAACATAAGGACTTACCCACCTTCTGTTTGCCCATTCTGAACCTATTGCGTGAAGTTGTATAGTGTTTCCACAACGTTCTGCTGCATCATTGTCGATAAGAGCAACTGGTTTTTCTGAAAAAGTAATGTATGTTGCTACAGAATCCTTACATTGAACTCCATTAGCAACATTTGTTTCTCTCCAAACAAATTTCACAGTTCTGCTATGTTCGTTTGCTGGATATCCAGGTATCGTAACAGCTGTATTTGATGAACTTGCTCCATTTGCATAATTCACACCATTTAGAATTTGATTATTATAATAAGCTGCCCAAAGACCCGAACCAACAGTATTTAACACATTTAAGCTACCATTAACTCCACACACAGTATCGTAAGTGTTTGTTATTACTGGATTTGGTTTTTGAATAAATGTAATTGTAACCTCATCTTCGTCCCAACAAGGTCCGATACTTTCACGTAAAACAAAAGTTACTGCTCCAAAAGTTGAGCCTGTAACTTGAGTTTCAAAAGATGTTGCAGAAGCGAAATTACCATTTCCTGTCCAATTTGCTACAGAGCCAGTTACCGATTGAATTCCACTCAATGTTATTTCGTTACCACAAGTAGTTGCATCTGCTCCTGCATAAGCATTTGGCTGTTGAATAAAATCAAGAGTAATATTATCACTTGAAACACAAGGACCATTAACAACTGTCCAAGTAAATGTATGTGTTCCTAGTGTATTAACCAAAATATCTGTGCTTGGATTATTAACAGAACCTCCATTAGTTGGAATAAAATCCACAGTAGAACTCCAAGTTCCGGTTAATCCAGCTTGTGGTGGAGTAGCATTTAAGAAACCTTCTTTTCCACAAAAACTTGTTGTTGTTTGTGAAACATGAGCAACTGGAGTAGTAAACCAAGTAACTGGAAGAGGAGATGACTGATCCATACATGGGTCGCCAGGGTTTACAATACCTCCTGCGTCATTTCCAGCTCTAGCGGCAATGTGATAAGTAATACCATATTGACCATTTGGTATTTCTGAAAAACAAATATTTGGAGTAGATTTTCTTGCTAAAATTTGAGAAGGATTGCTAGGAAGAAATAATACAAACTCTAAAATATCATTAGCATCTAAAACATGAGCTCCGTTATGAGTAACAGTATTACACTCATTATCACAAAGCATAATAGCAGCTGTAGTTGTCATCTCGCCAGCGTTGGTTGTGCATTGTGCATTAACATAAAGTGTAGAACCTACAAAAACTACTAAAAAGTAAAATATTTTATTTAAAAAAGTTTTCATAAATTTTTATTTTGTTTAATAAATATAACGTTAAATTTTATTTTTAGTTTGCAAATATCTCAAATTTATTTGTAAATCCTTACATTATATTGTTTTTTTATACTTATATAATAAAAAAAACCTGAGCAATCAGGTTTTTTTTATTTTTAATTGTTTAATTATTCTCTCATTAAATGGAAAGCTCCCTCCATTTCGTAAACATTACCATCAAATCCAGTAGCTGTAATAGAATAGAAATACACTCCTGGAGCAGCTTTTGAGCCTCCATTTATATTTCCGTCCCAACCTGCTTCATAAGTTTCCCAATCTGTCCATT
>ENA-UOOK01006861-UOOK01006861.1-fermentation-metagenome-genome-assembly--contig:-NODE-6861-length-10641-cov-11.127621_pt1 | contig 10641 bp, 11 predicted proteins | sample MGYA00245777_ERZ724023 | MGnify/ENA primary metagenome ERZ724023 (study PRJEB28704, sample SAMN03018312) | fermentation metagenome | biome: anthropogenic terrestrial biome; feature: soil... | reverse complement strand
ACGTGGCCTTGCAGATGAAGACAAAGAAGGGAGGGAAAAAGAAATGAGCATATTCCGCAGAACTCAGAACGATAAAGAGGACGCTCTTAGCACAAAGAAGAAAGAAGTCCGGCTGGACAGGCAGCGTATCGCGAATGCAAAAGCAGACGCAAAGGTCGAAGAACAGAGGTCCAAGACCGAAGCCAGGAGGTCCAAGACGAGGGTCCGCGAGAACGCCGGCGGGGCCACGGTGCAGATAAAATTCACAGAACCTCTGCCACAGAAGAAAACCCGCTCCAAGGGGAAGAGGAAATGATCTCCGCCCGGAGAAGGGCGAAAGCGGCCAAGTCCCAGAGCAGACGCGCCAGCAAGCAACCCAGGCACAAAGACGGGCGGTTCAAGGCCGAAACGGGGAAGACCAAATATAGCGAAGCAGTGCAGAAAAAAGACATCCAGAAAAATGGCGACATTGTAACGGTGGAAACAAAGAAGAAAAGAGTAGAGGTAGGCGGGGAAACATACTATATCCCCGTGGACGAGACGGGGTACGTACCTATGTTCGCTCTCGCTTCGAGGTTGCAGAATATTGACGAAGGGGGTCGCAAAGGAAGCAAAAGGAATATTCTGAGGGACCTGAACACCGACTCGGAATCAGTCGTAAAAGGCAAGCGCTTAACTCCGGAAGAAGTGGCCGAATGGTGGGCGCACCCTAATGAAAGTGACATAGATGGTATCGATACAACCAAGGACTGGGGAAAAATAAGGGGATATTCCCGGCAGAAGTATGATGCTTCAAGGAAGATAATGATCCTCGATGCCAAAAAGGACGTAGATGCTGAAATACGTAGGGTCCTGATGGATAATTTTACCAAGGGAGAGCTCGACAAGATGGCATCTGGTAACGGAGTGACGGTCGTTGTCGAGAATATGGGAGATGCAGGATCTTACGACCCGGTGAACAAGACAATACGTCTAAATCCTCTCTACTCGAAATCAGATAGCACGATCACCCATGAGTTCACACATCATCTTCGTTTGAAAGATAATAAACGGAATGGAGAGGTCACAAGGTCTAGGGTAGAAGACTCAATATCCGGTGAAGATAGAAATCTGGAAGAAGCCGCCACAACCGCAGAGACATTGACGCGCCTCACACCATACAAGAAGGTGGACAATACAGGCTATCACGGTAGTATGGCCAATTGGAATGACAAATTAGGGCATGAGCTCGTTGATAGAGACAGGAAGATATTCGTTGGGAATGCGGAGTATGGGCTCAAGGGGCTTCGTGGCAAGCGGGCCATCGATGCTGTGGAGACGAAATTCGATGAATCAGAAATTTCTAAGCTGAAAATGTCTTATTCCTCAGAAAGCGCCAAGACGACGCTTGATAAACATAGAAGGGATGTTAAGAAATAATATTATATAATATTAACATAATTGTTCAACATGGACGATGAATTGAAGCGGATTAGGACACATTTCAGGGAGCAGCAATACAAGATGGCAATGTGCATATACAGGCTCCAGAAGGAGACGGGGATGAGCTTCCGCGAGGCAAGGATCGCGATGATCGACAGGGGCGAGAGCGCATTGGCCATTTCAAGAGAATTCGGAATGAACCAGGACGCTTACAGAATGGCCAGCCTCAGATCGGAAAGGAAATTATGCAAGACGGGAAAGACCTTAGAAGAGTTCTGCGGAGAGGATTTTCCAGCGTTCATCCTTGCTGACTGAGGGCCCAGCCAAGGTTCAGCAGACTCGCCCATGTTGCGCTTGGTCTTTCGCCTTTGATTCTCAGTACCAAAAGGATACGTATGTGTCAGTCCCCGTGCCGGAATCAGATAGTGCATTTTCCCTCGAAAGACAAACAGGCTCCGAGGAATGCTGATAGTGGGCATTTTTATTTTACATTTTTGCGGCATGTTCCCCCATGATTCTGCGAAGGATTGGCTGAAAAATTTAAAAAATAATAAATACCAACACGAAACATTTGTTAGTATGGACGAACCATGGTTGAGGATGACCACTGAGGGCGAATATGCTCTTTACGTCTACAGACTGCAGAGCCGATGCGGGCTGACCTTTAAGGAGGCCATAGGCGTCCTCTCTCCTCCTGCATACACAAAGCAGATCTCCGAGTATTGGGGTATAACCGAAGAAGCGGTGATCAATGCCAGAAGAAGAGGGTGGAGGAAGATCCGTTTAGAGGTGGGCGAAGACAATTGGGACGCTATGGACGAGCTTGCGCCCACGCACTTCTGGCACATCTTCTGATTGAAAATAGTTTATATTCCACAAAAGATGTCGTTCCCCATGCCGGAATCAGATAGTGCATTTTCCCTCGAAAAGACAAACAGGCTCCGAGGAATGCTGATAGTGGGCATTTTCATTTTCCATTTTTGCGGCATGTTCCCCTATGAGACCGTCCCGGGAGTGGGGCATCTGTTGGTGGGCGCATTCTTCATGCTCTCCGGCTTCGGGCTGATGGAGAGCTTCAAGAACAAAAAGAACTACCTGGACGATTTTATCGGCAAGAAGACGGCAAGGCTCCTGGTCCCGGTCTGGATTGCAGGATTGCTGGTATCGGTTTTCCAATGGTTCGTTTTCGATAATCATTCGATCCTCAACGATCAAAGATATCTTTTCGACATCATTTCCGGAGGACCTGCGTCGACCACCACTTGGTTTGTCGTCGAACTGATTTTTTTCTATATGGTCTTCTACATTTCATTCAAATATCTGAAACCCAAACTGGCCATTGTTGCGGTTACAGCAATGTCCCTTCTCATGATGGTGCTGCTGTCTCAGCAGCAGCCCATGTGGTATGGCTCCGGCATGATGTTCCCCGTGGGCATCATATGGTCATATTACAGAGACAAAATAGAGTCTGTCAAGCCGCATGATCTGTTGATCGTTTCAATATGTGCAACACTGATTCTGACATATGCCGTTTCCAAGTACTTGGAACCTGCAATCAATAATCTGATCTATGGAAATCTCCAATGTCTATTGGTCGGGACGATATTGCTGGCCTCGCTGGTGATGAGGAAAAACAATATTGCACGGTGGTTGGCCGCACTGCTCCTCTGTAACATCGTCTATTATGCTTCAGGGGTTCAGCTGGGCCATCTTGACAATCTAGCTACGATCCTGCCCCTGATAACGATACTGTCGATAGTGGCAGGCTTGGACATACTTTCCCCCATGACCGACTTTATGGGCGAAATTTCATATGAATTTTATATAATTCATGGGACGATGATTCTGGTTTCCAAGGAATGGTTCCCGGATTTGATGACGTGCCTCATATCTAGTTTCGTATTATCGCTGGTCTTCGCGTTCTTCATAAAACGTGTCAGTAATATTTTCTTCGATAGTAAGAAAAGGAAGTCGGTAACTTCAGGATGATATCAGGATGGCACACCTAAGGTCAGAAAGAAAACTCTGTAAGACAGGAAAGACATTAGAGGAGTTCTGCGGAGAGGATTTTCCAGCGTTCATCCTTGCTGACTGAGGGCCCAGCCAAGGTTCAGCAGACTCGCCCATGTTGCGCTTGGTCTTTCGCCTTTGATTCTCGGTGCCGAAAGGATGTGTATCAGTCACCTATCAACCTTTCAATTTTTTCTTTTTCTTCGTTCTGCGACGCTTCGTAGTGTTCAGATTGCAGGACCAATGCAAAATCTTACGTTCAGAGAGGACATGGCAGTGTTGTCTCCGTCGTCGCATGCAGGCAAGCTGGCAGAAAAATGGGGCACGACCAAAGAAACCGTCCATAACGCTAGCCGACGTGGCTGGGATAAAATTCTATCGAAAGTCGGAGAAGATTGGGACGCTATGGACGAGCTTGCGCCCACGCACTTCTGGCATATCTTTTGACAATACGAATTTCGATGGAGCTCCCTACGGATTTCGGATTTACTTGTAAAACGAATCTTCATCCCGGGATTGCCTTCGCTGTTGCAAATTACGCACTCAATCTCTTCTTTTCCATACCCTACATTCACAAAACAATCGCATCCGATGCAGTCGTCCGTTAAGTTTGCATACGTCCCTGGATGTGAACATTATCGACCCGTCCTAACCCTTCCAGGCGTCGGTATGTTCCAAGATGTCGTAGTCGGGCATATATTTCTCTGCCTTGGTATTCAGGCCCCATGTACGTCAATTCCGGATGAGACCTCTGACATATTAAGTGGTTAGAGTTTTCACGTTCGGGTATTTTTCACCAATTATGACGTATTCATAAGCATAAACACTCTTTTTATCATTAGTCGACATGAATTTACCATTTTCATCTCTATATGGGGTGAGTGTTTTCGAAGAGATTTTTCGCTTCTTGATATCTATAATCTTAAAACCTTTATCTTTCATACATTGACATATGAATGTAACGTTGTCCACTTCCACGTTACGGTATTTTGTGTTTCCAACAACAAGGAAGATTATCCCCTCATCGGACAAGAGGCCATACATGTTGTCAACTGCTTTGCTCATGTCTAAGAAGTATTTGGTCACTGATTTTGCAATAGCATGATCCTTTGGTTTTAGGGCGTTGTATATTCCCTTCCCGATATCGTTTATCTCATTGAGGATAGTATCTTTAAAATTCATGTCCTTGCTGCCTATGGTCCCTTTACGAAGACTCCTGTAATCGTCGACATAACCCAACCACAGGGTCGATAATTGATGGATGTCTGCGTATTCATATGATGTAACATATGGGGGACTTGTAACAATCATGTCAACTTTCGGCCAAGAATCTCGGTGTTCCAAAATACTTGCGGTTTCAATTACGACTTTTGATCCCTTGAGTTCTTTCGATGATTCAATGGTTGCGCTGCGCATTACTTTTATCTGTTTTTTGAAAGCCTCTAATACATCTTGAGGAGTTTTGTCAGGATCTATCTGGGGCTTAATCGATTTGGCTAACCATCTGGATGTTCCCTTGAGTATATTTGAGAAACCTACAAGGAAAAAGTTCCTGTATTTTCCATCTGGAACTGTGTTGATTATTGCAGCCTTGAGGTGGCTGAGTTCACGCATTTGTTTATCCTCAAACCAATAGAATATCCTATTGTTAATGGGTTCCATAATTATGTCGTCACGGGTTCTTTCAAATCTTTTCACAATTCGTTCATAGTATTTTTCGTTGACAGAGTCTTGATATTTCTCACTTTTGACCTTGGCAATGAGGGTAGCAACTGGATTTATGTCGCATCCCCAGAAATCGATGCCGTTCCTTCTGGCTTCGAAGGCTGAGGTTCCACAGCCGCAGAATGTATCAGCGACAATCTTGATATTTTTTCCTTTAGAGTTTGCATACTCCAACGATTTTGTTATAATGAAAGACTTGAACTTAGCAGGATAGTGGTGAATCCGATGTATTGCCAATTCCGAAGAGTTTCCCGACTCCCACTGCGGATCTGCGACCATTAAGTCAAGATCGTATATTTCATAGGCATTCATCATTGAATCACACAATGTCCATTCTAATACACCGTATGGATATACTCCGGATATACTTTATTACTCAGGGAACAAAGAATTGTAAGACTCTTGGGCATAGTCCGGAATTTCACGTATGGCTTCTTTTAACCTAACTTTTACGGCATCAGGTGCAAGTTCGAGAATTACCTGTGTTCCCACAGGAGTATTTTCTACAATAGAAATGCTCCTAGGTGCAAGATGATCTATAGAGCGTACCCATTCTTCTATTTGTTTGGATGTGTATTTCTCCCTCGTCTTTTTCTCTAAAATCATTGAGATCATTTGAAGACCTGGGTTTTCTTCTCCTCTTTCCATTGCTTCGTTGATTGCATCCACTATATCGAAATATGGGGGCCTGATCACTTCTTTATGGCTTAAGTTTTCAACCCATTCTTTGCATTGCACTGGTGTTTTACAATCACGGAATAATCCCTCAATTTCCTCGAGATTCAATTGTCTTGGTATCGACAAAAGTAGTAGTCTGACAAAAACGGACACAGTCATAACCGTGACAGAATTCTTCACACACATAGATGTTAAATTGCACTGCTCTTCGCCATCATCTAATTCCCCTTGAAATTTTGGACCTAAAACAAATGCATAGTTAGCCTTGTCATCATCTCTGTGTTTAACAATTGCTGCAAAATTGACATCCTTTGCTGAAATTGCTCCTTCCTGCGATGTTTTTGCATCGAAAGAAACGGAAAAATCCATACAATCTCCAGATTTGTTGTATCCTCTCTTGGCGATGGCGACTCCTTCTGATTTTCCACTGCCTCCTTTTGGTTTAACATGGAAACCGAGTATTCTGAATGCCTTGCACATCGCTGTCTCAAGTTCTTTTGAATCCATACTGCGCGCGGCATCTTTGATTTCTGATGCACAACTTAGAACGCCTTCGTCGTCAGCAGAAGCCATCTGACGTAATATGTTGTCTCTACTTAGCATCAAAGTCCGCACAAATTTACTGTCTGAAATCCCATGCAGAAACGCTTCTGTGAAAACCTCAGATACAGCAAGAGCATTAATAAATCTATGTTCCTTTCCTGAAAATATCGAAACAAATGGATGAAGTTCATTTATTCCTAGTACTCTGGTAATGGGATCGAATCTCGCAATGGGGGATTTCACATCCATGTCGACTCTTTTATCTATATTTGATATGACTTCAAGCGGTTTGTCTGATAATTCATAGGATTTCAGGGCGTTCTCTATTTTTTCGGAGTCTATATTTTTATCGATATGAGATATTAATGTTGTTTCTCCAGCATCGAGATCCCCACTTATCATTCTCTTAAGGACGGAATGAATTGGTTGCGAACTAAACATTGGAGATATCCGACTCGCCATACTGGAGGCTTCTTGATGATTGGAGTCAGTGTTATTATAATAGTGATTAACAACTTCATTTTCTATCTTTTTCTTTACGTATTTTCTTAGTTGTTCATACGCTGGCGTATCTATCACTTTCTCTCTAGTGGATGTGATGAAATTATCTAATTCATCAGCATGCACAATGAATCTGGTTCGGTTAAACGGACCGAATGAGAACGGAGGCCAAGACAGTGTAGGATCATCTAAGTTTATCAGTCGGTCATGTACTTTTAGAAATACTCCATGACTTCTTCCATATCTATCCGACTTCGTTTTAACAAGTGAGTCTCGATAAAGCGTTATTTCTCCATGGATGCCTTTGATGTTTTCAAGATCCATTAACCATTTTTCATTAGAACCAAGATAACATTTAGCGCCCATTGTTTCTGCAGTCTTATCCTCATACCCTATTGTCCAGTGCTTTAATTGTTTCATGTCCAACTTAGATGATTTGATTTCCTGGCCATTGTAATACATCCTAAATTTTTCATTTAATGGCAGTGCTGTGCTCAATATCCACTTTAGCCTACCTACTGATATTTCTTCGACTTTTTGTTTGAGGTCGGTCATCAGTGAAACAGTCCACGATTCTGATGATTTATCTCCGAACATCTTCACTTTATTCGGTTTTTCCAACAATCCATAAGCATGGGCAACAGCTCTAGCTTCGTTTTCTGTGAGTTGTCGCTCCGAGATCTCTACACTATCCTTTTCTTTTGCGATGCTTCCATAATCCATGGTCACTGCAATGTACTCGCCATCTTTTTTTGAGATATGTGTCAATTTATTTGCCAGAATGAAAGTTGCCAATTTACCGATGCCAAATTTACCAATGGGGTGTCGATCTCCTTTAATGTCATCTCTTTTTTTGGAGAATCCTACGAGCCACAGGTCTTTGAATTCGTCTCGGTTCATCCCCTTGCCATTGTCGCATACCCATACAAAGTCATCTTTAGTTAGATTATCTGGGACAGAAATTGAAACTTTGTCTGCGCCAGCATCGTATGAATTACAGATTAATTCTTCGAAGGCCTTGTTGGTGCTTGAATAAAGTCCCTCGGAAAACAATTCTAAAGATCGATAGGTTATCTTAACTGGTATCTTATCAATCTCTGTACCGACACTCTCTAAATTTGTATCAGGAATCATGTGTAACAACGTCCTATTGAATTTTGGCCAGCCCGCCCAGCAACCAAAAGAAGCCGGTGTGGCACTTATACTGTTTTCGGTCATTTTCGGAGACCTATCCTGCTTCGATGTTTGTATAGTCCCCTCATCAAAACTGTTTAATCGTCCATTTCGGATGTTTGTTTATTTACGTCATTTTTCATAGTATGTAAATGTCCCACAATCTGTCATAACATCTCTTAGTGCGGTTCTTCCGGGCATCGATTACTTATAATCAGCTCACAGAATCCCTTTGCTCCGAAGATGGCTCGTAATCCATCTCGGCACCACTCGCAGCTAGTTCGCCCGACATGATGTGTTTGATGTCCGCGAGCTTCACAGCAATGGCACGGCCGACCTCTGTGAGCTCCACGATCGTAAGGTTGTTTTGGAACCGGTCTGTTGTCATGGAAACTATGCCTGACATCTCCAGCTCATCGAGCTTTCTCGCGTTGATATTGCTTCTTCCGGCCCTGGAATACAGCTCTGTTTTTTTCAGAGGTCCGGATAAGTGAAGTGCCAAAATCATGTTTATTTTGATTTTATCACCCAGGCAGGAGCCGAGATCGCTTTCCACATATCGTTATCAACGATTACCAATACAAATTAGATTACGGTTTTCAATATCAAGGATTAACGAAATCCTTATATGTACTGAAGGGATTACTTGAATAAAGAAATCCCGTTAGGAGAAAACATGGCCGAAATTCTGATCGCACCGAAAATATCTCCCGGATGGAGAATATGCCTCACTGAGGAATTCTGTAAGACAATAGATGTGAACGTCGGAGAAAGAATAGTCATTCTTCGCAACGACGAAGGCGATATCGTCATCCGTCCCAACAAGGCGATCGCATGATCGTCTACCTCGTCGACACGGAGACCACGGGCCTCAAAGGCTGTTACTGCGGAGATAAGGTCGTCGACATCGGCATAGTCGAGGTCGACACGGCGCAGATGACCGTTGAACCGGTCTACTCCGAGATCGTCGGCTACGATGTCAGTAAGTGGTCCGATGAGGACAGGAACGCATGGATTTTCGTCCATTCCGATCTGAAGCTCTCCGACGTCTCCGCCGGCAAGCCTCTGGACGATGTCGTTCGTGAAGTCCGCGAGATCCTCAACTATAATGTCTGCACCTCATACAATGTTAACTTCGATTTCGGCCACTTCCTATCATACGCTCCATGGGCAATTCACTGCGAGCTCGCCCCGGACGTCATGCTGGCCGCCCACTGCATAGTCGACGGAGACCACTTGTTCGACGATGGAAGCACATCGTGGCCAAAACTCCAGAAATCGTACACGGCACTCTGCCCTGACGACCCCGTCCGCCTCGGAGGCGTGCAGGCCCATAGGGCCCTTTCGGATGCGATGCAGGCATCCCACGTGATGCTGCGCCTGATTGAGTTGGGAAGATACCCGAGAGAGATTACGCTGACCGGTGCACCATCGGGTGCGCGGTTCAGATCTGTCAGGTCTACTGACAGATTATCCGGACACGCCCCTTGCGGGAGTGACATCGCGTGTCCGGCAAACACCTTAGCTCCAGACCTGCCGAAGCAACACTCGACCGACGAGGTGGCTTGATGGGCAGGCCACGGAAAACCTTTACACAGGATGTGTACGAGTTTGTAGATTATATCAAAAAAGAAGAAGACTACAAGGAACGGACCATAAGGTATTACAGAGATGAGGGAGCTTGCATCTTCTCCTTGCTCGATAATCATGTGAGGGAGGGGATCCGCGCCAAGGATGTGACCAAGGACGATGTTTTCAAGGTCCTCGATTTCATGCGCCGCAATAATTACGCCGTGCAGACGATGAAGGGATACATTTGTGCCCTCAGGAGAATATGCATGCACCATGGCAATCCAGCCCCTCAAACGACTAAAATAAGGTGGCCCCAGGACATGAGACCGAGCGTTGATTGGCTGACGCAAGACCAAGCACAGAAATTGATAGACTGCCCCAAAACTCCGATGCAGGAGATGGTAATCCACCTAGAACTGTGCATGGGGCTCCGGCGCATAGAGGTGGCGAGGTTGCGCATCTCTGATATAGACAGCAGGCGGAAATATATGACGGTGACAGGGAAAGCCGACAAACTCAGATTGGTCCCGTTCCATCCGGATACTGGAGCCGTTCTGTCGCACTACATGGGATACCGTAACGCGCTCGTAAAGGTGGCCGTTTCCAAGGATCCTTCGGCCGAAGTCCCGGACAATTTGATTATATGGGGCAAGGGAGCACAGCTTTCTGCCTATTCGCAGGTTAAGCTCACAGGATTTGACAAACAGATCAAGGCGCTGATCCCGCAGATCGGTATCGAATTTTCGAACCATACACTGAGACGGACGTTCGGCCGTACGATGTATCGGTGCGGAGTCCCGCTGGCGACGATCGCAAAGCTGCTAGGGCATGAATCGACGGATGTGACGCTAGATTACATCGGAGTCGACTTGGACGACATGGGGTCTGCAATGTCCCAATACGTGCTCAGGTCGTCGGCCGTGGAAGAATTGTTGGAGGAGAACAGATGTGCATGAAAAAGGAAGACAGGAGTTTTGAGTTTGAAAACCCCCCTAAAAATGAGGTAGCCAGTAGAATTAGGTGGGCCCGCCCAGATTT
>ENA-UOOK01006860-UOOK01006860.1-fermentation-metagenome-genome-assembly--contig:-NODE-6860-length-10641-cov-66.988948_pt1 | contig 10641 bp, 10 predicted proteins | sample MGYA00245777_ERZ724023 | MGnify/ENA primary metagenome ERZ724023 (study PRJEB28704, sample SAMN03018312) | fermentation metagenome | biome: anthropogenic terrestrial biome; feature: soil... | reverse complement strand
ACAATCAGCATGTTAATAAAATTGGGGGGATAGGGTTTTTAGACAGTCTGACGGTCTCGGCTATGCGTAGTGCGGGATTTTAAGGCACTTCACTTTCCGTTTAGCAGTTAGTTTATTTAATGTAATTACTTACATATCAGCACTTTCGCCCGCATAACGTATAGCCATTGTTGTGCGTTCGGTGTTTTTTATTTTCGTTTCTTTTTTCAATGTCGTTTCTGTCTTGCGTTGGCTTTGGAAGCTCTTTTAAAAGCTTTGGTCGAGCGTTGGCTGGTGCGGCTTTTAAATGTGCTTACAAACAGCGTGGACTTTACATTTTACTTATCAATTCCTTTGCTTTGTCCAACGTGTATGCTCCTTTAATTTCTTTCTTGTCAAATACCATAAAGTAGGCAAAGTCATTTCCTGCTTGCCTTTCCCATTCGTTTCCAAGTCGGCATTTTGCTTCACTGTCTGAACCGTCTAAATGGTCGCCTTTGGTTTCTATTAAAATCGTCTTTCCCGATTTTGTCTGCATAATAAAGTCAGGGTAGTGGTTTGCTTTAAATCCGTTGATGTAAAATCCTTTTCCACGTTCTAAGTTTCTATGCCAAAACGCGACATTTGAGGAAGTTCCGATTTCCATTGCAACTCGTTCTTCAAATCCGTTCATTGAGCCTTCTCTTTCGTAAAGTGAATTTCCAATTGATGAGCCTGTATTTCCTGGCACAATTTCGTTGCCTAATTTCCAATTTGCTTTGGTGTTTATTTTTTGGGATTTCAATAAGTCCATAAAACGACCTTCTGCATACGAGTCAGCCAATTGGCGGATTTTACCTTTTATTTTATCCGTATAACTCCACTTTCTTACTAAAATATCTCGAAGTTGTTCGGTGTTCATACTTTTCAAAATACGCCCAATGTAAACCTTGATTTCTTGGTCGGGAATTGGGTACATATTTCCAATAATTTGCATCATTTGATGCGTGATGTCAGTTATTTGGTTGTCTTTTGGCTTGGCTAAAATGTATTCTGCAATTGGGTCTTTTACCATATTGTCTTCAATCTTGGTAAAAGATGGTCTGTATTCGTTCTTTTTAGATTCTTCTAAATCAATCTTATACAAGTCAGATGAAATTTGGTCAAAGTCAATTTTGATGTCTTCATCTGAAAGTTTAAAATCTTTGAGCAAGGATTCACGATTTAACAATTCTTCTGCTGTACCGAAAATGTCGCTTGCTGTTACTTTAATGAAGAACTGCGGAAACTCAATTTTATCAATGAAATCCTTATTGGAATCCTTGACTTTATAGCGTTTTACTTTTGTACCCATTTCTTGAAATATATTTTCGTCAACAGGTTGTTTTTCCTGTTCTTTTATTTGCTCTTCCAATTGTCGGTTTTGCTCTTCCGCAATCGTTTCTATTTCTGTAATTACCGTAGTTGTTTCAGTTTCTTCTTCGTCTGCATTTGGGTCAAACGTTACTCTGTTTTTGTCTATCGTTTCTTCTTGTTCTTCGGCTTGTTGTTCTGGGAAAAGGAAAGATTCAACTGGGTCAGTTGTAACCGTTTTCTTTTCTTCTTCGGTCATTTTATCGACTTTGCGATAATCTTTTTCGCTAAACCCTGATTCTTGCAAACCTTTTACAATGCTCTGTAAAGTTTCATTGAACTTGGCAGATGCAGTAAGTACATAAGAAAGATTTAATTGAAATGATTTGTGTTTCTGTACATAAGGTTGACGTAAAACACGACCCAAAATTTGCTCCACATCTACCGAACTTGATTTGTCTGCTAATGATGCCAAAATGTATGCAAACGGACAATCCCAACCTTCTTTCAATGCGTTGATGGTAATGATGTAACGAACTTCACATTCCTTGCTCATCAAGTCAATGCCTTTCAATTCATCAATATTGGCAGTTTTGATTTTGATATGACTTTCGGGAATACCTAAACCCAATAATTGTTCTTTCAGTTTTTCAAATGTGGTGTTGTCGTCTTTGGTTTTGGGTTGTGCTTGAAACAATACAATTGGGCGAATGTATTTACCGCCTTCGGCTTCTTGCTTTTTTGCAAGATTTTCCAATTTGCGTTGTAAGTGTAAAGCGTTGTTGATTACTTCTGTTTTGTCGTGGTTGTTATAGACGATTACAGGAAGTTTTACCATATGTTCCTTTTTCAGTTCAATGGCTGGAACAAGACTTACAATATTGCTATTGTCTTTTGGCGTTGCTGTTAAATCAAGAATGAATGAAGGATTCAAGTTTTTGAGCATATCCACACTTAAATCACTTTCGGCGTTGTGGCTTTCATCCACTACCAAAACAGGATTGAGGTAACGCAAAACATTGATTAGTGCCGTATCGTCCACACCACTCAAAATATGTTCGCTGTTTTTGTATTGCGATACAAAGGCTTCTAACTGTCCGTTTTCCTGAAATACCTTTCTATCTTCTTTATTGTTGGCTCTTAAACTGGCAAAACTCATTACAAAAATGCTCAACTGGTCTTTTACAACAGTTGGGTTAAAATTTGAACCTTGCAACAAATCTGCTTTTTGATAAATTTCTACTCGGTTGTTAAAAAGCGAATTGAGTTTATGACGATAAGGATGTTCGGGATTGGAAAGTGTATTTACCGTTTGTTGTAAAAGATTACTCCAAGGCACTAACCAAATTACGGCTTTGGGTTTTGCGGAATCGTAAGCAGAAAAAATGGTATGTAAAGCATTAACAGCTATAAAGGTTTTACCGCCTGCTGTTGGTACTTTTACGCAAACGTGGGCTGCATTAGGAATGTTGTTTTTGTAGGGCTCCATTCCTGTACCGTCCAAGGGATTGTAAGGCCCTATTTTGTCTTCCCAATATTGGTTAAAGGCTTTAGATAAACTTTTATGTTCTTGAACATAATTCAAGTATTCTTCCAAATTCTCAATTACTTTTCGCTGATAACTTTTTAATTCCATAGCCTATTTTTTTAATTTCATGATTTGTTTATCAAAGTCAGAAATAATTTTTTGTGTCTTATTAAACTGGTCATATTCTTTGCCTGCTTTGGAAATAGCTTGCCCGTGCGACTTTGTTCCTTTCCCTTCTAAAATTTTGAATTCGTTAAAGTTCAAAAACTTATCTACACTGTTTGCCAAACCTTCCATTGTAAAAGTGTTTTCTCGCTCAATCAAGTTTTCGATATAATCAAAATAGCCTGTTACTGTGCGTTCCAATTGTTTTATCTCTTTTTCTTGTAGGTAGTTTTTGGCTATAGTGGTATCAGATTTTAAGATTCTGCCTTCAGGTGCGTTTTTCCAAGTGGTCAAACCCATATTTTCTTTTTTCGCATTAGCATTTTTATAAATAATTTCAGCCGCTGTTTGTCCTGTAATAGCAAAATGAAACTTGTTTTGCACCATTGCATAAAAATTCTTGGTGATTTCAGCTTTTGGGTCGTAATCAATGCTACATTCTGCAAATATGTCGGTGATTTGCTGGTAAATTCTGCGTTCACTGGCTCTAATGGAACGAACACGCTCCAATAACTCTTTGAAATAATCTTTGCCAAAAACCGCTTCACCTTGTTTCAAACGGTTGTCGTCTAACACAAAACCTTTGATAATATATTCTTTCAGGGTTTTGGTAGCCCAAATTCTAAATTGCGTGGCTTTAGCTGAATTTACACGATAACCAACCGAAATAACGGCATCTAGGTTGTAAAACTTGGTCTTATAGTTTTTGCCGTCAGAGGCAGTTGTTTCCAAAATGGAAACAACTGAATTCTCTTCTAATTCATTGCTTTCAAATATGTTAGTAAGATGCTTGTTGATGGCAGGCACACCAACATCAAACAATTCAGCCATCATTTTTTGGGTCAACCAAATGGTTTCATTTTGAAGTAACACATTTAGAGTAACATCACCACTTGGTGCGTTATACAGAATGAAATTATTTTTAGGTACTAAATCGCTCATATCTTTTATTTTTGATAGTGGATTGATGATTTTTGATTGAGCCTATTCTTAACCGTTTTCACAGATGCGACAAATATTGAAATCAACTCATTCACCTCAGATTTTAGATTTAGTATTTCGGATTGGTGATTTATGATTTTGCTTTCTTCTATCATTTCGAGCCAAAATAAGGTTTCGTCTGCTTCTTCAATTACCGTTTCCATTTTTGAAATAAAATCTTTGTCGCTTTTAGCTCTACATACAGCTCTATAATTTGCAGCAACAGAAGTAGCACTCCTAATAATTTGATTTGAAAAAGTCCAACCAACTGACTTGTTCGGCAAATGCTCTGACAATTTGATTATCTCAAGTGCCATCTTTTTTGTTCTATTTTGTATTTGTTCTTTCATAATCCGAAATCAAAAATCCATAATCTAAAATCTTGTGATGTCTCTTGGTATTTTTTTGAAAATGATATTCTTTTTTGCCATAAATTCTTTTGGCAACAAACAATTGTCGGCATAGATTACATATTGCTCACCTTTAGTTTTTATGAGTTCTAAAGCATCATAATCTAATGTGGTTAGTCTGTCTTTTTCGTAAATGAAATAATATGCCGATTCATCCTTTTTACCTAAAAAATAAGGTTCTTTGTTTGGCTCTTTAAATGAAGTTCGAGTTTCTGAAAACCAAATGTATTCCTTGATTTTCGCTAAGCCCACTTGCTCGTTTAGGTTTTGGTTTTCGTCAAAGAGTGGCAAGCCGAGTTCGTAAAAGTCGAATGCTCCGCCTGTTCCTGCTACTGCTTTTGCACCTGTGCCATATCCTTTGGTTACACGCTTTACTCTTTCAGCTGTAATATCATTGGCGTAATCTTCCATTTCTACCAAAATGAATTTACGATTGCCACCGTCTTGTTTATTCAAGTTTAATACTGCGTGAGCAGTTGTGCCTGAACCTGCGAATGAATCGAGGATAATTGAATTTGAACTTACAGATGCTTCAACTAAAAACTCAATTAAATTTTTAGGTTTGGGAAAATCGAATTTCTTTGAATTAAAGATATTAGTCAATTCAGCACTAGCATCTTCATTAGTTTCTATTTCATAAGTGCGATAACTCAAAAAGTTATGAATTTTCTTCTCTTCACCGCCTGTTTTAATGTGGTTTGGTCTAAATGGAACTTTTGATATTACAATCTCTTCTTGATTTTCAATTATTTCGTCTAGTTTAGTTTGAGAATATCGCCATTCTCCTTCTAATTGAAATTCGTTGTCATTAAACCCGTCTTTTATGATAACGTCATTACGTAATTTCGTTATGATATTACCACCTGACATATCTTGCGCTTTTATTGTTTTGTTTTTGTAACCAAACTTTACTGTACCTTTTGGAAAACTTAAAGTCTTTATGCCGTTACCTGCATTGTTAAAAGGATATTTTTTTCCTTTAGTTGTTTTAAATTTAGATGATGAAAAAGCACCTAAACTATTATAGTTTTTTGCAAAACAAACAACGTATTCAGTAATTGAACCAACTTGTTTACTTAAAAAAGCTGGCTTCTTTTTTCTTTCCCAAATAAAGTTTGTCACAAAATTTTTAATGCCAAATATTTCATTGAGTATTAGCTTTAAATTAGTTTGCTCAAAGTCATCTATTGAAATAAATATTACACCATCATCAGCCAAAAGTTTATGTAAAAGCTTAAGTCTTGGATACATCATACACAACCATTTGTCGTGCCTGCTTAAATCTTCACTTTCACTGCCAACAACTTCACCAATCCATTTCTTTATTTTGGGGTGATTTACGTTGTCGTTATATACCCAATTTTCGTTGCCTGTGTTGTAAGGTGGGTCAATGTAGATGCACTTAACTTTTCCTTCGTATTCGGGTAATAAACTTTTTAAGGCTTCAAGGTTGTCACCGTGTATAATTTTATTTCCGCTGTTGGTGGGTTCGGTTTGTTCGCCTTTGTCGGCTGTAAATCCGTATTTGTGTTCCAAAACTCTGTATGGTACATCTTGGTGGTGGCTTACCACTTTATCTTTTCCTATCCAATTGAGTGTTGGCATATTAATTCTTTTCTTTGTTTGAGATTATCAATTCTTTTACGTCAACATCCAAAATTTTAGCAATGTCCATCAAGGTCTCCAATCTTGGCTGTTGTCGGTTTTGTACATAGCCGTTAACCATATTGTAGCTTTTACCAAGCTGTTCGGCTAACCAAGTTTGCTTTATTCCTTTTTCTTCAAGCACTTCTTTAATTCTGTTCATTGTCAGACGTTATTTTGTCAGCTGCAAATTTAGTCAGTTTATTTTAAATATCTCAAAAAACTGTGTATATAATGTAAATATTCTGTTCAGGTGCGGTGGGAAAGGGCAAGCTCTTTTGGTTTTTCAGCGTTGGCTTTGCGTGTCGGCAAAAACCAAATGTGCTTGAATGTGCGTTGGCTCTTTTCAGCATGGCACACAACGAATATTTTACGAAACAAATATCCAACACTCGCATAAAATTTTCTATAATTAAATTATATACAATTACAAAACTAATTAAAATTATTTGTATTTTGAGTATGTTTTGGTAAAATTTTAAGAAATGCTTGTTTTTTTTCAACTGTCCGATTTTTTCGGACACTTTATTGCTTCCCTCTGATTTTAATTTACTTTTTAAATCCGAGCGAGCGAGCGGAAGAGGTTTGTTGCTTTTTTATCGAAATATTTTTTCTAAATTAGAATAAAACCTTAACAAGTCTGTTATTTTTTCTTCGTAATATTTCCAATTAGCACTATGATCCTCCATATGGTTTATTGTCTTGTTTGGCATTTGTTTGAAATCAACTTTATCATCTTGTCCTTCTACTCCTTCGAATTGTTTTTTTAAGGTTTTAATTACCTTTCCCTTATCAAAATAATATCTTAATTCCAACAATTCATATCTCACAGTATCCGCTCCCCAATGTGTCGTTAATCTCTCAGATGCAGAATAAATAAATTGTATAGTGTCTTTATAGAAATAATACTCTGTTGAACCTGAGCTAAATTCATTAGCATCAGCAGTTTTAATCATTAATTTACCATCAAAATCTGTATAAATCACAACAGAAGGATAAGAACCAGCAGTATTCCATTTTATCTCATAAGTATCCCAATTCGATAAATTCTTATTATAGTCCGCATACAATTCACGAATTTGTTTTATTCTATTGTCAATCTGTGCATAACTTGCAACAGAGACAAAAATTAATATCATCGTAATTATTCTCTTCATCTTACTAAAAATTATTTTCCATTATCGAAATATATTTGTACGCTGTCTGTGCAATAACCACTAACGTATGGTTTTTATAATTCAATAAAATACAGTTACAAAATTAATTAAAAATAATTGCATTTGCGTATGATTTGAAAAAAAATTAAAAAATTCCTGTTTTTTTATATTGTGTTGTAGCTTGTCTTTTTATCTTAAAAATATGTTCCAACAGCAAATTCAAATTGATCTATAAAAATATTCTTCAAATTAGAAATATTGTTTTGTTCATAAAATAGTAACATTGCTTTTTTATAATCAATAGAATCCACTGTTCTAAATGATAAAGGACAATAGCCATAATTCATTAAGATAGCATTACTAACAAGACGTGCCGTTCTTTTATTTCCGTCCATAAAAGGTTGAATGTAAGAAATCAATACTAAAGCAAGTAAAGCTTTTTCGAATACACTTTCCTTTCTATTTATCACATCGCATGCTTTTTTCAAAGCTTCTAAAATTTGAAACTCATTATCTAAGGGTTTATAATTCGTTCCAGATATACCTACTCTTCTTTTTCTTAAATTCTTTTCAATTGCTAATTCCTTTATTAAAATACTGTGAATATCCTCTATTTTTGAAACTGTTAATGGACTTAAATAATCTTTATGTTCTATTATAAAATCAAGTGCATCTTTATGATTTAATAGCATTACTGCTTCTTCTTTTGTTTTACCATAAGCTGTTTCCTTTTCCTTTAGCAATCTTTCGGTTTCTAAAAGAGTATATGTGTTTCCTTCTATTTGTGATGATTTCCAACTTAAATCAATAGCAAGTCTTTCTAATTCCTTCTTATACTCATTTTCTGATAGTTGAGATATGTTTTCTTGATATTCCTTTTGTAATGTTGCTAATTTTTTCAATTCTCCTTCAGTAAATAAATTGTATTTATCGAGGACTTCTGTAATTATATTAATATTGAAATTTTTAATTATTATTCGCTCGTCAATTTCTTTTTCGAAATACTTTTCTATATCAATCGGGCAAATAAGTTCATAAGCTGGAGATAAAAGATACTTTGTTCCTTTTCCCTGTCCTTTTGTCAATAAATAATTATCAGTTATTAAATCTGTTAGGATTCTCTTTAATGTTGAATAACTAAAAGAATCTCCAATGCTATCGTAAATTTCTTTAGATGAACATTGTTTCTTTTCTTTTACAATATCTATGATTTGTTGTTTTCTATTGTCAATCATTTTTTATTTTTAAGCTCACAAATATACTGTTTTTAGTTCAATATTTGATATTTTTGAGCTGTATATTTCATTCAAATGAGCCACAACGACAAATTTACCTAAGAAATATACAACATTCGTCCTATAAATCAATTATATACAGTTACAAAATTAATTAAAAATATTTGCAATTGCGAATGATTTGTTGAATTTTTTAAAAATGGTTGTTTTTCATTTTTAATGGTATGGGCTATGTGGAGTGTGGATTTTAAAGTACTTTACTTTCAATTTATTGCTAAATTTTATACTGGAAATCTTTCTATTTATTACTGTCGCCAGCTTTACGTATAGCTTTTGTTGTAGCCAGTTCTATTTCTTCAATTGTTGGTAATTCAGTTTTTATTTCTTTCGGAATTGCATTGCTAATTTCATATTCAGCTATTCCAATAGGTTGTGTCATTCCTCTTAGTGCATATTCTGCAATTATTTTAGATTTAGATTTACATAACAGTAATCCAATAGTTGGGTTTTCTGCTTCCGTTTTTAAACTATCATCTATTGCCGACAAATACAAATTCATTTTGCCAGCAAATTCCGCTTTAAATTCAATTGCTTTTAATTCGACCACAACATAGCACTTTAGCTTAATATGATAAAAAAGTAAGTCAATATAGAAATCTTGATTATCAATTTTTACAGGAACTTGTTGTCCGACAAATGAAAATCCAGTTCCTAATTCAAGTAAAAAGGAAGTTATATGTTTAACTAATTGTTTTTCTATGTCTTTTTCAAGTGCTTTTTCTTGTAATGTTAAAAAGTCAAATTTGTATGGGTCTTTCAGAGTTTCTGTTGCTAATTCAGAATGTGGGGAGGGTAGTGTTTCTGTGAAATTTGTAATTGCTTTTCCATGTCTTTCGTAAAAATTCAATTCTATTTGATGCAACAAAACTGAACGTGACCAATTGTTTTCATCGTTTTGTTTGAATAAAAAATAGCTTCTTCAATGGTTTTTTGACTTTGAAATTATCACGACATTATGTCCCCATGGAATTTGTCCAACAAGTTGTTGGATTTTTTCAGTATCTATATCTGATTGTGAATAAAATTCAAACCATTTTTTCATTGAAAACAAATTGCTTCTTGAAAAACCTTTTTGATTTGGGAACTCCTCTTTTAAATCTTTTGACAACTTTTCAACAACCGAACTCCCCCAATTTGCAGTATTTACTTTTTCAGAAATCGACTTGCCAATTGTCCAATACAAACTCATTAGTTCCCTATTAACCAAAATAGATGCTTTTATTTGAGTTCTTTGAATTAAGGTTTTTAGTTCATTTACCCAGTTAATGTATTCTGTATGTTTTTTTGTCAAACTCATAATTGCAAAAATATATCAATTTTTTCAATTTTTCTAAAAAATAATGGTTTCAATATTAGGAGTCGGTTTTCTTTTATAGCATCTGTATGGATTTGATAGTTTATTTTAGCAAGGGTGCGTTGCAGGTTCCATTCTAAGGATTTTGTTCTGCTTTCTTCATCTTTTAACCTTTGAAATTCAGTAATCAAGTAAAGTTTAAATTCAGGGCTTAACCATGAGCCAAATTCAAAAGCTATATCTTTGTGAGCATAAGTGCCACCATATCTTCCTGATTTAGAAAATATTCCTATTGCATTTGTTGTATCAACCCACTTTTTTGGGGACAAAATAAAACTGTTTAATCCTGCTTCTTTTCTAAACCTATCGAATTCGACAGGTTTAAAATAAGGATTGTTTATAAGTTCCCAAATTCCTAAAAATTCAACGGTATTTCTATTTCGCATCCAATTGTAAATAACCGTTTCGTCACCAAACGATTTTATCATATCTGTTAGCGAAATATAATCTGATTCGTTTTTCTCAATTATTGATATTTGAGTTTCTTTTACTATGATAGTTTTCTTACTCATTTTAAAAGATTAATTTTTAGCTGTTATTTGTTTTGTAAAATTTATTTTTTACAATAATTCAATAAAACGCATTTACAAAACTAATAAAAATTATTTGTTTTTGCGAATGATTTGGTAAATTTTTGAAAAAAGCTTGACAATCGATGACCTATACTTGCTCCAATACTTCTGTTGTTTGTTTGGGTTTATAATCCGACCTGTTTTCAGCGTTGCAACATCCATGCCGAAAAATTACGCCTTGCCCGCAAGGGCAACATGTGATTAACCGTAAGATTTATCTTGCG
>ENA-UOOK01006857-UOOK01006857.1-fermentation-metagenome-genome-assembly--contig:-NODE-6857-length-10649-cov-68.939683_pt1 | contig 10649 bp, 6 predicted proteins | sample MGYA00245777_ERZ724023 | MGnify/ENA primary metagenome ERZ724023 (study PRJEB28704, sample SAMN03018312) | fermentation metagenome | biome: anthropogenic terrestrial biome; feature: soil; material... | reverse complement strand
AGGATATTATGCAGGTTAAAATTGTCAATAAATCGAAGCACTCATTACCCGAATACGCTACGGCTTTGTCTGCTGGCATGGATTTACGGGCCAACATAGACGAACCGGTTACGTTGAGGCCGTTGCAACGGTCGCTTATTCCCACCGGGATATACATTCAGCTTCCCGAAGGATACGAAGCGCAGATTCGTCCGCGAAGTGGACTGGCAGTTAAATACGGGATATCCATTGTAAATTCACCGGGGACGATTGATGCCGATTATCGAGGAGAAATTCGTGTGATTCTGGTTAATTTATCGAGCGAAGATTTCATCGTTAACGATGGAGAACGCATCTGTCAGATGGTAATCGCTCAACATGCCAAGGTGGGATGGGAGCAAGTAGATGATTTGGACGAAACTAAAAGGGGAACCGGAGGATTCGGACACACCGGACAGCATTAGCACAATACTTTGTAGAGGCGCGATGCTTGCGTCTTTAATAGCACGAAATTATCATAATAATAACGAATGAATTTTAAAAAATACAGAACTGCTTTAGGTGTCTTATTCCTGGTTTTCTCGATGAATATTTTTTCGCAGGAAAAAGGGTTGATCCTGAATGAAACAACCCAACGGAAATTCGATTACTACTTTTACGAAGCTGTAAATGCCAAGACCCAGGGTAGGTATGACGAGGCTTTCGACCTGCTCCAACACTGCTACTCAATTGACTCCACCAATGCCAGCGTTCTTGTGGAGCTGGGTGCCTATTACAGTACGTTAGAAGAAAAAAATACAGCATTAGATCATTTCCGCAAAGCGGTAAAATACGATCCCGCAAACTATTACTACAATATGATTCTTGCCGGACTGAGCAAAGAACTTGATCTGAAGGAAGAAGTTATTGATATCTATAACTATTTGCTCAAAACCTATCCGGATAAGATTGATCTTTATTTTGAACTTGCCAATGTGTATGGCGATAACGGCGAACTTGATAAAGCCATTCAATCGTTGGATACATTGCAGAAATATACCGGAGTTTCAGATGCCATAACGCTCAATAAATTCCGTTTGTATAATATGATGGATAGGAAAGAGCAGGCGTTTGAGGAAATTCAGTCTGTCATTGATAAAAATCCCGATAATATCCGGTACAAACTTTTGATGGGCGACTTGTACCTACAAGACAATCAGACTGAAAAAGCGCTGGGATATTATGCTCAAGCAAAACTTATCGATCCCGATGAACCTTCGCTGATTCTCTCAATGGTTAACTACTACGAAAAAACCAATAATAAAACGGCTGCTATTGAGGAACTTCAAAAAGCAATTACAAGCAGCAAGATGGAAGTTGAAATGAAACTGCAGCTTTTAGCCCGCTATATTACTGTTCTGCGTCAAAGCCAGCAAGATGTTAAAACTGCCAATCCGCTTTTTCAGTCCATGCTTGAACAGCATCCAAATAATACGCAGATCAACATGATGTACGGTGATGTGTTGTTGTTGCAGGAAGACAAAAAAAAGGCGATGGAGCAGTTTGAGATTTTTACCAAAGAAAATCCTGCCAATCCTGCTGGATACGAACAAATGCTCCGTATCGCCTTACCAGATACAACAGCTCTCGATAAAGTAATTGAAATTACACAAAGAGGCATAAAAAATATTCCTTCCGCACCTCAATTCTATTTTTATATGGGATTGGCCAAATTTCAGCAGAAAAAGTATAAGGAAGCGTTAAGTATCTACGAACAGGGTTTGGCAAATGCTGAATTTCAAAACCAGATGATTGAGTCTGATTTCTACGGGCAGATTGGAGACCTCAATCATTTCCTGAAAAATAATGATGTAGCTTTTGAAAATTACGAAAAGGCGTTGAAACTGAATCCCCAGAACCTGCCAGTTTTAAACAATTATAGTTATTATTTGTCGCAGGAAAGAAAGAATCTGGACAAGGCGGAGCAGATGAGCGGAATAACTATCAAGGCCGAGCCTACAAACCCGACTTATCTGGATACTTATGGATGGATTTTGTTTGAACAGGGAGCCTACACAATGGCTAAAATATATATTGAGAAGGCAGTAGAGTACGGAAAAGATGAACTTTCAGCGGAAGTTCTGGAGCACTACGGCGATATACTTGCCGTGACGGGCGAAAAGGAAAAAGCTGTGGAGCAATGGAAAAAAGCCAAAGAGCTGGGAAGCGATTCCAAAACATTAAACAAAAAAATCAGAAGAAAAGAATACATAAAAGAATGAAATTTAAACATATAATTATACTCTTTTTTGCAAGCATATTGTTTTTGGTGCTATACTCCTGTAAATCAAAAAGACAAGTAGTCACATCTGCTCCGCTTGAACACAAAGTGGATGCGGATTTGTTTTCAGATGTTTTAAATAGTCAACTAAATTTCAAAACATTTTCATCGCGGCTTAATCTCAACCTTTCATCCGGAACAAAATCGTTGAGTTCCAAGGCTAGCCTTCGGATAGTGAAAGACAAGGCTATTCAATTATCTGTCCAACCATTATTCGGGGTGGAAATGTTGCGTTTGTATGCTGATACCGACAGTCTGGTCCTTTTGGACAGGATGAACAAACGATACGTGAGGGAATCCATCAAAGACGTTAAGAAGATTTATCCGGTGGGGTTTGAATATAAAACCCTTCAATCACTACTTACCAATCATATATTCGTATCCGGACAAAATGATGTTATCTATGCTGATTATGATAAATTTTTATCCGGGCGTGCTTCCGACATGTATTATTTATTAAAATCTGTCGATGATGAGTCGGGTATTGAATATAGCTTTGAGATCGATGGAAACGATAGAATTGCTTCGACCCGTTTGTTTGAGCCTAAAGAAAATTACTCCATGGATTGGCGCTACGGAAACTTCGTTAAGGAAACTTATAAAGCCTTTCCTCATAAAATGGAAGTTGCTTTGGCCTCAGAAAAGCGAAAAGTGAATGTCGGATTAGAATTCTCAGGTATAACACTCGATGAAAATTTCGATCTTCAGATTTCGATTCCGAGAACTTATACGAGAGCTTCGATTTCGGATATTGTTAAAATATTAACGAATAATTGATGGGAAGGTTCTTTGTTATAGGGTTGTTTTTGATGTTTGCTATAACCCTTTGTTCGCAAACTCAGCAAATCGATAATCTGCAGAAACAGCAAAAAATACTGCTTGAGGAGATCAAAAACACCAACAAGCTCTTTCTCGATGTGAAAAAACAAACAACTACCATTCTTCAGCGTATCAACCTCATAAACAAACAAATTGCTGCGAGAAAAGAAATGATGACGCTGAAAGATCAGGAAATTACTGCTTTGGAAAGAGAACAATCACATTTGGAATCCGAAATAAAACGGTTGAACGAAGAGCTAAAACAAAAACAGGACAGTTATGCCAAAGCGGTTCGGGTGATGCAGGCCAGTCGAAGCAGACAGAACGAGTTGTTTTTTGTCCTTTCCGGTAGATCTCTGGGAGAATCATTACGAAGGATGCAGTATTTGCGCGATTATTCTAAGTGGCGCAAAAATCAGGCTGAAGAAATCAAGCAACAAAATGTAGAGTTAACTGCTAAAAAAGACGAACTAGCCAAGACCCAGACTGATAAGCAAAATGCATTAAATGCTCTAAAAGCAGAACAAGTCAAATTGCAGGAAGAAGAAAATGCACGTCAGTCTGAAATGGCGGAAGCACGTGGAAAGCAACAAGAACTGCAAAAAACACTTCAAAACAAACAGTTGCAAGCTCGAAAACTAGATGCGCAAATCGAAAAACTGATTGCAGAAGAGGTGGCTCGTCAGGAACGTGAAGCCGAGGCACGACGTTTGGTGGCGGAGGCCGAAAGAAAACGAAAAGCTGAGGAGGTTGCTGCGAGAGCTCGCCGTGAAACCGAAGCAAAAAGAAAAATAGAAGAACCTGCTCGAAAAGAATCCGATAACACGGAAACTGCTCCGGTAAAAATAGCGGAACCCGCTGTAAAACAACCTGAGCCGAAAATAGAATCGGCAACAACAGCTGACGAAACGTTCAATCTTTCTAAGAATTTTGTGTCTAATCGCGGAAATCTGCCTATGCCTGTTACTGGAACGGCATCCATTGTGGGAAGTTTCGGACAGCGAAAACACAGCGAATGGAACGTTACCACCAATAGTAATGGTATTGATATTCAGGCGCAACAAGGCGCCAATATCCGTGCGGTGTTTGAGGGTGAGGTCTCGAAAGTGTTCTCCGTTCCCGGTTACAACACCTGTGTGATTGTCCGTCACGGAGATTATTACACATTTTATGGCAATATTTACGATCTGTTTGTAAAATCGGGCGATAAACTAAAGTCTGGTCAGTCACTGGGCAGAATTTATACCGATCCGGACACCGGTGTAGCAACCATGCATTTTCAGTTGTGGCAAAAAACCACCAAGCTAAATCCGGCGCCGTGGCTGAAACGATAGTACATAGAAGAGACTGGACTGCCGGGTCTCTACCTAAAATATCAAACATTTAAATCATGAACATAAAAATCAGACTCATCGTGATGAACTTTCTCCAATACGCCATTTGGGGAGCGTGGCTAATTTCGTTAGGTGCATATCTTGGTGGTGGATTGAAGTTTACGGGTGTGCAAATCGGGAGTTTTTTTGCCACGATGGGTATTGCATCGCTTTTTATGCCTGGTGTAATGGGTGTGATTGCCGACCGATGGATCCCGGCACAAAAATTACTCGGTATTTCTCATCTGATTGCCGGTTTTTTCCTTTTTTTGGCTGCACCGCAAACGGAGTATGCTCCATTATATACCTATGTTTTGCTGTCGGTTATGTTTTATATGCCCACTATTGCATTATCTAATTCAGTGGCATACACATCGTTGACCTCTTGTGGATTGGAAACGGTGAAGTCGTTCCCGCCTATTCGTGTTTGGGGAACTGTGGGTTTTATAGTATCGATGATTGCTGTGGATTTAATTCGCATAGATGGCTTTCAATTATCCAAAACATCGTATCAGCTTTATTTTTCAGCAATACTCTCGCTTGTGCTTGGAATTTACGCCTTTACGCTTCCCAATTGTCCTGTAAACAAAGAATCTGAAAATAGGTCTTTGATCGATAAACTGGGATTACGTGCTTTTGCACTTTTCAAGCACCGACAGATGGCAGTTTTCTTCCTGTTTTCCATGTGTTTGGGTATCGCGTTGCAGATCACCAATGCTTTCGCCAACGATTATCTTACCAATTATTTCGGCAACATTCCCAAATTTTCAGGAACTTTCGGAGTGGAACATGCCAATATTCTCATCTCACTTTCGCAAATGTCTGAAACTTTGTGCATCTTGCTTATCCCATTCTTTTTGAAACGTTACGGCATTAAAACCGTTATGCTGATAAGTATGTTTGCCTGGGTGTTGAGATTTGGATTATTGGGAGCCGGTGATCCCGGAGGCGGTGTTTGGATGCTGATTCTTTCTATGCTGATTTATGGGGTGGCATTCGATTTTTTCAATATTTCGGGCTCACTGTATGTTGAAAAAGTTACGCGGCCTGCCATCCGATCGAGTGCTCAGGGAGTTTTTATGATTATGACCAACGGTTTCGGAGCTTTCATCGGTTCATATGCTGCAGGAAAGGTGGTTGATTTGGTCGGTTGGCCGAACTCGTGGTATGTTTTTGCCGGGTATTCACTATTGGTAGCATTTTTGTTCATGGTTTTCTTTCAATACAAACACGAAAGTGAGACAGGGCGACAGGGTGACTTGGCGACAGGGAAAGAGGATGGTGATGGTGTGATTCTAAACTAAACTTCAGAAATTTATGAAACTATATGTAAAAAATATGGTTTGTAATCGTTGTGTGATGGTAGTTCACAACGAAATGGAAAAATTGGGTTTCAACCCGAAAGACGTTGTGTTGGGTGAAGTTTTGCTTGAAGAAGAATTGTCTGACGAGCAGAAAGAGAAAGTTCGTGCAGCAATTGAACCGTTGGGTTTTGAACTGATCGATGACCGGAAAAGCCGTATTATTGAGAAAATAAAAAATGTTATTATCGATTTGGTGCATCGCAAAAACAGTCATCTGCAGACAAATCTTTCCGACATGTTGAGTGAAGAACTTAATCACGATTACAGCTACCTGTCCAATCTTTTCTCTGAAGTGGAAGGCACCACCATCGAAAAATATTTTATCGCACAAAAAATCGAAAAGGTAAAAGAATTGCTGGTTTACGACGAACTATCACTCAGTGAGATCGCTTATCGACTCAATTATTCAAGTGTTGCTTACCTGAGCAATCAGTTTAAAAGAGTGACAGGCCTTACCCCCGGCCATTTTAAACAAATTAGAGAAATAAAAAGGAAACCGCTCGACGAAGTGTAAATCTTACAAATCTATTCAAAAAAACTGCAATACTCTATTGAACTTTTGTTGCTAATTTTGCATTCTACTTAAAAAGAAATGGTTATGGCAACAAACGAAAATCAATCTATACAAAAGAATTTTCCCGTTCTACAAATGACCTGTGCCGGTTGTGCTGCAGGCGTAGAAAACAAACTCAAATCACTGAAGGGTGTGAAAAATGCTGCCGTGAATTTTGCTACAGCAACTGCACTAGTAGATTTTCAACCCGGTGAGATAGATGCTGAAGGTATTCAAAAAGCCGTTCAATCCATCGGTTACGACTTGGTTCTCGAAGAAGAAAATCAACAGGATCTGCTCGATGAAATTCATGAAAAGAATTATAGACAACTAAAAAACAAAACTGTCTGGGCATTGATATTATCCCTACCGGTTGTGATTGTAGGGATGTTTTTGATGAACATTCCATATGCTGACCTTATCATGTGGGCTTTTGCAACACCGGTGGTTTTGTGGCTGGGAAGAGATTTTTTCATTACTGCTTGGAAGCAGACCCGGCATCGTACTGCTAATATGGATACACTTGTGGCATTAAGTACGGGGACAGCGTACGTTTTCAGTCTCTTCAATATGCTTTTTCCCGAATTCTGGCAGAGCAAAGGATTGGAAGGTCATGTTTATTTTGAAGCCGCAGCGGTAATTATCGCTTTTATTTTGTTGGGGCGGCTGTTGGAAGAAAAAGCCAAAGGCAGTACTTCGTCTGCATTAAAAAAACTGATGGGTTTACAGCCGAAAACGGTCACTGTTATTCGTGACGATAATAATCAGGTTGAGATAGCTATCGAAAAGTTGGCAGTTGGTGAAATCGTGCAGGTGAAACCGGGAGAAAAAATTGCCGTGGACGGCACGGTAATTTCGGGTGACTCGTTTGTTGACGAAAGTATGTTAAGCGGAGAGCCGATGTCCGTGCGTAAGGTAAAAGGAGAAAAAGTGTTTGCCGGAACGATCAATCAAAAGGGCAGTTTCAGGTTTAGGGCCGATAAAGTAGGTAAAGAAACAATGTTGGCACACATTATTAAAATGGTGCAAGACGCACAAGGCAGCAAAGCTCCGGTACAGAAACTGGTAGACAAAATTGCAGGTATATTTGTGCCGGTAGTTATAGGAATCGCGATCATTACGTTTATCGTTTGGTTAATTTTTGGAGGAGACAATGCGCTCACACACGCGCTACTGGCTTTTGTTACTGTACTGGTTATTGCCTGTCCTTGTGCGCTGGGGCTGGCAACACCAACCGCTATTATGGTTGGGGTGGGAAAAGGTGCCGAAAAGGGTATACTGATAAAAGATGCTGAAAGTCTGGAATTGTCACAAAAAGTGAATGCCGTTGTATTGGATAAAACCGGAACCATTACCGAAGGTAAACCGCAGGTTACAGATGAACTCTGGATGGATGAGTCTGCAAAAGCTTTGCTTATGGCTTTGGAACAGCAATCAGAACATCCGCTGGCTGATGCTGTTGTTGCGCATTTGGAAAATGGTAAGGAGATTTTGGTTTCCGGCTTCGAAAGTCTTACGGGAAGAGGAGTAAAAGGTATTGTTAATGATAAAATGTATTTTGCGGGAAACCGAAAACTGATGTCGGAAAATAATATCTATATTTCGCAGGAGTTACAGGCTAAATCCGATGAGTGGGGCCAATTGGCTAAAACCATCATTTGGTTTGCCGATAACAAAAAAGCCTTGGCTGTTCTGGCAATTTCCGATAAAATTAAGGAGACATCAGTTACGGCTATCCGAAAGATGCAGGAAATGGGTATCGAAATGTATATGCTCACAGGCGATAACGTAGCAACATCCAAAGCCATCGCCGGGCAAACCGGAATCAGGCACTACAAAGCGGAGGTGTTACCGCAGGAAAAATCGGAATTTGTAAAAGAGTTGCAACAACAGGAAAAAGTTGTGGCTATGGTGGGCGACGGCATCAACGACAGCGCCGCTCTGGCACAGGCTGATGTGAGCATTGCTATGGGGCAGGGCAGCGACATTGCCATGGATGTGGCAAAAATGACCATTATTTCGTCTGATTTGACTAAAATTCCGCAGGCCATCCGATTATCCCGCCAAACCGTTCAAACTATTCGTCAGAACCTGTTCTGGGCATTTATCTATAACATTATCGGCATTCCCATTGCTGCGGGGATACTCTATCCCGTAAACGGTTTTTTGCTTAATCCGATGATTGCCGGAGCAGCCATGGCACTGAGCAGCGTGAGCGTGGTGACCAACAGTTTAAGGTTGAAGTGGAAAAAATAATGTAGAGACGGTGTGCGACACCGTCTCTACACATATAAAGTTCAAAGCTTTCGTGTCCCGATTATTCCTTCGGTAACATCACCACGACAGCCTCGTTGCCTTGCGACAGGAATTCTTTCACAAAGTTTTTCACGTCGTTTGCTGTAATGGAATTCAATATCGTTAAATAATTGGAGTGATTGTCTTCTCCATAAAAATAGTTGGTGTCGAGCACATTCATCCAGTAACTGTTTTCCTTCAGGTTCTCGTTGTACTGCTTCAACATATATTCTTTCACTTTGCTGAAATCCTCGGCGCGGGGACCGTTGTCGGCTATTGATTTCAGTTCGCGATGGATGATGGCATTCAGGTTTTCCATTTTGGTCGGGTCCGTATCGTAAACAATCTGCAATGTACTTTGACCCTTCGGATAGCGTGAAATGCCGCCTTGTGTATAAACGCCATAAGTTCCTCCTTCATCTTCACGGATTTTTTCGGTGTAAACGATGTCAAGGATCTGGTCAAAAATACTCATCAGCAGGGTATTCTTCTGGCTACGTTCCATGTTTCCTGTGGAAGCAATGAATACCGATGCTTTGGGATTTTGCATTTCACGTTGGAAGATGTTTTCCGACTTTCCTTTCAGGTAATCCATCGGTACATGGATAAATTCACCTTTCACGGCTTTTCCCGGAAGCGAAGCGAGGTATTGCTCGATAACAGGTTTCACCTTTGCCTCATCGATATTACCGACAAACGTGAAAACAAAACTGCCGGGATTACGGAACAGTTGTTTGTACATTTCCATGATGCGTTTGTAATCTATCCCTGCCAAGTCCTCCACTTTGGTGCGTTTTGTCAGCGGATTGTCGCCATAAAGAGCTTTCGTCGCTGCATCACTGAAGGCCACCATCGGTTCGGCTTCCTGATTTTTCAACTGTGTTTCCATGCGTTGAATAAACGATTGGAAGGCATCGTCGTCGCTTCGGGGAGCTGTGAAATAGAGATATACCAGTTGAAGCATGGTCTCAAAATCCTTTATGGAAGACGAACCGTTGAAATCTTGTGTGGTAAGCGAAACACCTGGCCGGGCCGATGCCGTTTTTCCGGCAAGCGCTTTTGTCAGATGAGTGGCACTGAAATTACCTACCCCCCCCAACGTGATGATGTTGTTCATCATTCTTGCGTTGATCGGATCCTGTACGGCATATTGTGAATATCCGCCGGTACTGGATCCGGTCATGACAATCTGGTCGTCCTTAAAATCGGTAGTTTTCAGGATTACTTTCATGCCATTCTGAAGCGTCCAGACCGTTGCGTCCAGCGCTTCATTTTTTTCCACTAGTGCGATCTTTCCGGGTGTGGGAGGCGTCGCGATAAGCGGTTCGTTGGATACTTCTTCTACGTAGGCTTCAATCTTTTCACTCTTCACGTTGTTGATTGCCGCAACAAGTTCGTCCTCCGTTGGATAAACCAACCCTTCCTTTTCAGGACCTGATACAGAGATGACCATGTTTTTATCGCCGATAAGCTGCGCGATAGTTTGGTTGATAGCCTCAACCGGAATGTTGGGAGCTATCATGTTCATCATGTTGTACTCGTACTCAATACCGGGGATAGGTTCGCTGTTGATGAAGCTGCTTACGTACTCTTGCGAATAGCGGCTGTTCCTCTCTTTATCGCGGTTGTTATATCCGTTTTCGTATTGTTTCAGGATATTGGTACGGGCACGTTCATATTCCGAAGCGGTGAAACCGAAGCGTCTCACACGTTCCGTTTCGCGAATCATGGCGGCTATTGCGTCTTTGATCTTGTCATCCGCAGAGCCTCCAACAACCGTCCAGGCATCTTTGGTCTTGGCTACAAAATATTCGTCGTCGTAAGCATAAGCAGAGGTAAACGGAGCATTCGGTTTTTGAACCATCTCCTGGAACCGCTCATTGATCATGGTAGCTGCAGCCGATTTGATGTAATTTAAAACCAGGCCGGCCTGCGACAGTTTAATT
>ENA-UOOK01006855-UOOK01006855.1-fermentation-metagenome-genome-assembly--contig:-NODE-6855-length-10655-cov-4.279623_pt1 | contig 10655 bp, 10 predicted proteins | sample MGYA00245777_ERZ724023 | MGnify/ENA primary metagenome ERZ724023 (study PRJEB28704, sample SAMN03018312) | fermentation metagenome | biome: anthropogenic terrestrial biome; feature: soil; material... | reverse complement strand
AGGACGCTTGCATGAGATGCGGCCGAGAAAATGCAAGATGAGTCGCTGCTGATTCACAACACGGCTTCGGCGAGATGAGTTTTTGCAGCTGGATATCTATTTTGGGTTGTGGGCATAGCCCACTTTGGAGGAACCTCCATCGTTCAACTTTATAGAACAAATGGGAATTATCAGAGAACGATAATTCCCATTTGTTCTCAGTGTACTCTGCCCTTAACGCAAGTCAATCTCACCGGTAAGTATCTTTAGGAGCCAACTTCTCTTCCCGTTTTTGTCCTTCTATATATACATTCCACCAGAAAGGCAAAAAGTAACATATAAAATAAAAATATTTCAAAAAATTACAATCACTTTTACCCTGCTGCTATGCATGCAACCAAAATGAACCTATCCAATCCACCTTTTTCTATTATACCAGATACAGACAGGTTATTTGGAGAGTATCCCTTACCGAACCTTTAATATTTTCTGAAGACATATCTGCCGGCGTATAACACTACAATGTACTTTACAATTGATGCTGATTCTAGGCTGATTGTAAAAAACCATATTGCAAAGTCAAAATCACTAAAACAACAGGGACATCTGCCTCCTTCCCCATATTAATTATATTGGATTTGGAAGCTATTGTCAAATGCTCATAAGTTACATTGTAGTGATAAACAGGGAACCGCGATGAGAACGATAGGTGGACGGGAATAGGAACAGAAAAGGGATGCGGGGGATCCTGCAAAGAGCATTTTTTATCGGCCGAAGGAGAAGGATTTTATATGGATTCTGTCGAATCTTTCTTTGAGTTATGTTATTGCCCGCAGGAATTGGCAGCAGGCAAAGCATAGATGATTCCGCGGCAAAAACTCATCCGCCGCTAAGGCGTCCTTCGTTATTTTACGGCAATATGATTTTTTACTGTAAATCACAGACAATACGGGGAAGAAAACAGGGAGGACTTATGAAGAAAAGGAAACGTTGGAGAAATGCTCTTATGTTCCTGTTGTTCTGCGTTATTATTCTGCTTTCTCCCGCCGGTGCGCCAATCCGCAGTTATGCGGTAATGGCACCGTACAGCTATCTGTACTACCGGGACAATGTACTGAGCAGGAATCATATCCGGTTTGTCATCCCGGGAGGTATCAAGACCAGGAAACCGGACTGGTATCCCTTTGTAATCACCTTCAGTGATGATGAAGGGCTTTCCGGGTATCTCGGGGAACAAGTGGAGTTTACCATACTGTATGCCTTTGGACACTTTTCGATGAGGAAGGGCACGTCCTCCTACTATGACCCCGGCTCCGACTACTACAGCAGTTTTTATGGGGGATATGTTGTCAAGCCCCGGGACAAGGAGCGGAAGTTCGGCTTCCTTCCGGATGGGAAAGTCAATCCGGAGGAGCTTTCGAAGGTACCGGAATACGATCAGAAGGTTTTGGTCCTCTCTTCTCTCGGATGTCCTCAGGAGAAAAGAGTATTCCGTGAGGAGATCTCCTCCGTTCAGTATCATGTGGAATATGCCGGCTATCCGGATTGGGTCCGGATCGATTCCGGGATCGAAACCAACAGCCCGGTTCATGAATATAAGGGATTTCGGCAGGGGTATCTGCAATACGGCAAACCGATGGGCAGATTCCAATATCATGAGGATTTTCCTGTCATTCCTCTGAAAGGAAGGGTATATGTCCGGTACTTTGAAGAATTTCAGGCTACGATCGTACTGTATAACATGGCCCCTTCCTGGGAGACCGTCGACGAATGTGACCGGGAGATTTTGTCTGAAACATCGATCGGATCCTGACCATGCGCAGCCTTAACAAAATTGGAAACGACGGGATATTGGACAGAAAGGATATTTGATCGGGATATCAGGGATTAGGGTGGGGAATTCATGCAGACAGGCCAGAGCATTTCAGGGGTAATCGAGAGGATCACCTTTGTAAATAATGAAAACGGCTATACCGTAGCCAAAATGAAGAGCAGGGGATATTACGACCTGGTTACCATCGTCGGAAATATGCCCTCTGTGAATGTGGGAGCCGTCGTGTCCCTGAAGGGGGAATGGAAGGTCGATTCCAAATACGGCAAACAGTTTGCCGTGTCGTCTTTTGAGGAGAAGCTTCCCGCTACGGCCGCGGGGATCGAGAAATACCTGGGCAGCGGCTTGATCAAGGGCATCGGCCCGGTGAACGCAAAGCGGATCGTCCGAACGTTTCAGGCGGATACCCTGCGGATCATCGAGGAAGAAACGGACCGGCTCCTGCAGGTCGAGGGCATCGGCCCGAAACGGGTGGAAATGATCAAAAAGGCATGGGAGGAGCAGAAGGAAGTGAAGAATATCATGATCTTCCTGCAGTCCCATGGAGTCTCCACGGCCTATGGCGTAAAGATCTACAAGGAATATGGAAACGAAAGCATCCGGGTGGTCAGGGAGAATCCCTTCCGGCTGGCGGACGACATCTGGGGGATCGGGTTCAAAACAGCGGACCATATTGCGCAGAATCTTGGTTTTGATTTTCAGTCCTATGAAAGAGTTCGGTCCGGCATTCTCTATGTACTCGGTCAGTTGTCCAACGAAGGGCATTGTTTCGCATACCGTGACCAGCTCATTGATGAGGCGAACAAGCTTCTGGAGGTGGAGACGGAGCGGATCCGCTCCGCTCTGGACCGTATGCTGAAGGAAGGTTCCCTGATACCGGATGAGGAAGACGCCCTTTTCCTGCCGGTTTTTTATCACAGCGAGGTCGGTGTGGCCCGCAGGCTGAAGAAAATCATGGAAACGGACACGGCGATCCTCCATAGCCATGTTGATTCTCTGATCGAGTCCATTGAGAGAAAGAATCAGGTCCGCTATGATGAGATGCAGCGGGAGGCGATCCGAAAAGCGGGATCGAACAAGCTCATGGTCCTTACCGGGGGCCCGGGTACGGGCAAAACTTTTACCACGCTGGGGATCCTCTCCTACTATCGGACGCTGGGTGCCCGGATCCTGCTGGCGGCGCCTACGGGCAGAGCCGCCAAGCGGATGTCGGAGGTGACCGGCATGGAGGCGAAGACCATCCATCGGCTCCTGGAGTTCAAGCCCGCGAAAGGGTATACGAAAAATGAGGATAATCCACTGAAATGCGACGTGCTGATACTGGATGAGGTCTCCATGGTGGACCTGATCCTGATGTACAACCTGTTGAAGGCCGTTCCGGATGAAGCGGTGGTCATCCTGGTCGGCGATGTGGATCAGCTGCCGTCGGTGGGACCGGGAAATGTCCTGCGGGATATCATCGACTCCGGCAAAGCGGAGGTGGTTCGGCTGACCAACATCTTCCGTCAGGCCCGGGGCAGCATGATCATCACAAACGCCCATCGGGTCAACCAGGGCAAGCCTCTTCAATATAAAGGCCCCAGGGATCGGGATTTCTTCTTTATTGAAGAGGAGGATCCGGATCAGGCGGCACAGACTATCGTATCTCTTGTCACGGAACGGATGCCGAACTATTACAAGGTCGATCCGGTCCGGGATATCCAGGTGCTCTGTCCCATGCTAAGAGGTTCCACGGGAGCGCATCAGATCAATCAGCTCCTGCAGGAAAAGCTGACTGCCAAAGGTGGCGGGGGAACTTCCGTCAAATATGGCGGGACGGTATTTTACATCGGAGACAAAGTCATGCAGATCCGGAACAATTATGACAAGAATGTATTCAACGGGGATATCGGGTTTATCGAGGAAATCGATCCGGAAGACCGGATCATCCGGATCTCCTTTGATGACAAACCGGTGGAATATGACTACACCGAGCTGGATGAGATCATCCTTGCCTATGCCTCCACGGTGCATAAGAGCCAGGGCAGCGAGTATCCGATCGTGATCGCTCCCCTTACCACCCAGCACTATGTGATGCTGCAGAGAAATCTGCTCTATACCTGCATTACAAGAGCCAGGAAAGTTTTTACCCTGATCGGGACCAGGCGGGCGGCAGCCATGGCGATACAAAACAATAAAATCGCAAAGCGGAACACCATGCTGGCGAAACGGATCGGAGCATCGGACCGGCTTTAATGAAAACTGGGGATGCGGTATTGAGAAACCGGTTGATCCCGTTTCATTCCGGTCAGAATTCCCGGCTGTTGTAGAGCTTAACGGAAAGAGCATAAGAGATCAGCATGAAAATCAATGCCGCTCCGATCATCACGAAAAGTATCTGCAGGTCGGATGCGCCGTGGAGAGCTGCGGTGATTGTCTGCAGCAGGGCATTGCTCTGATTGCTGCTCACTACCTCCGCCAGGGACATGATGCCGAAGAAAAAGACGAAGAACAGGACAAAGCTGACGACCCTGGCTTTCATATAGCCAAGCTTGAAATAAACCGGAAAGTAGATGCCGTTCATCAGCAGGATGCCGATCAATCCGGCAGCCACACTCTCCATTGTGATGGGAACGATCCGGAAGGGTAACCGGACAAAGGAGAGGAGCAGGGTAAATGCCATGTAGCCCAGGGCGGCAAGCAGGGCATAGACGAAAACAGACAGGTATTTGGACAGTACGATCTTTTCCCGGCTCAGAGGCATACTGTTCCATATGATGTCGGAACCCGCCTTTTCTTCATGGCCGCAGGCTGTCGCAACCATCTGATAGGTGACCGCAACGGCAATGGCGGCAAAGGCGCCTGCGCCTGTATGCTGAAATGATATGGAAAATATAATAATATACAGCCCCAAAAAGGCCAGCGTTTTCTTTTGTATCAGAATATCCTTCAGAATCAGGTTAAGCATGGGAATGCTCCTTTCTTGTATAATACAGCATGATATCCTCCAGGGTGGGTTTGTCGATCACCGCCCCCTCCTTTGCAAAGGCCGCTGCCGTTCCCTTGTCAGTGCTCAGGGCATCAAATCCGTAACTGCTTTTCCGGATCCCGACCAGGTTCCGGCTCCTGACCGTATCCAGGAGGGATAAATTGCCCTTCACGACGGCGTGATTCTCCATCAGCTCATCCTTCCGTGTGCAGAACAGGATCTCCCCGTTGTATATCATGACGATATAGTCGGCGATCCGATCCAGGTCGGAAGTAATATGAGTGGAGAAGAACACGCCCTTGTTTTCATCCTGGATCAAAGCGTACAGGATGTCCAGGATGTCGCTGCGAACGACAGGGTCCAACCCCGAGGTCGGTTCGTCCATGATCAGCAGGTCGGCATGATGGGAAAGGGCGACGGCCAGGGAGAATTTCACCTTCATACCCCGGGAAAGCTCTTTGATTTTTTTGTTCCGGGGCAGGGCAAATTTTCCGATATAGCTCTGAAACTGCTGTTCATCCCACTTTTCATAGACGGGAGCGATGATTCGCTTCATCTCCTCCACCGTCAGTTCCTCATAAAAATGACTTTCATCGTAAACAAAGCCGATCCGGTTCTTGACTTCCTTTTCCTGCCGAATATGGTCCAATCCGAACACCTTGATCTCGCCGCCGTCCTTTTTCAGCAGGTTCATGATCAGCTTTATGGTTGTGGTTTTTCCGGAGCCGTTTGGGCCGATAAACCCGGTGATATAGCCCTTCGGCAGGCTGAAGCTGATATCGTTCAGTGTAAAATCCTTAAAGGTCTTTCTTAAATTTTTGATTTCCAGAATATTTTCCAATCCTTATACCTCCTCATAAAAGATCCTCAGCATTTCTTCCAGCTCGGGAAAGGACAGCTCTGCGGACTTTGCGGCCATCACCGCTTCGGCAAGCTTTTCCTCCACGATCTTGATGCGGCTTTCCCGGAGCAGCTGCTTGTTCTGAGCGGCAACAAAGGACCCCTTGCCGGCCACCGTCACGATGAATCCTTCCTTTTCCAGCTCGTCATAAGCCCGTTTCGTGGTAATGACACTGATGTGCAGATCCCTTGCCAGGCTCCGGATGGAAGGCAGAGGCTCCGATTCGCCCAGTAGTCCCTTCATGATCTGGTCCTTGATCTGATCTGCGATCTGCTCATAGATCGGCTGCGTACTGGAATTGGATATCAGGATGTTCAATCTGCCGGCCACCTCCTATCGATCATACTGTTTATATACAGTATATACAGTTAAGGGGTTTCTGTCAAGCTTTTTTTCCATCGTTTTGATACCGAAGCCTCCGCAGCGTCGATCCGACGATTACGTCCTTTTTCAGGCCGCGCGGGATTCCTGCCGTGGAACGAACCGGATTTCGGTTTCGGAGCCGAGCGGCACGGAGATGGTGAGCGATGAAGAATAATAGAATGAATGTCATCAAATTATATTACCCATATTTTTAACTTGACAATTCAGGAATCCCAATATATAATGATTTTGCACAATATAATTGTTGTAAATTTATTTTGGAGGTGATATTATGTCCGTCTACGATTACGAATACACGTCAATTGAGAATCGGCAGGTGCAAATGTCTGAATACAAAGGGAAAGTGCTGTTGATTGTCAACACGGCCAGCAAATGCGGATTTACGCCCCAGTACAAAGGACTTGAGGAGCTTTATCAGAAATATAAAGACCGGGGCTTTACGGTCATAGGCTTTCCCTGCAATCAGTTTATGGAACAAGAGCCGGGGAGCGAGCAGGAAATTTCGGAATTTTGCTCGGTGCGTTACGGCGTTACCTTTCCGCTGTCCAAGAAGGTGGATGTCCGCAATGAGACCGCCATACCGCTCTATCTATATTTGACATCGCAAAAGGAATTTGCGGGGTTTGGGAATGGCATGAAGGCAAAAACGATGGAGCTCATGCTCAAGGCCAGATATAAGGATGGTTTCCGGGATGCGCAAATCAAATGGAACTTCACCAAATTTCTGATCGATCGAGAGGGCAATGTCGTTTCCCGTTATGAACCGACTGTTGAGCCGAAGGACATCGCTGGCGATATCGAAAAATTACTGTAAGCGGAGGTAAAATATGAACAGAGTTGTTTACGTTTCCAGAGGCGGCAATACCAAAAAGCTGGCTGATGCCATTGCCAAAGGTGCAGGTGTATCGGCCATTTCTGCGGAACAGTTTAATCGTTCCGAAGCAACAGACATTCTTTTTGTCGGGGCATCCATTTATGCCGGTTCCATCGACGGAAAACTACGTCGATTTTTAAGTGCTTTACGTTCCTCGCAGGTAAAGAGAGTTGTGGTGTTCGGCACGTCGGCAGGCAAGAAAACGGCTTTGCAGGAAATAAAGTCCATTCTTGAACCAAACGGTGTTGCTGTCTCAGGTGATGAGTTTCATTGCAGAGGCTCTTTTCTGTTTGCCAATCGAGGACGGCCGGACGGAGAAGACTTAAAACAAGCCGAGGCATTTGCTAAAAAATTTGTGGTGAGCATAAGTGAATGATCAGATCCTGAAACTCGAAAAACAGCTTTGCTTTCCACTTTACGCCGCGGCCAAAGAGGTCGTGAGCCGCTATAAGCCTTTGCTGGATGAAATAAATCTGACCTATACACAGTACATTGCCATGATGGTACTGTGGGAATCCAAAAGTATCGGTGTGAAGGAACTTGGCAAGCGTCTGTATCTCGATTCCGGTACGTTGACGCCACTTCTGAAGCGACTGGAGAGCAAAGGCTTTCTCCGTCGTGAGCGCTCTAGTGAGGACGAACGTGTGGTCATTATCACAATCACCGAAGCAGGTGAAAAGCTAAAAGAGAAGGCTATCGAGATTCCGATGAAAATGGAAAAGTGTATGCCACTTTCCCAAAAAGAAGCCGGAACATTGTATACGCTTTTATACAAGATATTAGGGAATATGGATTGTAGAGGCCAAGCATAAGCATCTACAATAATGATTTCTGACAAACTTACAGGATCAATTATTTTCTGAACTATGTGTTAGCTGCGGTAAAATATCGTTTATCTTTGGAATGGGGAATAGTTATCGATAAAAACATTTTGGACATCCATCCTTGAAAGAAGTACTGGGTTTTTTGACGGCAAACAAGGTGTTCTTTTTGCTACCTCTGAAGAAACACAGCGTAAGGCACTGGAAGCAAATGCCCTCTTTGAGTAAATCGTTTTCCGTAGAAAAGGCAATGCATCCTGACCACGTATTAACAGAAATCGGTATTGATGAAAAGGTTGCATCAAAGGATGCAAAACGAATGGAACGTGTCGTCAGTGATGAAATAGTAAGCCTTACCGCGGAAGCGATCCAATGTAAAAAAAGACGCTGCAGTCACTGTCCGATAGGATATCCGTTGGCAAGAGCATAACGCACAATAGCCATCGAAAACAGGGAATATGTACGATTGGGTGACCGAGTATGCTAGGGCGGAGATATGTACGAATCACAAAAAAATTCCGGGAGTTTGCCGCCACACGGGATGTTGGTTTGGTCGAACAAAGCGCTTTAGAGTATGCATGTCCTATCCTTCGCGTTGACGGGACGCAGGAACTCCACGAAACTCTAAAGCGGATTACACAGCAGTATATCGTTACTAATAAAGCACAAATCCAGCAGATATTCTAACCGCTTTGACGGCGCATGAACAGCAACAGCAGGTTGTGAGTTTACCGGCTCACAGCCTGCTGCCATATGTGCTTTCGTTTTTACCGGAATCCCAGTCCCTGTACAGCCCCGCGATTACCTGTTCAATCGGAGCTTTTTTTATCTCAACATCCCTGACCCCTTTCACTGCAGACAGTTGGCTTAACAAACCTCTGACCGGCATTTGAGCAAGGTCGACATCATATTCATAGATTCCGTTATCGGATGAAAGAAGATTGCCGTTTTCAATTTCAGGGATAAAGCCCTTCTCCATCGTGACGGCAACTCGTGTCAGATTGCCGGTAAGGGAACGCAAATCATGGAAGTTTCCGTCAAAAGCAATTTTGCCGGCAGAAATCATTAATATCCGCTGCGCCATTTCTTCGAGGTCATCCATGTCGTGGCTTGTCACCATTATGGTTACTCCATTTTCCCTGTTGATCCTTTTCAGAAAGTCTATCATCTGCCTTTTTGCAACGACATCAAGTCCAAGCGTCGGTTCGTCCAGCAGAATAATTTCCGGACTATGCAACAGCATCATGGCGAGGTCGGCTCTCATCCGCTGACCGAGGCTGAGCTCACGGGCGAAGGTTTTCAATAAATTTCCTATGTCCAGTAGCTCTACGACCGTCGCGAGGTTCTTTTTGTACATCTCATCAGAGATTCCCCAAACGACCTTTTTCCATTCGAAGCTCTGGATTACAGGATGATCCCACCATAGCTCTGTGCGATTACCAAACAAAATCCCCAGCCGCTGCATCAGTAGTATGCGCTGTTTTTGCGGCGACAGGGACAAAACCGATATGTCGCCGCTATTTGGCAGTAACATACCGGCGAGCAGCTTCATCGTCGTACTTTTGCCTGCGCCATTGGGCCCGGCATACGCGACGAATTCGCCTTTCCGGACTGTAAACGTGACGCCGTCAAGAGCGGTAATCGTTTGCTTTTCAGGCTTTATAAGATTTTTTATAAGCCCCATGCCGGTATTGTCGTGCTGCCATTGCGTGAAGGTCTTCGTAGCATTGCATACATTAACGGCGAAATCCGTAAGGCACATATCTGTTGGAGCCTTTTTTGACATAATAGTTCAGTCCTTTCCTGAAAATAAAGTTTGCCGCGAGCGCTATCATCAGCGCATACGCAAGCGGGTAGTATGGCTATTACCAGTAAAATGCATCCTATGATGAAGTTGCCGCTTCCCGTAAACGGCGAAAATCCGCTGGTTATAAGCTGTGTTTTCAAGGAGAGCGGCTGCACAAAAAGGTGTTCGAGCTGTCCGCGCCCGATAATCCGGCTGATATGGATGTTATTGCCCGACCCGAACAGAATGAATATGCCTGTTGTGACGGTGGAATAAGCCATCATAAACAGAACCTCATCGACGCTCATGCCGCCGATCCCGCCAAAGCGGAGAGCAATCAGGTAGACGCTCGATACGACGGAAAGATTGGAAATGGTGTCAGCCAATATAGCTGTGAAAGCGAATTTCGTATCGCGCAGCAGCCACACCAAATCCATTTTTGCCGAGATTGCAAATAGGCTTATGAGCCGCTTGCATTTGAAAGTTAACTTAACCACCATAGCTGACCATCCCCTCCTGTGATTTATTGAATGCAAGCAAAGCGACAGGCCACAGGATGAGATTCCATATGACTTGCAGCCACAAGACACTTGCAGGTTCCGCCGCGCCGACAAATATGGACAGCGGTGCGCCGCCAAGGCAGGCAAAAGGCTGGTATTTCATTATCTCGCTGAATCCGAGCGGCAAAAAGCTGATTGGAATCACTGTTCCGGATAGCAGGGCAACAATAGCCGCTCTTATGCGGTTTATCAACCAACTCACGTTCCTTAGCTTTATCGACAGACAGGCAAAGAGAACATCGATGGCAAAACCGAGAGAGATGCAAAGTAACAGGCTGATCAGAAACCATGTCGATGCCGGCCTCAGGCTTACCCCAATGAGCGGAGAAATAATCGCCATCGGCAGCGAGAAGAAAGCCAGCATGGGCAGCCATCCTCCAAAGGTCAGTGAGATAAGCTGACCCAGAACCGACAGCGGGCGATCATATAACCTCATTAGAACACCCTCGCTGAGCCATCCGGACGCCGCGGTTTTTACGACCATCATATCGGATAGCAAAGCGCTGATGTAGGTGTAAGTGAGCATCTGTTGCATACTCATCCCAACGTCA
>ENA-UOOK01006854-UOOK01006854.1-fermentation-metagenome-genome-assembly--contig:-NODE-6854-length-10655-cov-6.708491_pt1 | contig 10655 bp, 13 predicted proteins | sample MGYA00245777_ERZ724023 | MGnify/ENA primary metagenome ERZ724023 (study PRJEB28704, sample SAMN03018312) | fermentation metagenome | biome: anthropogenic terrestrial biome; feature: soil; material... | reverse complement strand
CTGGCAAAATCCCTCGGGATGCAGTTCATCGATACGGATATCCTGATCCAGGAGCAGACCGGGAGGATGCTCCAGGAGATCCTCGACGGAGAGGGGCCGGATACGTTCAAGCGGATCGAGGAGGAGACGATCCTCTCCCTGCATCCCAGCCGTGCGGTGGTCGCGACGGGCGGCAGCGTGGTCTGCAGCGAGGTTGCGATGACGCACCTGAAGTCGGGAGGGCTGGTCGTGTACCTGGAGATCCCGTACGACGAGATGACAAAGAGGCTCAGGAACATCACGACCCGGGGGATAGTCCTCCTCCCGGGCCAGAGCCTCCGCGAGATGTACGACGAGCGGGTCCCGCTCTACGAGAAGTATGCGGATATCACCGTCGCGTGCTCGGGCGAAGATCTCGAATCCGTGGTCGAGAACGTGCTCGAGGCGTTGTGATGGGTCCGGGGATGCACAGAGAGACGCCGGCCGGAAGGCAGAGATCCGGGTTTGGGATAACCCCGGGGTTTCGGAAACCCCCCTCGAGCCCGGGTCCACGGCCGGAGATCCGCCTCCGGAACTGTTGAACACGGGCCCGATTGAGATCTGAAGAACTCCCGCTACCATAAGAGATATCCGGCGAGATATCGCAGATAAGAACGATCATGCCTATCGTGTATCCCGATATCGGCATCTGCGGACTCTCCTGTCGGCTCTGCCCCATGTACAACACCGGCGCAGAGAGCAGGTGTTCGGGTTGCAAGAGTTCAACCAGAATAGCCGTCGGTTGCCCGTTTATCACGTGCGCCGTCAAGAGAAAGGGGATCGAGTTCTGCTGGGAGTGCGAAGAGAGCGGGACGTGCGAACGATGGAAGAGACACAGGGAAGCCGGTAAAGGACGTGATTCTTTTAAGTGCTACCAGACGCTTGAGGGGGATATCTCGTTTATCTCCCGGCACGGAGTATCCGAATTTCAGAAGGTACAGGAACGGCGGGGGGTTTTGCTCAGGGAGATGCTGAACAACTTCAACGAAGGCCGTTCGAAGAATTACTACTGTATCGCTGCAACTGTCCTGGAACTCGGCGAACTTGAGGAAGCACTGTCCCGGGCAAGAGAAGAATCCGGGGGGCTTGAGGTCAGGGTAAAATCGAAGGTTCTTCACCGGATTCTTGATGAGATTGCTTCAAAGAGGCAGTATCGCTTGAAATTGAGGAAGTAGGTGCGGTGGCAACATCTCGCTTCATACTCCATTCAACTTCTGACCAACCTGCATTACCATTTCAATTGCCTTTTCTGCTCTTGAGTGCAAGGCCTTCATTACCCATGCTCAAGCGGATGTCCTTTACACTCATAGGAGCGCTCTTCGGCGTCGCCTCCCTTATGGGCATCCTGGGTTCCGGTGAAACTACCGCACTTGCATTGAGCGGGCTCGTAGGGGCGCTTGTGGGAGGATACATCGGCTATAGAGTCGCGAATAGGTAAACCGGTACGTAAAGGTAAAGATATCTTCTCGTTCGTTCTCCTTCGCCTTTTGCAGCAGAGACGCCCCGGCAAGAAATATATCCTCCCGAATGGTGTCCGGGTCCCGGTTATCCGGAGGTGGAGGATTACGATCCCGCCTCTGTGACCAGGAACCGCCCTCCCTCATCCTCGGCGAAGCGTACCGTGAGCGTTTCCCCTTCGTGCACGCCAAAGTCCGCATAGGGCTCGTTCAGGAGCGTTCCCCTGAATGACGCCCCGTCTCCGGCTGGCTTTCCAGGCGGACCCCGGCGCCTTCAGGGGCCGTATCGTAGCCTTTTGTGAACAGGATCGCCGATACATCGTCGAAATGCCCGGGAGCCCTGAACCTGTCGAGGTCAACCCGCTTTCTTACTGCCTGGAGCGATTCCGGTTCATAGTAGATGCGCCACCGCTGTTCTTCGAGCAGTGAGAGACAGTTCACTTCATCGTTTGACAGGAGCGTATACGTCTCCACCTCATCGGAGTGAAGTATGAGTCCCTCGCCGTGATTCTCGAAGTTCACGACGATCTCCGGCGGATTTCCGGGCTCGCTCCGGCACAGGGAATGGATCCGAAAGGTGATTCTCTCCTCGTGGTCCACGTAAAAGAAGCCGACGCACCTGTCCGCGTCCGGACGCATCAATCCCTTCGCGGAGAGGATGCCGGAGATGCCGGGACCGATCTCCGCAACCGCCCATCTGTTGACGATCTCCCGGTCTGAATAGGGTGCCGTTCTGTCGTTCATGGTACGTGGTACAAAATTCTCATGTGCAGCGTGAAAGGGGTTTTGAAATGGTTATGGGAATATTTTGATTTGCTGGGGGTGTTAATTGGGTGTATGGAGGTTCTCCTTCTCCTTCTCTCCTGTTTCATCGCAGATCGATTCGATCTCTTCGATGATCTCCCCCAGGAGGTCGTACAGTGCTCTGGCGTTATTGTGGGTGAAGTAGATGCGGCACCCCTCTACCGTCTGTATCCCGTCCACTTTGCGTCCGGGTAACTCTATGAAGTCGATAAAGACATCCTCGGTCGAGACATTGCCGGTAAATCCATTCGCATACTTTGTGCACGCCAGGTTTAACCGGGGTTCGGACGGCGGGTATTCGTAGTACCTGTTGAGTGATGGTTTCCGCCCGGACTTCTCGGCCTGGTTCATCTTTGCTTTAGCCTTTTTTTCAGGCGTCATCGTCTTCTCTCTCCGTGACTGCATGCGACTGCCTGCGTCCAACAATCCCCCCGGATCTGTACCCGGTAGACGACTCTCGACATACGAGGATCGAGCTGCGATCTTCGATGGTATCCGGATAAATACCCACGTACTCGCCATCTCCAGGTGCTTCTTTCCTGATGGTCGGATTGTGCGGCGCCGACCTCGCCTGCGGTAAAACACTCTGGAACAGCCCGGACAGGAGAGATCTGCCCAAATCCGTGGGAGCGTAATAGGCCGCCTCATTATCTCCCACCTCGCTCAGCCGCCTCGCTTCTTTTGAAACCAGACCTGCGTTGACAAGGCCCTTCAGGTACCTGTCGATATCTCCCGACGATTTAACGTTAAATTCGTTCTTGATCTCGTTAAACCGCATTTGCCGTCGTTTTAGCAGGAGGATATAGATTGCCCAAGCTTTATCGTTATCCAGCGGCCTCACTGCGCTTCGGATCTCTGCCGGGACCTCGGTCAGACATTCCTCGATCTTTGCGCGGTCCATATCGTCACCAGGTTAGGTTATAGATTTATGACTTATTTATACTTATAGGAAATAAAACCGTCACAAACTTGTGCCCATAAAAAGACGTAATGCTTTTCGTCTTATCTGGAGAGTATCCTTGTGGATTTCTTTGAGGAGATCTCTTCAAAAGCGGCATATTTCAAGCACCTGAAACGAACCGTAAACATAGGTATTTATGGTTCATTCAGAGACGATAATATCCTTATTCTCGAAGATTTCCGTGACTTCCTGACCTCAGAAGGATATCGTGCGCGCATGTCGTTAGACCTTGAATATCCTGAAGCCGATCTCCCCGAAGTATCTCAACACCAAAAAAACTGTATTGCAAGCACAAAATTACGTGAATCAAGCCATATCCATATCATTTTCTTTTTTATCGAAGGGCCACGGGAGCATAATGTGAATCTGTCAGCGGCTATGGAGTTACAGGCACTTGCGGAGCATGAGATTCGCGACGTGTTGCTTCTCTTCGAGAAGGGCTTGAAAAAAGAAGATATAACCAGCTATTTCGCGGGAACCGTTGAGACTCAAGAAGGTCGGTGGGAGTGGGACGAATTTGCCCGGGATAAGGATCTTCATCTGATCCGTGGTCGCCAATTTTGCCTCAACCGGATGAGACACTACTCTACTGAGTTCAAATAATATGCGTATTTAGTCTTAACTTCCCAAAAGAAGAAGAATCATGGGCTCGTCGTGATTCGAACACGAGATCTTCGCCGTGTGAAGGCGACGTCATAACCAGCTAGACCACGAGCCCCATGCATCGACCGGGAATTGAACCCGGGCTATTGGCTTGGAAGGCCAAAGTCATACCACTAGACCATCGATGCGTACTGATGCGTCTATACAATTCTGGCGTTATGAGTTATTAACATATCTCCGGGAACGGGGTTCCGCTCCGCCCCGGCCTGCCCCGCTCCCCGTCATCCCGCCGCAGGACCGGCAGCGGTCAGGTTGCCCCTGCCCTCCGATACCGTCAGGACGACCTCCCCCCGGTCACCCAGGGGCGAGACGACGATGACCGCATCTCCGTTCCGGTTGACAACCTTCTTCATCCAAAAGCCCCGGTCGTTCGCGTACGAGACCGCACCGGGATCTCCGGCACGCACCTCGTAGTATGCCGCGGACCAGGGCAGGAGATCCGCCTCCGGGAACGAATGCACCCCCCCGGCCCTTCCTGTGAGGTCGACCCGGCCGGTCACCTGCGGGTACCGGGTGAGGTTGATCCCGGCGTATCCGAGCGGCGGAGCGCTCCCCTCGGCATCAAGGTAATTAGCAACCACCCAGCGCTTGAAGACGTCCTCGAACGACTCCGGATAGCCGTGCCGGGCAAGTGTTGCGTTGATCCCCGAAAGACCGGTGCGGTTCTCCGCCACGAGGCCCGCGAGGAACGATCCCCCGTCCGGGTCTCCTGAACGGTCCCCGAAGTTCTCCGCAAGGTAGAGCGTCCAGAGGAAACTCGCCCCGTAGTGGGCCTGGTTGATCTCGCCCTCCGAACGGGCCCACCGGCCGTCGGTCACCACAAGGGGTGTCCCGGGATGGCGGTTGAAGGCCCGGACCTTCGCCCGGTTCTCGCTTGCAAAACAGAGGTACTCGGCGTACCCGCTGCACCCCTCATCGACCCACGTCCTCTCATGGGGGTCGTGTGAGTGGTGGACGAGGTGCTGGAACTCGTGAGCAAGCGTCGAGCTCAGCTCTTCTTCCCGTGCATCGGCGTCGAGAAAGATGATGTCCAGGTTGTTTTCGACACTACCGTCGAAATACCCGACGATGGAGAGATTCGTCGCGTTGTCCCCCGGACCGTCGCGGATGTCGAGGAGCAGGATGAACACCCGGGGATCTTCGTCGAGCCCGGTCTCGTTGCCGAACGTCCCGGTGATCGTGGGGTGTACGACGCGGTCGAAGGTCTCCACAAGACCCTGGATCCCGCTCTCTGCAACCATCCTGTTCTCCTCGACAAATAGGTAGCAGTGTTCCCCGGTTGCCCTGCAGGTGGCGTTGACGGTATACTCCTCCCCGGTTGCGAAGTCGGTGCAGATGAACGACTTCACATCCCCCGGCGTGAAGTTGCCCGCGGTGTATGCTTTCCTGCCGCCCCCTTCCGTCACATACCCGGACAGGCCACCCGTTTCCTCGTGGATGGCGTGGAGAAGGGGGGTTCTATCAATCCAGACGTGACCGTCCGGCTCGGTGCCTTCCGATGCCAGTCCGCTCCCGGATACGGTCCCGACCGTGCAGAGTGCCAGAACAACAACCACAACCACGAGATTCCTGATGTCGATCAATCGTTCATCCCACCATTAAGAGAGGCTTGCCCCTTCCCGGAGCCGGGGGGCCGGCTGCAGGCCCGTGGGGGGCTGCCGACCGCTCCGGGGCCGGTTATATGGCTCCCACCGGCAGTTCGGTCATGTTCACGACCGGATTCACTGTTTGGGTCTGGTTCACCGTCGAAGTCACATTCTCGACCGGAGCCACGGTCTCCACCGGGGTTACATTCGCCGGCGGGGGCGGGACCAGCACCTTATCAATAACATGGACAACACCGTTGCTCGCGTTGACCTCAGGCCCGCCGATCGTGGCGTTATCGATCATCAGCACGCTCCCGTTCACCGAGACGGTCAGGTTCACCCCGGCGAGTGTCGTGAGGCTTGTTGTGTTGCCACCCTCCGTCATGTTCAGGAGCTCGGCGGCTGTATAACTGCCGTTGACCACGTGATTCGAGAGCACCCGGGTCCGCTCGTTCTCGTCGATGAGAATACCGGTGAAGACCTCGGGCGAGAGGTTGCCGAACGCATCATTCTGGGGTGCAAAGACCGTGTATGGCCCATCGCCCCGGAGCGTGGCCTGGAGGTCCGTTGCGTTGAGCAGACTTGCCATGAAGGAAAGGTTGTCGTCGCCACGGATCACCTCGACCAGACCGTTCTGCTCACCGTCAACCGTCGGTGTAGGCGTTACGTTCCCGCCACCGAACGTAACCTTTATCGACAGCCCTGCGACGGCTCGTTCGGGGATCTGTTCACGTTCGGGATCGAAGTCGGAGAGATCACAGTAGATGAACCAGATCGTCTCGCCGTCGGAGAGGTTGTGCGCCAGAGCATCGGTGTTCGTCTCGTAGAACGTCTCATTGAGTTCGTTGAGGACGAGCCAGAACTGCTCGTCCTGGTACAGGTACTCGTTGATGGTGTCGACGGTCAGCCGCTGGCTGATCGTGTAGTAGTAGGTCGTATAGTTCAGAGCCGTAGCGTTCACCCCGCCCGACCGGGAGGCCGCATCGAGTGCGCCTACCGGGGTATCCCTCCTCACATCGAGGGGGGCGTCGAGGTTGATGGGTTCGACCGTGAAGTTTTCCGCCGGATTGATCGTGACGTTGTACTCTCCTATGACCTCCATGGTGTCTATCGGCAACGCCAGCTCGAGATCGGCGCCGAGCGGCTGAGCCGAGACCGCAAGACCGGTCCCGGTCAGGGTAAGGAGACATAAAATGGCAAGAATGCCGGAAACTTTTCTCAAAACCAATTTAATCACCTGCCTCTGTTGCACCCGGGTGCTCATGACTGAAGAGGGGCTTTCGTGTTCGGTATGGTGAAAGCGGGTTTTATCGTCGCGTGGCCGGGCTGCTTCTGCATGACGCAGGTACAGCGCTGGATGCTGGAAAGTCCGACTGAGTGCACGAGCATTCTGAGTCGGGCCATCTGACTGACAGAGCGGATATCTGGAGGTCTCCGCGTTATATATATTTTTGTAAATAATAATCTGAAACCCTGAACGCCCGTGCTGGCCACTTAACGTCTGATTCCAGTCCTGGAGGCCGCTGAGGTAACTAATCTGGTCGCAGCGCCGGCCGGTACCCCCATCCGGGATGAACGACGGCGGTGCGTCACCGCTCTAGAAACGTACGAAAAAAAGGTTATTTTCCGGGTTACCGCGTTCCGGCAGCCAGTTCCTCGAGAGCGGCGACCCGCTTCTCCAGCGACGGATGCGTGGAGAAGAGCTCCATCAGGGTGTTTCCGGAGAGCGCCGGGATGATGAAGAAGGCGTTTGCGCCCTCAACTTCCTGCTTCTTCTCGGCGGGAACATAGTCCATCCTGCCGCTGATCTTCTGGAGCGCCGATATCAGCGCCCGCGGGTTGTTCGTCAGGGCGGCGCTGCCCCGGTCCGCGGCAAACTCACGGTAGCGGGAGAGCGCACGGGTGAGCAGGGTGCTCACGACCCAGACCAGGATCGAGACGACGTAGACCAGGATCAGCGCGCCCCCGTTGTTGTTGTCGCGGTTGCCAAAGAGGCTCATGAAGAGCCAGTTGCGCATGATCAGGAAGGCGAGCATCGATATGAAACTCGCCATCGTCAGGGTCAGCATATCCCGGTTCTTCACATGCGACATCTCATGGGCGAGCACCGCCTCAAGCTCAGCAGGGGTGAGCATCCGCATGATCGAGTCGGTCACCGCCACGACGGCATGGCTCGGGCCTCTCCCGGTCGCAAACGCGTTCGGCACCGGCGAGGGCATGACCCCGATCTTCGGCTTCGGGAGGTCTGCAGCGGTGGCAAGACGCTCGATCATCCGGTGCAGTTCCGGGTACTCGTCCTCTTCGACGATCCGGGTGCCGGTGCTCCAGAGCACCAGTTTATCGGAGAAGAAATACTGGAGGAACGCCATCCCGGCAGCCACCAGCAGGAGGAACTCAAAGGGGAATCCGAGGGCGTAGAGGACGCCCAGAAAGATCAGGTAGACTATGAGGAGCAGGAACGACGTTAAAAGCATCCTCATCGTGAGACCGAAGTCGCGCGTCCACTTCATGACAGAGATCTATTGGACTGGATGCTATTAAGATATATGCCGGACTCTCTCCGGGCGCTCACATCTGAACCGGTCTCCGGCGTATCCGGCACCACGCGCCAGTGCTCTTATCTCGTTGAGGCGATATAATATTGATTGGATGACACTCAACGAAGTGACCATCAGCAGGGCTATCCTCGAGGAGCAGCACAGGACATTCATCGATTACCTCGATATGGACGCTGCCGTCATCGGCGGCGGGCCGTCGGGGCTCGCCTGTGCAGCGCTCCTCGGGGAGAGGGATGTTCGGTGTGCACTCATCGAGAAGAAACTCAGTGTCGGCGGCGGGATGTGGGGCGGCGGGATGATGTTCCCGCGGATCGTCGTCCAGGAAGAAGCACGGCGGCTCCTCGACCGGTTCGGGATCGCCTACCGGGAGTTCGAGCCGGGCTACTACGTCGCAAAATCGGTTGAAGCGGTCTCCAAACTCACCGCGGCAGCCTGCGATGCCGGTGTCGAGTTCTTCAACCTCACCACCGTCGAGGACGTCATGGTCAGGGGCGACGGCAGGGTCGGCGGTCTCGTCATCAACTGGACGCCGGTCGATATGGCCGGGCTGCACGTCGACCCGCTCACCGTGGCCTGCACCTGCACCGTCGACGCGACCGGCCACGACGCCATGGTCGCCCGCATGATCGAGCGGAAAGGCGGCAGACTTCAGGTCAGGGGCGAGAGTTTCATGTGGGCCGAACGTGCCGAGTCACAGATCCTCGATCACACAAAAGAAGTCTTCCCTGGCCTCTTCGTCACCGGGATGGCGGCAAACGCCGTTGCCGGGGAGTGCCGTATGGGACCGATCTTTGGCGGGATGCTCCTCTCCGGGGAGCGGGCCGCTGAACTGGTCGCAGAGAGGCTGGGCCGTTGACACTTCAGAACTATTTTTACCGCCCGGGCAGTTACCAATAGGTATGGAAGAGATCGATCCGGAGTCCCTGGCCGATGTCGCATACGGGATCTTTGAGACCTTCCTCAACCGCGAACTCCGTGCCCGGGGTCCGCACCTGTTTGAACTTGTCGAGCAGGGAACCGATTTTGAAGTCGATCTCCGCGAGACCTTCGGGCGGTTCCGGGAGGATTACCCCGTGCTCGCCGAGGCGCTCCTCCGGCGGTTCGGGGATATCAACGCGATCTACGGGCTTATCAGGACTGGCGAGGGCGTCCTGCCCTCGAGGACGACGCAGATGTACTGGATCGTCCAGGATGCTCCGGGGCCTCTCGCGCGAGGCCTCGATGATGAGCGGGTAGGAAAATGGCTCATCTTCGTCCCCGTGGGCGAGGTGGATGCAGCGTGGAAGAAGGTCCGGGACGAGACGGCGAGAGGAATGCTCGGGATATCCGCAAAAGTCAGCACCGCGAGGCCGAACCCGGACTCACGCGACGAGCGGGCGGTCATCTACGTCTACACCCGGGACTGGGCTGACGAGGCGGACGTGATGCGGGTCCGCGAACGGCTTCGCGACATCGGTTTTGTGGAGCGGATCGGCTACAAGCGTAACATCGAGACCTATCGGGGCGAGTACAGCGAAGAGGGCAGACGGGTCACCTATTACAGTGCCTGAAGGACGGGCTGCTCCCGCTCCCTGCTCTACCCCACAACACCTGAAAAAGAGTATACCGGCTCCCGGCCCCGTTTGTGACCGGGGGCCGCACCCGGGTGGATGTATAACGCGCGAGCGCTGCAACGGCGTTACGCCTTCCGTTCCTTGGACTTGGGCCGGAGTTCATCCGAGCCGCACTTGCGGCAGCGGGTTGCACGGATTGCGTTCCGGGCGTTGCACTTCATACAGACCTTTACATTGAGCAGACGTGCTTCAGCTTCGGGAAATCTTGCCATGTTGAAAACACCACTTGTCAGATGCATACTATTCGTTCTTGCTACTATTAACAGTTCTGTCACGCGGTGCGCTCCTGCTCGATCCATGCACGGAACGCCTCGAGTGCCCGTGCCCGGTGCGATATCCGGCTCTTCTCGACGAGCGGTATCTCGGCGAGCGTCCGCCCTTCGTATGCGAAGATCGGGTCGTAGCCGAACCCATCAGTCCCCCGGGGGGCGACGATCGTCCCCGGCAGGACTCCCCTGAAGATCCGGATACCGTCTTCTCGGGCGAACGCGATCGCTGTCTCGAAGTGGGCGTCCCGGTTCTCCACGCCCTCCATGAGTTTCAGAACCCCAGCGTTCCCGATGGTGTCCTGGACGTAGGCCGCGTATGGCCCCGGAAACCCCCGGAGCGCGTCGATGAAGAAGGCTGTGTCGTCGACGATCAGCGGGCGAGATAGCGTCTGATAGGCGAACTCCGCCTTTCCTCGTGCTATCTCCCCGACGTTGGCGTGGCGGAACTCCGGGCACGCGAGCGGAACATGCTCGACCTCAAGCACCCCTGCGAAGTATGCAGCCACCTCCCGCGCCTTGTTGGCGTTGCTCGTCACCACCGCGAGCCTCACAGGTAGCGCCCCCGCAGTTCTACCTCATGCTCGCGGGAGAGGACCTCTCCTGCCCCGGGGAACGCGCCCGCATACCCCTCGATGAAAGCCTCCTTCAACTCCTCGAAGTTCTCCGTGGTGCTCTCGAGCGTCTGGAAGAAGACGTGGAGGTCGACCCCCCGCGCCTCAACCTCCG
>ENA-UOOK01006853-UOOK01006853.1-fermentation-metagenome-genome-assembly--contig:-NODE-6853-length-10656-cov-2.777097_pt1 | contig 10656 bp, 10 predicted proteins | sample MGYA00245777_ERZ724023 | MGnify/ENA primary metagenome ERZ724023 (study PRJEB28704, sample SAMN03018312) | fermentation metagenome | biome: anthropogenic terrestrial biome; feature: soil; material... | reverse complement strand
AGTCGCCGCTGATTCGCAACACGGCTTCGGCGGATGAGTTCTTGCAGCGGAATCAGGATTTGATCCTGTTTATATAAAATAAGAAGATAAAGGAGAATAGGTCATTATGAAAGCAAAAAGAGTATTTCTGCCAATTTTATTAGCTCTGTGCCTGGTTTTTTCCATCTTGACTGGTTGCGCTTCGAAGCCCGGAACGGATTCGGACACAAGCCAAGGAACCGATACGGAAACCGGCAAGGACACCAAATCCAGTGAAACACCGCCCCAGGAAGAGAAAAAAGAACCGGTAACCCTGGCATGGTGGTACCGGGGGAACGGCGAGCAGGCGGATACCGCAAAGGTGGAGGATAAAGTCAATGAAATGCTGAAATCTTACAAAGGCCTGGAGCATGTATCCATCGACCTGAACTGCTATGCGGCTTCCGATTATGCCACCCAGGTCACCCTGGCCCAGACGGCGGGAAAACAGATGGATATCCTGAACACGGTCACTATTTCCTTTACGGAGCAGGTAAAGAACGGGACTTATATCCCCCTGGATGATTATCTGGCGGAAATGCCGGAATTGACCGATACCCTTCCGGAATGGCTGCTGGATCTGGGGAAGATCGACGGCGTCACTTATATGATACCCCATTATCAGCAGGCGGCAAATATGCCAGGGATTACAACGCCAAAAAAATACCTGGATCAGTATGGAGACGAGGAGAAAATCAGGAAAACGGTGAATAATCCGGACAGTACGATAGCGGAAAAAGCCGAGGTACTGAAAGAATATCTTCTTGCGGTCCGGGAAGGAGAAGGGGAGACGAAATATGCTCCAAGATTGGCCTTTCTGAATGAGCCGTATTATGATGATCTATATTACAATACCCCTGTTCCGATACGAATCTATGAGGGAACGACGGAAGCGGTGTATGCCCCCCTCTCCGATCTGTATAAGGAAGCCTATGAAATGGCCGCCAAGTGGTATACCGAAGGGTTAGTGCATCCCGATCCTACAATCGATTACGAAACAACTCTTGTAAAGAAAAACATGCTCAATGATGTTTCCGCGGCTTTCGACGGAAATCATTTTATCGGTTCGGAAGACTATGCTTCGGCTAAAATGTCAAAGCAATATGGCTTTGATGTGGTAGCCATCGCAACGAAGGATCATTATTATATCAATAATTACTGGGCAGCCGGCGGAGACGGTGTCACGGCAAGCAGCCAGCACCCGGAAGAAGCGATAAAGTTCATCGAGGCCATGAATATCGAGCGGGGGAAGGAAATTTACAACACCATCGTATATGGCATCGAAGGGGTGCACTATGAGAAAATCGACGATACGCATATCAAGACATTGGGATATGACGGTTCCCAGGGAGGAAGCGATTATCTGTATTCCGCCCATAAATGGATCATGGGCAATACCTTCAACGCCTGGTTCAATCAGGGATCGTCGGAAGAGGACCTGAAGATCGCCAAGGAAATTAACGAAAGTCCGGATACTGTGGCGTCTTCCCTGATGGGACTGGTTCTGGATACCGAGCCCATTACAACGGAATTGAGCCAGATCGCTGCGGTTCATACGGAATATAAGGACGCACTGGAATATGGGAACATGGGCGACGGTTGGGAAGCCTATTACGAAGAATATAAGGATAAGATCCAAAAAGCCGGTATCGAAAAAGTTCTGAAGGTCATTCAGGAACAGATAGATGAATTTGTAGCAAAGAACAAGTAAAGTTGGTCGCTATTCAAATATGATTGCACTGCAACAAGTCATTTTGCTGCAAAAAACGAAGGCCGCCTTAGCCTTAAGTTTCATTTCAAACGAATCAAATACAGGCTTGTAAAATAGACAGAATGATGTTATGTTTAAGTAGAATCCCTTTGAAAGAATCCAGTCCTATAAAACTGCAAATGCGAGAAAGAAAAGGGGGGTAGGAAAATGCCGGCGTATTTCGTTGCGGGACTGTTGCTTACCGTCCTGGGAATGAAGCTGTTCCTGTCATTATTGAAACATACCGATCTGCTCAGAAGACGGGAATTGATTGACAACAATAAGAAGCCGTGCATCCGGGAGCTGCACAGGAACAAGCAAAATACCTTTACCATGGGCGGCGTTATCATGAATATCGTCCTGCTACTCCTGACAGCCGGTTTCTTTCTGTTCCGGCGGAAGGTTCTTTGGTTGAACCTCTTCATGCTTCTGTACGGCGTAATGGGCTTTGCGGACGATATGATCAAAAGTAAAAAGCTCCGGGATGGGGTCAAACCTTGGGAAAAGCTGGCGGGTCTCACCGTCATCAGCTCGCTGGCCGTGGTGTTTCTGGCGGAAACCGGTTCTCTCCGCACCGAATTGATCCTTCCGTTTTTCAACCATAGCATTTCCATGTCTGTCCTGCCGTATTCTCTTCTGATGATATTGCTTCTGGTCGCCACGACCAACAGCGTCAACCTCACCGACGGATTGGACGGCCTGGCTTTGGGCATTGCCATCCTTGCCTTCGGGTTTATCGGCGCGGCGGCATGGAAAACCGGAAACACGGATGTACTGTACAGCGCGGGGATGCTGCTGGGGATCTGTTTCGGCACCCTGGTTTACAACCGCTACCCGGCGAAAATCTTCATGGGAGACACGGGGTCCCTGTTCCTTGGCGGCGCCATTGGCCTGCTTCTGATCGAACTGAATCTGCCCATGTGGACCTTTCTGATCCTGATCGTCTGCCTGTGGGAGACCCTGTCCGTCATCATCCAGCTGACCTCCTTGAAGCTGAGGGGGAAAAAGGTATTTCGGATCGCTCCCTATCACCATCATCTGGAGAAGTGCGGCTGGAAGGAAACCAGAATTGTTCCCCTTTTCTGGCTGGTTACCCTGATATTCTGCGTAGTCGGTTATGCGGCCTTTCGGGTGCTGTAAATCAAAATGATCTGGCTGCATTGATTTTACCGCAGCAGGTCATTTCGCTGCAAAATGCCGCAAAACAACGAAGCCGCCTTCGCCTTGATCAAATAATCTGCATTGCGGCTTGCTGCAGTACAATCCGGAACAGGAGCAACCTGTATATGTTTGGAGGAGATCGGATGAAGATACTGTTTACCTGCGGTGGAACGGGCGGGCATATCTACCCGGCCATCGCCATGTACCATGAATTCCGGAGCAGGATCCCGGATCTGGAATACCTGTTTGTCGGCTCGGATTATGGTCTGGAACGGGAAATCATGGAAAATGAAGGCATTCGGATGGAGTTCATTCCGTCCAGGGGGATCCAAAGGCGCCTGTCCATCCGTAATCTGCAGGCTGTCTTCTGTAACCTGAAAGCGTTTTTTCAGGCAAGGAGCATGATCAAACGGTTTCAGCCGGACCTGGTGATCAGCACCGGAGCTTACCCTACGTTTCATATCACCTGGTGTGCCGTTCGCCGGCACATTCCCGTATTCCTGATTGAGAGCAATATCCTGCCCGGGCTGGTTACCAGGCTTGCTTCCGGCAAAGCGCGGAAGGTATTTGTCACATCCGGCCGGACACTGGCTTACCTGAGGGACCCTTCCAGAGCGGAGGTAACCGGAACGCCGTCCAGGATGCTTCCGCCGGAGAAAACCAGGGAGCGGATCCTGCAGGATCTGCATTTCGGCGACCGGGAGAAAACAGTGGTTGTGGTCGGCGGCAGCTGCGGTGCGGAGAAAATCAATGACAGCCTGCTGGAGATCCTCCATGGGAAGGAAATCCCATTTCAAATCTTATGGGCAACGGGGAAAAAGCATTTTTCGTATGTGCGGGATCATATCGGGCCGGTCGGGATCCAATCCGGCAGCGGAACAGACGCAAAGGAAATTGTGAATGTGGGTACAAAAGAGGATGCCTGCGCAAATACCCGTGCGGATGCGGGCATCACGGCAGCGGCCGGATGCGGTAAATACTGCCACATCGGGACGGATGGGAATACAAAAGCGATACAGGGGAAAGACGGCCGGGTCAGGATCGTGGATTATATCGTCAACATGAACGAGATCATTTCCGTGGCCGATCTCATTGTCTGCCGGGCGGGCGCCATGACCATCGGGGAAATCAAGGAATTCCGTGTGCCGGCCATCCTGATCCCCTTTGCGCAGGCTGCGGGCAATCACCAGTATTTCAATGCGCTGGAGCTGGAGAAGGCGGGATGTGCGGTGATCCGAAAAGAAGCGGAGTTAAGCGGAGAATCGCTGTACGATGAAATCTGCGGTCTCTTGTCGGATCAAGAACGGTTGAAGCGGATGAGAAGCGGCTATGACAAGATTTCCATCAGCAATTCCAATCAGAAAATATTTGAAAGCATTAGGAAAGAAATGGGGCCGCCGGCTGAGGCGGCGGAACGGAGGTCACAATGTTAAAAGTCGGAGTGTTGGGAGCGACGGGATATTCCGGACAGGAATTGATCCGGCTGCTTCAGGGCCACCGGGAGGTATGCGTAAAGAAAATCCTGTCCGAATCTTACCCCGGCTGGAAGTTCAGCTTTGTCTATCGGAATTTTGCCGGCCTGCGGGATGACGTTTGCGAAGAGCTGAACTGGGACACGTTGACCGATGGGATCGATGTGCTGTTTTCCGCTCTCCCCTATGGGGTGCTGATGGAGCATTTGACCTGCGACATGCTGCAGAAGGTCCGGCTGATCGATATCGGGGTGGACTACCGGTTTATGGACCGGGAGGAGTACTTCCGGTATTATAAAAAAGAACACAGATCCATAGAGCTGGCAAAGGAATTCACCTACGGGCTCAGTGAATGGAATGAAGCCGCGATCCGGAAGGCGCGGCATATTGCAAACCCCGGCTGTTACGCGACGGCCGTTCAGCTGGCATTGTTGCCTTTGATCCGGGAAGACGTCATCGATACCGATATCATCGCAGACGGCAAGTGCGCTCTGTCGGGCGCGGGCAGGACATTGACGGTGGGCACCCATTATGTGGAGGCCAACGAATCCACAAAGGTCTATAAAATGAACAATCATCCCCACGGACTGGAAGCCGCCAGGGGGATCAGGCTCTTTTCCGGAAAAAATGTGAAACTGACGTTTACGCCCCATATCGTGCCCATGCAGAGAGGCATGCTGATCACGGCCTATGCATCCCTGAAAAACACGGCGGATGACGGGGAGATCCGGAGGATATACGACGGATATTACGGCGGCAAACCATTCATCCATCTGTTGGACAAAGGGATCTATGTGGAAACAAAGTGGGTGAAAGGTTCCAATATGTGCCATATCAATTTTGAGATCAACCGGGATACCAACAAGCTGATCGTTGCGGCGGCCATCGACAACCTGGTCAAAGGTGCCGCCGGCCAGGCCATACAGAATATGAACCTTATGTTCGGGTATCCGGAAAATACCGGATTGGACTTTGTGCCCGTATGCATCTAGTTTTTCCCGGTGCCGTGTGATAAAATAAATATAGTTGATTGCACTGCAACAAATCATAATAATAAGGTGATAACTTGATACCATTGGGAAACGATTGGGACGACTTACTGAAGGACGAATTCAAAAAGGACTATTATCTGAAGTTAAGACAGTTCCTGAAAAGGGAATATGGGATGAAAACCGTCTACCCGGATATGTACAAGATATTTGAAGCATTGCGGCTGACCTCCTGCCGGGATACCAGAGTGGTGATCCTGGGGCAGGACCCGTACCACGGGCCGAGGCAAGCTCACGGACTGGCGTTTTCCGTCCAGGAGGGCGTGGAGATCCCGCCTTCCCTGATGAACATATATAAGGAACTCGAAACGGATCTCGGTTGTTATATTCCAAACAACGGATGTCTGATTCCCTGGGCAAAACAGGGAGTGCTGCTGCTCAATACCAGTCTGACCGTTGTCGCGGGTCAGGCCAATTCCCACAGAAATGCGGGTTGGGGGATCTTTACGGACCGGATCATCCAATTACTGAATGACAAGCCGACCCCGGTGGTGTTCCTGCTGTGGGGCAGCAATGCGAAGAGCAAGACGGCTTATATCACCAACAGCAGGCATCTGGTGCTTACCTCGGCACATCCGAGCCCGCTTTCCGCCGACAGGGGATTTTTCGGCTGCCGGCATTTTTCCCGGGCCAATGCATTCCTGGAAGGCACGGGGCAAAAGCCGATCGACTGGCAGATACCGGATATTTCCGACTCTGCTTTGCCGCCGGTTACGGCGAGGGGATGACAGGAGAGGTAACCGCCGTTTTGAAAAGGAAAGGAGGATTCTGCAACGAAGGCTAAGACATCTTTCGTTATTTTGCAGCATACGTTTTGTTATGAAATCAAAAGACAGGTTATAAAAACGATATAGGAAGACAGGGGGACGGTAAAAATGAAGATCGGGTTTATCGGATTCGGCAATATGGCGCAGGCGCTGGCGGACGGGCTTATTTTCAAGGATGCGATCCGTCCGGGGCAGATCCACGCGTGTGCGAAGAATTGGGAGAAGCTTTGCAGAAATACCGAACCGAAGGGATTCGTTCCGTGCAGGGATTCGGGGGAACTGGTTGACAGCTCGGACATGGTTATCATCGCAGTAAAGCCTTATCTGGTGGAAGAAGTCATCGCGCCGATCCGGGAAAAGTTGACGGGCAAAATGGTCGTTTCCGTGGCTGCCGGTTTTCTGTTTGACCGGTATGAAGAAATATTGGCTCCGGATACGCATCATATGAGTATCATGCCCAATACCCCCGTATCCGTAGGGGAAGGGATTATTCTCTGCGAAGACAAAAACTCACTGACGCCGGAAGAGATTCAATCTTTTCGCGGCCTGTTTTCCCGAATCGCTTTGATCGAGACCGTGGAGACGAAGAACTTTGGGATCGCAGGCACCATCAGCGGCTGCGGGCCCGCTTTCGCCGGCATGTTTCTGGAGGCCCTGGCGGATGCCGCAGTTCTGCACGGCCTGCCGAGGGACCTGTCCTACAAGCTGGCCAGTCAGATGATCGTCGGGACGGGGAAACTGCAATTGCAGACGAATGCCCATCCGGGAGCAATGAAGGACGCGGTTTGTTCTCCGGGGGGAACGACCATTGTGGGAGTGGCGGCATTGGAAAGAAAAGGCCTGCGAAGTGCCGTCATCGATGCGGTGGATGCCATACAGACCAAGAGAAATTCCTGAGGCGTCCTTTTTTATCCTTTCCATACAGGACGCTTGCGGAAAGTATTAGCATTTGTAACTCCAGTGCTTTCGGGGAGGTGATCCGGATGATTGTTGCTCTTTTGTATTTTCTTCTTTGCATGGCGGGCTTTGTTTTATTTGCCGATCTCCAGTTGGATCATTGCGGTGAGCCGGCGCCAAAGGGAAGATACAATGACGGGACGGGAAAAACAGACATAACAGGGACAACAGATATAACAGGAAAAACCGATATAACCGGGGCAACAGGTATAACAGGCATAACAGGCATAACAGGCATAACAGGAAGATCAGGAGATAAAAATGATCCGGGGGAAGCGGGAAAGGTATCGGTGCGGTCCCTTGCCGCAAACAGGGTATCCGTGATCATTCCTGTCAGGAATGAGGAGAAGAATCTTCCCTGTCTTCTCGGCTCTCTGTTGGAACAAACCGTACCGCCCTGTGAGATCATCGTGGTGGATGACTTTTCCTCCGACCGGACCAGGGAGATCGCGGAGAAATACGCGGAGGAATTCGCAAAAAAATACGCAGGGAACAACCCGGTCAAAGTCATACCGAATCTTCCGCTTCCGGAAGGGTGGACTGGCAAGAACTGGGCGGTATGGAACGGGTATCTCCACTCCACAGGGGATATCCTGGCATTTCTGGATGCGGATGTCCGTCTCGCGCCGGATGCTCTGAAGTCCCTTCTGGTTACCAGGGAAAGATGCGGCGGGGCTATTTCCGTTGTACCGTTTCACCGGGCGGAGAAATTCTATGAAAGGCTGACAATGGTCCTTAATATTCTCGCCATGATAGTCTTTACTTCCCCCTTTGAACGGAGAAGCGATACAAAAGGGCTTTACGGCTCCTGTATCATTGCGTCAAGAGTGGATTACACAAAGATCGGCGGACACCGCGGTGTCCGGTCCGAGCTGTTGGATGACCTGAATTTGGGGAAAAGATTCCGGGAAGCGGGGATCCCGGTCAACAACTTCATCGGAACGGATCTGGTTTCCTTCCGGATGTATCCCGACGGCTTGAAAAGCGAGATAGAAGGTTTTGTGAAAAGCGCCGCTGCCGGAGCATCCACCATGCGGCCCGCCACAATTTTCTTTGTTGCGGCATGGGTTATCGGACTGCTGACCAACGGCGTTCTGACTCCCATTTTCCTTGCTTTGCGCCATCCTCTGGCTTTTTGGTTTCTGTTGGGGTATGTGTTCTATACGATTCAGATTTTCTATTTCATAAAATTTACCGGCCGGTTTGGAGTACTGGTTCCTGTCTTTCACTTTTTATCGTCCTTATTTATGGCTTATATCATGCTGTGTTCCCTGTATCGCATAACCATCGCCGGAAGTGTTTCCTGGAAGGGAAGGCAAATCAATATTGGGGGTAGGAAAGGCCTATGATTATCTTGTATGTTGTCCTGGAGTACTTCTGCGGATCCCTGATGTTTTCCTACTGGCTGGCGCGATTGGCGAAAAAGGACCTGACGCAGGTGGGGGATGGCAATCCGGGGGCTTTTAATCTGTGGCACGCGGCCGGTTTCAAGCTGGGTCTTGCCGGTGTTGTGCTGGATTTTCTGAAAGGCTATTTTCCTCTGGTGATCCTTACAAAATATGGTCATGTTGAGGGGATCGAGGTGATCCCTGTTGCCCTTGCGGCGATCCTGGGCCACATCTTTTCTCCATTCTTACGGTTCAAAGGAGGCAAGGCGATCGCGGTTACCTTTGGGGTATGGAGCGCCTTGACGGGCTTTAAGGTATCCCTGGTCTATGCTATCATCCTTGCGGTTTTACTGCTCGTTTCCAGGCAAATTACCAAGGGGAAACCTGCGTCTACGGAGATCGACGGGCTGATGGTGGTGACCGGCATGGCTTTGGCCGGTATTTATCTGTTTATGCAGCGCTATGAGGGGCATCTGATCATCTTCTGGCTGTGCAACCTGTTTCTGCTGGTCTATACCAACCGATTCAAGCTGTATAAACTGGCAAAGGAAGTGGTCGCGAAGGATTCGAAAGCGGATGTGGCCCCCCGGTTCCGGGATTCAGACTGAGGTTCTGCCGGATCCTGTCCGGAAATTCCGTGCCGTCCGATTATTTCGGCAGAGGATAAAAGTTGTTTTCACGACAACCTTACCCTTGCGGTAAAAGCCGTAGCTCTGTTTATTCTAAGGGCTTACGGCTTTATTTTTTTATCCGTCCGTTTGCGTCCGTCATAAAATGAACTTTTTGCTGTTCCGGATTGTATATGTACAGGGAAGGAGGCGCAGAGATTGATCGATCAATATATACACCGATATGGCAGGCGTTTGTACGAGCGATTGCAATCGTCTTCGCCCACATAAGGAGCGATTTATTATGAGCATAATGGCAATCATACCACTATTCGTCTATCTCATTTTTTTTGCCGGCATCCCGGTACTGATCGGTGTCTATGTATATCGTGACGCAAAGCGTCGCGGCATGAACGCGGCACTTTGGACCCTGGTTGCCGTATTGGCGCCTGCTCTCGTCGGCTTCATCATTTACCTGTTGGTGCGTAGCGGTTATTCGGATTTAGAATGCCCCAGCTGCGGCGCAGAGGTGACAGAGCAGTTTACTGTCTGCCCGAAATGCGGGACAAGGCTGAAGGCGACCTGTCCGAACTGCGGATTCGCGGTGGAACCGGACTGGACGGTTTGTCCCGAATGCACCGCTCCTTTACCGGAACATAACGATGGATTCCAACCACCGATCCGGAAAAAGGATAAAGCCCTGGGGAAAGTTCTTATATTCGTCGTGGCGGTTCCTGTTTTGCTGTTGATTTTGCTGATGCTTTTAAACTTTAGCAGCTTTAGCAGCTTTCACAGCAGTTTTCCCCATGGATTTTCTGAGATTTTCATCAACCACTTTACTGGGGGCTTCTTCCAGTACTTTCTGGTTCCTCCGCTGCATTGAACAATCTCTTTCACCCAGATAGACTGTATTCCCAAAATTATCTGCAAGTATTTGAATTTCTATATGTTTGGGACTTTCTATGAATTTTTCCAAATAAACAGTATCATCACCAAAAGCCTCTCTTGCTTCTAATTTAGCATTTTCATAATTCTTTACAAGCTGATCCTCTCTATACACAACACGTATACCTCTTCCACCGCCTCCTGCCGAAGCTTTTATCATAACAGGATATCCTATACTTCTGGCTATTTTCATAAGTTCCCCATCTGAAGTTACGGCTCCTTTTGATCCGGGTACAGTGGGTATACCGCTTTTATTCATTATATCTCTTGCATTGGATTTATTCCCTGCATATGCTGGCAAACTTACTGTTTTCAGATAGAAATCCGAACCCAGGATGAATAGCCTGGGCGCCAGACAAAACAGTTGCACTTATTATATTATGTATATTTAAATAACTTTCTTTAGGTGAGGCAGGCCCTATACAAATGGCTTCATCTGCCAGTTGTGTATGAAGAGCTTTCCTGTCAGCTTCAGAATATACAGCCACAGTTTCAATTCCCATTTCCCTGCAGGCTCTAATTATTCTAACTGCTATTTCCC
>ENA-UOOK01006851-UOOK01006851.1-fermentation-metagenome-genome-assembly--contig:-NODE-6851-length-10658-cov-3.735452_pt1 | contig 10658 bp, 5 predicted proteins | sample MGYA00245777_ERZ724023 | MGnify/ENA primary metagenome ERZ724023 (study PRJEB28704, sample SAMN03018312) | fermentation metagenome | biome: anthropogenic terrestrial biome; feature: soil; material... | reverse complement strand
CTCATATTACTTTGCATTCCTCCAATGCCACCCATTCGATTCATACCAGCTCTATTCATTCCCAAGCCTCCACCTGTCATTCCTAAGCTGTTTGGTAATCCACCTGCTCCTGCTTGTGCATTTCCCATATAACCATTACCTAAAAATGTTCTTGTAAATGGAAGTGCAATAAATGCTAAGTCCATCACTATTCTCAATGCAAGTAATATTGTAATTAGATAAGATAATACCTGAACTATAAATGCAACAACAGTTTTAGCTCCAGATGTTATGTTTGATACACCTTCAACCTCTGCTGATACATTTGCTGACCCCTGTAAACCATCTATAAACCCTTTATTTTCATTGTATATATCTGGTTTACTTACAGTCTCTTGCTCATTTATGTCTGTTCTACTCTCATCTTCTTGTGTTTGTACTTGGCTTTCTGTAGTGTTTATTAACTCATCTAATGAGGGTTCTCCAAAAGCTACCATAGTTGAACATAGAAAAATTACAACTACTAACAATGACAAAATCTTTTTCATAATGCCCTACCTCCTTCTTTTATTAAATCAATTTAATTACTTTTAATTTCGATTTTAAGATATATAGTAGGAACATTACTTTTAATCATTTGTTTGTTTTAATTCATCTAAAAGTACTCTTATATTTAAGTTGACCCATTATTTTATCTACTTGCTGACATAAATAAAAATCTGCCTACTCTTTTTTGAATAGACAGATTCCTTTTATTTATTGAAAAATAGCTTTTAATACAAATTGAGCTATACCTCCAAATATCTTTATGAGCCAATAGGCAATTTCATAGAAATCAACTAATATTAGTACTATCCCTATGACTGCTACTATACAACTTTGTATTACTAAATTTCCAAAGCCAATATATTTTCTATCTTCCATGTCATAAACAGGTACTTCAGATTCATCTGTTACTGCAATTAAGTGTCCTAATGTCATTTTTTCTAATATATTAAATCCAAGATCTACATTTGTATCTAATACCCATGCTAATAACATTATGACTGAATATCCAATCAATATAGCACCAAATAACATGAATATAGACCTTATATTTCTATTTCTATCTATTGTGTCCTGCTTATTATACTGCTCTTGTATCTTAGCTATAGTTTCTAAGTCTAAAACCAAAATTCCTTGATTACCTAATTCAAATGAGTAGTTACCCATCAAATATTCTTCGAGTATTGTCTTATCAATTTTGTATTGATATCCATGGTCATAAAGCCATTTACTCCACCAAGGTAATGAATTTGAACTTTCATCTGAGTTATATATCCATCCACTGAATAAACCTGTTTCAAACATACTCTTTTTAACTGCCATTACATAAAACAAAGGTTTATCATTTTCACCAACATCAATACTTCCTATGTTCTCACTAGGAAATGCCTCAGTAGGTTTAATCTCTAGTGCCGTCTCTCTAGGTAGATTATCAATTTTTAATACAGCATCTTTTACAATTTCTTCATATGATGTATCTTCATTTATATTGTCTTCATCACTACGTTCAGCTAATTCGTCCTCATCTTCAGTATTAATACTTGCCTCACCTTTCCCTCTAATGTATTTTAATTTCTGACCACTTATTAAATCTTCCATACTTGCAAAATCTGAAATATGAAGAACTGCTGATTCTTCAATTTTCTTGCCTGCCTTATCATAGAACCTTGCTACCACTAAATCTTTACTACCATTAAAATTTTCAATTCTTAGTTTTCTACCAAATACAACTATGTTTTCATCACTAACAATGCCTGGTGCATATGTCCCTTCTAAATAATCTCTTAGTATTATTCTTCCAGTAATGACCTCTTGATTTTTCTCTCCAAGTACTAATGGCTCATCTATATTTCCTTTTACTATAAATGATGCTTGTCCATCTACTGTTTCATTTACTGCTCCTGCCATAGTTAGATATGGGTCATCATTGTTTACGTTTATTCCAGTTAATGATACTTCATTACTATATGCACCTGTATACTTTATCATCTTACCAGTCTTTAAATTAATACCTAAGTTTGACTGTTTGAATGTAGTATCAAAATTATCTCCATCTTCTACAAAGGAATCAATTGTATATACTGGATATTCTATAAGGTATACTCTTCCTCCGTCATTGTTTGTAACGATATATTTATTGTCAGATAAACCTATTGTTTTTATTATCTTCTGTACTGCATCATAATTAAATTCTGTGAATCTTACAGCCATAATATTGTAGCCGTATTGCTGTATTATCATATCTTTACCTGGTCTATTTTGACTTGCACTGTATCCAGATAAGTTAAAATCATATTTATTTGCTTTTGCTAATACTTTATTTCTTGTATTAATATCCGAACTACTTGGGTCACCTACATAGCTTGTATTTGCTCCATCTGATGTTACAATGACTTGATTTTCTCTTTTAGATGTATCCAATAATGTAATTACTTTATTGTTTTCATCCACTGCTGGTGTAAAGTACTTATCTAGTAATGAAGTATCCACTTTTTTAGGATCCTCCAATGCTAAATTAACCATTTCTTTTATGCCGTCTAAGTCTATTCCTTCACTTTCTAATTCATCGAATGGTCTTAATACGTATATTGGATATCCAAATCTGTCATTTATCTCATCTGCTACATTGTTCATAAGGTTAATTGGTTCTACATATCCAGAACCACTTGCTACCTTAACCTGATCATAATTAGCTTTATTACCTGTTGCTGCTATAGCGTTAGTTAACACTTTACTATTCCATTCACTACGTGTAAATCCTTCAGCATTAATCTCATCGTTATTCTCATTTACATCAACCGCTTTAAACTCTAATTCAGCCCATGCAGAAGCAGAAGATAAAAGTTTCTTCTGTAAACTTGAATTTTTTGAAATGTCCTCCATATATATTGCCATCTGACTATCTATAGATTTCATAACACTATTGTATTCAGATTCTGAAATGATTCCTGCATCTCTTAGACTTGTCGCACAACTTCTATTAAGTTCTACACGCTGCTGTATAGTTGATTTCAAATCAGTATCTAAGTACTGAATCATATCTTCATCGCATCCTGTTAATAACAACGACATCATTCCAACAACAAGCATTAATAAAATACGTTTATAACTCTTCATTCCGTTACCTCCTTCCTATTAATAGGAGCGTACACTTAATCGTGTACGCTCCATTACTTTAATTACATGTAGCTATCATTATCTTCTTTTTCCATGTTTTTACCTCTTTCAATTGCAGCATCTATCTCACTAGCCCCAGAGTTCTCTATGTCTACATCTACATTATAACTATATGTTGTAGAATCGTATTCTGCCTGTGTCCTAGCATTAACGTTTTTAGGATGACTATCACCTGTAACCTCAGCCTCTACACTGCCTCCTTCTACACTTACTTTAGTAGTTACTTCTGTCTTTCCAGTACCTCTAACACTTTGAGTTGAAGAACCACCACCCTCAGTAGAACCCCAGTCAATAATCTTTGCTCCTATAGAATCTATCTTATCTGCTATGTTAGCACTAGTTAACTGAGCTAATTCCGCATAAACTTCAAAGCCCATGTCTCTGAAATTCTTAAAGCAATGATTTAACATTTTATACATTCCGAATATATAAACCATACTTACGATTATTATAATAATGAAAAGCCATACTGGGTTACCTACGTTTACTTGAACTGATTGCACTGTTAATACTTCGTCACTCGTAGTTATTGCCATCAATCCACTGAAAACTCCATAGTATACTAATGTCATTACAAGAAATAACACGTTACTTACTATATATCCTAATGAAATTTTAGATTTAGTACTATTTCCTGCTACTATTGCTCTGATTATTGCAAACAATCCTAAGTAGAATATGGCTGCTAGTACTACATTTCTAAACAGTGGAATTATATAGCAACATAAGAATGCTGACCCTAATAACAGTATTGCTGTAAATATATCACTGTCTTCTATTACATTTGACATTGCATCTCCATAAATGTATGTCGTATCTTTAGTTACATTTAGTATTAGCATTTTCATTACACTGTCGAATGATATTGCCCTTAGATCTATACTATTTGGGTACATTGCCTTTGAGCCGCTTAATAAGGTAGTAGGGCTAAATTCTTTATTGAATTCTAATAAACATTCTAATGCCATCTGTCTTAACATTACTTCTTTTGTCATTCCATTAGTGTTTGCATAGTTTAATAGTAGTGTCCATCTTTTTTCAATGTTCTTATTCACTTCTATACATTTTAATTCTACAAGTGTAAGTGAAGATTCACTTATACCCATCTCTACTCTCTGTGCCTCACTAAATACCATTGGTCTGTTTACTGGGTAACATTCGGGTAACATTGGGTTTTCCACCACATGTTCTATACCATTACTATCTTTAACAGTTGCTTTCTGATTATATCTATTATTTTCCAATAGCTTTACTACCCAGTTACTTCTAAACATCCAAGACTTATTGTTGTCTTTGTATATATCATAATTATTTATCTTTGAATCCATTAACAATCCACTTGTACCATCAGTTCCACCAGTAGTTAGCATCATCTGATATAGGTAAGGTATTGTATTTCTAAATAAACCTTCCAAATCTGCAATGTCTCTAATATTACCAGTATCGGAACTATGCATGAATGATTTTCTAACTTCTTCATTGTTAGCATTTATAACAACAGTTCCTTGTAAATCTCCCACTAAACTTCCTAGATTACTTCCATCTGCAAAGGTGTCTTTAACATTCTGGTAGAAGTAATGTGCTGGACTTTCAGTAGTCCATAAATACCCAAAACTTTGGTCTACTGTATTTCTATCTGACCTAATATAACTCCCAGCTAGACTTTCTAAGTGATTAGCTAAACTTGTTGCAGCGTTACTTTGTCCATTTAGTAAAGTAGATTCAACATAGTTTTTAGAAGCATCATTTATTTTATAAGTTCCCTTAAATCCACTATTTCTTGGTATTAAACTTAATTTATTTATATCATTGTTAGTTATATAAAAGAATGAATGTAATACATCCTGATTATTTTTAACTGTTAGATTATAGTTATCATCATAGTTATAATAAGCTAAGCTTGACCATCTTTCATTTACGTACTCATTAGGATACTCATAATCACTAAAACTTCCTTTAATATTAGATACAAATGTATCTACATCAAAATTATTATTTGTCTTAATGTCCTGCTGTCCATTTACTGTTTGAGTACCTAACGCATCCATTTGATTGTAAAACCAATACATATTTGACATGTCATCAAACAAATCACCCACTGGAATATATACATAGTCTGCCGAACTATCATTGGCAGTGAATTGCCTCATTAACATTGGTAGTATCCATCTAGTAGATCTAAAACTTTGTATTGCTGAATAGTTACCAGAAGCTGTTTCTGTTATCTTCCTTGATATGTCTGTTTTTAACATTAAAGACCTATCAAGATATGTTATGTTTAATGCTTTTACCATCTCAGCTACTTGAGCTGCATCAGACTTTGATAAACCTGATATTCCTGATAACGAAGTCTTTTTAATTATATCTTCTTCTAAATTAGCATTTGTTACACCTTCAGATATGCCCCAGTATGTCATCTTACCGTTAAACATCTGTTGAACGTATTTATTTGTTATATATGGCACTATCTCACCAGCTGATGGTATAATCAATACTGCATTAATTACTACAACCATAGTTATAAAGTACCATGATAATTTTTTTCTTCTTACTGCACCAATTACTATTGCTAATACAAAAGTACCTGCTAATATCCAAACTACAAGTGTACTATACATACTCATAAACCAGCTGGTAAATATATTATCTGTATATGAATCTATATTTAAGAATCCTGTAGCATTTCTTGTAGCAATACGTGAATTTACTGATGAATAATATGAAGATGCATTCCCATAAACTATGTTATTATAGTTTTCAAAAACCCAGTCAGTCATTCCATTCATCATCAAATCTTTTCTGTATTCTCTACCTTCAGTAGGATGTAACATCAAGTATGAGTAATTTAATACATCCTTCTTTTTATCTTCCTCTGTCTTAATATCCGCTAATGAAGTAATATCTACCCTCAATATATCAGACTGATCATCAAATATTCTCTTATTGAATTCACTTGTAACTATAGGTTTTTGCCCCATCTCTTTCTTTACTGAAACTCCATACCATTCTAAGTATGTCATATAAATAAATGAAGACCATTGAGCAAATTCTTGTCCATCTCTTGCACCTAAAACGTTACTTATTATAACCATATTATTATTGACGGGATATGCTTTAACCCATCTTTGGAATATAGCATCCTCAGAACCACTTGTATCATATTTGGGTGTAACAGCTAAGTTTCCATCAAATTTAACTGTACCTAATTTACTAAAGAATGAACTTGCAGAAGGTGCTTTTGTCTTTAATAAATCTTTAGGTGATGATAAGTTCATTTTAAACAAGCTACTATTTTCTGCTATAAATCCAGCCGCTAAAGGTGATATATTACCACTTTCACTTACTAGTGAGTTTTCTCTTAATGAGCTAACTGTAGTACTTTTACTTAATATGTTATCAATATCTTGCTTACTGAAAATACCTGTAGTAGTTGCTGCTTTCTTACCAGAATAAACTTCATATAAGAATGTTGGAAATAATCTAGCTGCTCCATCTGCATTTATCTTTGATTTTTCTCTACCTATATCTGCTTGTACAGAAATAATTACAGGATCATTAAATAATTTTATATCTTCTTTAATTGATTTAACTGTACTTAATACCTGTGCCTTTGTATTATTTTTTGTAATATTAGAAATCATTGTACTTGCTAATGCTGTTTTCTCTAAAGCTGTTTGAATACTTTTATCTAACTTTCCTATATTAGTATCAACTATGTTTGATACTTCAATCTTTAAAGAATAATCACCAGTTAAATTGTTTATATCTAAATCAAATAACTTCTTTACTTTTTCTCCGTATTTCATATTTGGAATAGTTTTTTGTAAGTTCCCCATCTCATGTGTTAATGTTACATTTGAAACTTCATCTTTCATTATTATGTTATCAAGGTCATAATATAATAGTACTGTACCTGGTTTTATTCCGTTTATTCTTGAACCAAGAGCAGGTACCCCACTTTTATCAGGTTTTCCACTAGTAGTTCCATCGCCAGAATTAAATGGGTTCATCCATTCTAAAGTACTCCATGTTTGCTGTTGTCCTAATAACTGTAAATTCAAACTATTGACTGACCCCATATAACCATTAAATATTAAAGAGTTTATTAAATTTATTTTTGGAGTATCGGTTATATGCTGATTAGCCGCTGCTGGTATAAACATTCTATTAGAACCCTTGTACTGAATAACTAGATTACCAAAACAATCCATGTAAACTGGTAATGATGAAGCATCTTTCCACATGCTATTTAATTCATCTGCAAATTTACTTGATAAATCACTACCTAAAATTCTACCAAACCATGCGTTTAGCAACTGAACGTCCCAGCTATTTGTGTAATCAAATATCACTTCATGTTCTGCTCCTGCTTTAATTGCAAATGTAGGTATACCAGCCTCATTAAATGAATATATGTCCTTGTATCCAAAATTTGATGCTGTAACTTTATTGTCTCCCCAGTTAACACTCCCATGTACGTCTGAAACATTAATAAAGGTGTCACCATCTTTTTCACTTTCCATGAAAATAAAATCTGCAAATGTAGCTGGTCTATATTCTCCTAGGTCTACAATTACTTCCTCTTCATCTAAACTTTCACCTTCAGTAGACTCATTATTTTCTGTAGTCTCTTGAGTTACTTCATTTGATGTGCTTTCATCAACTATTGTTTCTAATCCTTCAATGTTAGTGTGTTTAACATATACTTGTTTGATTGCTCCTGTTTTTTGTTGTGTTATTGCATAATTTAATAGTCCTTGCATTACTCCAGCGTTAGCTGGGTCTGAACCACTACCGAATTGAAGTGCTTTATACCCAGAACCTTTACTACCTTGAGAACTATTAGCGTTAAACGCTGATTCATAATCGTCTATTAGTGGAGTAGCAAAGTTACTTAAAAATACTCCCCAAGCAATCATCTCCCATTTATTCCAGTCATCTGCAACGAAGTTACTGTTTAATATTGGACTTCCTAAAGCTTGATTTGTTCCTAATTGGTCTATATAACTGCTATCATTATATCCAAAGGCTATTATAGATGATTGTAATATAGCCATTACAACTAAACCTATAGCTAAAGCTCTCTTGAATATTTCTCTCATCTTCATCTTTCTCACCTCCAGTTAAATTAGGTATGTCTCCATAATATGCGATAGTAGTTTTGCAATTCCTCCAAAAGTCTCTACTATCCAATACCCCAATATTTTGTATGGAACTATTACAAAAACAGTACCTAATATCAACATGACTACTGATTTAAAAACTAAACTCTTTATTTTAACAGGTTGTAATTTATCCGTTTCATATTGTAATTCTCCAGAATCTTTATTTTCCACTTTTAAACATCCAAATGATAATTTATTTAGTATTTCAGTCTCAAACAATCTATCTGACATCCAACCAATAATCAAAAGTGTAGAATATCTTATTACTATTGCTCCTATTAAAACTATTGAACTTTCGAATACTATCTCTACTGTTGAATTATGAATTCCATAGAATATATCCATTATACTTTGAAGTTCTACAACATTTATTAACCCGAATCCCTTAATATTTGTTATCCAGTTTATACATAACGTTATTACCACTTGAACAACAAGTATTACAACAGCAAGTAAACTTATCACTCTCTTATTCTTCATCTCCATTACCTCCTAAATCTTTTTCTTTAATTGATTTGTATGTTATCGAGTAGGAATACTACTTTTTCATACTTTGTAATTTAATTTCCATCAAATGTTAATGATAATAATAAAGGGCATACTTCCTGCTTTCAAAAGTACACCCTTTTTAACGTCCGTTATTTATTAAAATCACTTCCACCTGCTTTACTTACCTGTAGTTTATTAGCTTTTTCTAATGTTTGATTTCCATCTTCTTTGTATGTGAATCTTAATAATATAGGTATTCCCTTACTTTCAGGATCACTTATTACTGCAACCAGTTCCAATGGTGTATAATCAATTTTTATTTTTTCATCTTTCCTATAAACCATTTGATGTATTATTGAAATATATCTGAAAGCTAATTCATCATCAGATGTTATTCCATTTTCAATCTTGTTTAATACTTCATATTCTGTTCCTTGGGTATCTAACCTGTTATTACTCATTCTTCTATAAGCATCTGTACTATCAAAAACGAATTTTCCTAAACTCTGCATTATATAAATTCCTATTGCATATATTTGTTTTTCTATTTCTTTAAGGTTTTCTAACATTCTTGAGTCTATTCCTAGTACTTCAGATAGTTCTTTAGTTTCATCTGGCTTTCCCTTAGTCTCTATACGTACCCCATTAACCTTTGGTACAGTTTTAGTAACTGCCCCTTGCTCTATATCTACTTTATTCTCAAACTCTCCTAGACTTTTATAGTGAGCTTTAAGAACATCAAATATCTTACCCATAGCCCTCATCCATCCTAACTATTACTGTTATACCGCTTGGTAGTTAACTCTTAAATCTAAATCATTAATTAGCCATGCTAGCTCATTAATATTTTTTATTACATTATTATCATCTTTACGTGCGTGATTACCAGTTCTTTTATGTATTTCCTTATGCTTATTAGCTGGTAATAACCAACAAACTTCAACCCTATGATCATATACACTTACATCATGATGTACTTGCAATCCCGTTTCTTTACTCACTACTCTTCCTGTTCTAAGTGTGTGTATTATTCCTTCTATATAAGCTACACCTTTGATATATCCTATATTTTCTATGATATCTTTACGTGTTTTTGTCCTATCTCTACCTCTACCATTGTTATTGCTATAAAAATCAAACATTTTTAAATAATGTACAAGGTCTATCACTACACCATCTGTACTACTAATCTGTTTATTGACTACACAATAAACTTCCCTTGTTTTGTCTTGAGCTACTCCTACTAAACAAGTGTTAGTGCCTGTGATTCCAACATACTTATTAGTTCTCTCAGTGTTTTCACCTAGATATTCTAAAACACCTAAGTATTCTGCTTGTTTGATTACTTCTTTATTGATTATTAAGTAGCTTTCCATCATTGATTGAGTTATTTGTTTTTTTCTCATAGTATTCTTCCTCCATTTGATTTTGAATTTAAACTATTAAAAGTCTCCTTAACATTTAATAATTTATATTTATATCTCTTTTATATGCTTCTTTATATGTAGAACCTTGTTTCAATAACGCTATACTTTTTATTCATATAAGTTTATATTTAATTTACATAGTCCTTTTTAGGTTTAATTTCTACCTGTTTTGTATAAAACAAAAGGTATCATGAAGTTCTAATAAACCTCATGATACCTTTTATGTGACTTTAGTGACTTATTTCATAATCCATAAGTACTCTTCTTTATTAAATTTTCTTGTTTCAGTTGAATTAGTTCCACTCCTAAATACCCCAAGATTTACTTTCCTTGCACCAGCTTTTTCTAATGGTAAATAGTCTTCACATCCCCATAC
>ENA-UOOK01006850-UOOK01006850.1-fermentation-metagenome-genome-assembly--contig:-NODE-6850-length-10659-cov-4.814221_pt1 | contig 10659 bp, 12 predicted proteins | sample MGYA00245777_ERZ724023 | MGnify/ENA primary metagenome ERZ724023 (study PRJEB28704, sample SAMN03018312) | fermentation metagenome | biome: anthropogenic terrestrial biome; feature: soil; material... | reverse complement strand
GAGCGGAATATTTATGCAAGCTAATGCATAATTATTACTTTTTGCAGTGGAATCATATTTATACAAGCTAATGGATATTAATATATGTATCATGGGGACGAATAAGGTCGTTGCTCACAAGACAAACGAAACGAAACGTCCCCCTGGCAGGCTCCTTTAAGCCTTTCCGGGATAAGGTCGTTACGCAGTAAATCCTCATAGTCTTCTCGTTTTATAATCAACTCCGCCTGACCCTGCTTGACCAGCACCATAGCTGGTCGGGGCAGGCGATTATAGTTGCTGGACATGCTATAGTTGTAGGCCCCGGTAGCCAGAACCGCCAGGATATCTCCTGCCTCCACCCGGGGCAGCTTTATATCCCAAATTAGCATATCACCTGATTCACAGCATTTACCGGCGATAGATACCGTTTCTACGGGTTTTTCTTCCGCTTTATTGGCCAGCAGGGCCTGGTATTTGGCCGCATAAAGAGCCGGGCGGGGATTATCGGTCATCCCCCCATCTACGGCCACATATTTGCGTATACCTTTAACTTCTTTGCATGAGCCGAGCGTATAAAGGGTCAATCCAGCCGGGCCAGCAATAGCTCTCCCGGGTTCAACAATAATACGGGGTACTTTTAGTCCATGCTGCCGGGCTTTTTCCTGGACTACCAGCATAACCGCCTTGGCCCATTCTTCCGCTTTACGGGGTTCATCTCCAGCAACATAGTAAATACCCAAACCCCCTCCCAAATTCAGTTCCTCCAACTGGCATCCACTTCTTCTCTTTATTTCCGCCCAAAAATCCATCATTGCGGAACTGGTATATCGAAAGGATTGCATGGCAAATATCTGTGAACCAATATGACAATGCAGGCCAACCAGCTTAATTCCAGGCATGGATAATGCCTTCTTGACCCCTTCCATAGCCTGCCCATCAGTAAGAGTAAAACCAAACTTGGAGTCAATCTGCCCGGTTTGGATATATTCATGGGTATGGGCCTCAACTCCGGGAGTAACCCGCAAGAGTATCTCCTGTTGACAGTTCTCCTCAGTACAAAGCTGGTTTAAAAGTTCCAATTCATAAAAGTTATCCACTACTATCCGGGCTACCCCGACACGGATAGCCATGCGCAATTCTTCCCGGCTCTTGTTGTTGCCGTGGAAATAGACTTTTTCCATGGGAAAACCGACTTTTAACGCCGTATAAAGTTCGCCTCCGGAAACCACATCCAGGCCCAGGCCCTCTTGCTCCACTATCCTATAAATGGCCATGGTAGCAAGGGTCTTACTGGCATATAGCACCTGGGAATCACCATAGAGCGAGAAAGCGTCCTTTATATTCCGACAATTTCGCCGGAATCCCTCCTCATCTATGATCCACAGGGGGGTGCCAAATTCGCGGGCCAGATCCACTGTATCCATCCCGCCGATTTCCAAATGACCCTGGCTATTTATCTTCATGGTTCCCGTCAAATACAACTCCTTCACACCTCTCCAAACACAAATAAATTGTGGTCATCTTATCATCCAACCCTGGGGAGCGTCAACAGCAAGCGGTAAGAATACATTATACAAGTATTTTTTATCTATTCCCTGCCATCAGCCATTACATCTCCTTTTTCCCCTCCTCATCTTTTTGCTGAAGTTTTAATCTGTCAATCTCCATCTGCAATTTCTTATTGCTGACGCTAAGTTCCCTAATTTTACTGGCAATCTGAAAATAGCGTACACTATCCAGGAGAAAAGTGAGCAAAGCCCCACTACACAAAGTCAGTAATATAACCAGGGCCAGGGAAATTTCCGGTGAAACCCAGTTTAAAAAATGTACTTTCACCACAGCGGTATTTTGGAAAATAAATACTCCGGTTATAAGAGCGATAAACAGGGCAATAAACAAATACGCGCGCATATACGGTCCCCTTTCCGCTTCTTTTACAACGACCCAGTCCGCACAGATATTTTCACTGAGTAAAAAAGGGACTTCATTAATGAAATCCCTTTAAGACCTGGTTAAAGTCCCTCATTACAGTCTTTAGGAAAGCTGAACTAATCCCTCATGAGTGCAACCTTAATAACGACACCCGAAGGGTGGAACACCAGGAGTACCCGACAGGGTGCAGGATGCAGGGTAAAGGAACACTACCATTCCATCTTCCGTCCTCTGTCCTCCGTCTTCCGTCCTATGCCCTCTGCTTTATATCATAGTATAAAGGACTGGCAATAAATATGGATGAATAGGCTCCAACAACAAAGCCAATCAACATAGTTAAAACAAAAATCTTAATAGTTGAACCGCCAAAAAGGTATAAGGTTACCAGGGGAAATAATACGGTAAGAACCGTATTTACCGAGCGGTTCATAGTCTGCATAATACTCTTGTTAAGCAAAGTAGTCAGGTCATCCCTCGTTTTTAGCCGCAGATTCTCTCTAATCCGGTCAAATATAACTATGGTATCATTTATGGAATAACCTACTATGGTAAGTATGGCTGCAATAAATGCTCCATCAAGCTCCCATTGAAAGATGGAGAATATCCCCAGGACTATCAAGACATTATGGAATAAAGCCACTACAGCCGCAACTCCAAAAGTCCACTCAAAGCGAAAACTGATGTATACCAGCATCAATAGCATAGCTATCAGTACCGAGAGAACGGCGTTTCTGGTCAATTCACTGCCCATGGTAGCTCCAACGCTTTCGGCACTAAGGTACTCCACATTTTTAAATTTGGCCGCAAATGCTTTATTAATCTGCTCCGTCTGTTCCTGATTCAATTCCCGGGTACGGATTAGGAATTCATTGCCGCTTTTTTGAATAGAGGCCTGATCAATAAACTTAAACTCCTCAATAGTTGAGCGAACCTCAGCCGAAGAAACCGCCGCATCCATCTTGAAGCGTAAAAGAGAGCCTCCTTCGAAATCAATGCCCAGTTTGAACCCCTGTACGAATATGGAAATCAGTCCCAGGATGATAAGTATGGTGGAAAAAATAAAAGAATACTTTCTGTTCTGTATAAACTGCACTCTTTACACCTCCTTTTTATACCCCATATAGTTTATGATTCTTGGACAAATCAGCGGATAATACCAGCAAATAGCGGGTAAAGGTAAGTACTACCAGCATACTGGCAATAATACCTATGGAAAGAGTTACGGCAAACCCCTTGATTGGCCCGCTGCCGAAATAGAGCAGGACGAAAGCGGCAATCAAGGTGGTCAGGTTGGCATCGAATATGGTCCAGAAGGCGCGATTAAATCCAGCTTCAATGGCAGCCTTCAGGGTCTTGCCCCAGCGCAATTCTTCCTTGATTCTCTCGTAAATAATGATATTGGCATCAACCGCCATACCGATAGATAATACGAAGGCCGCTATCCCTGGCAAGGTTAATACAGCACCAAACAGGGTCATAGTACCTAAAACCAGAATCGAATAAAGAACTATGGAAATATCGGCTATAAACCCGGGCAAACGATAATACCCCAGCATAAAAATCAGAATAGCAATAAGACCGGCGATTCCAGCTTTCACACTCTTACTCAAGGAATCACTTCCCAGGGTAGGACCAACTGTCCTCTTCTCCAGTATCTTAAATGAAACCGGTAAAGCACCGGAACGCAGTAATACTGCCAGGTTCTCTGCTTCCTTGGCGGTAAAGTTACCAGTTATCCTGGCACTTCCATCGGTTATCGGGCCGGATACAGTAGGAGCACTGATGACCTTGCCATCAATAACTATCATCAGCGGTTTATTGACATTGGCGGTGGTAGCATCAGCAAAAAGCTTGGCCCCTTCTCTATCAAAGTCAATGGCAACTTCAAAACCCTGGCCTTCACCGCTGGCTCTGGCCTGCGCTTCCTTCAGGTGTTTTCCGGTTACCAGCACCTTGCCGCTTTCATCCCAGAACTCAAGCTGGGCCGTGTTTTTAATTATATTTACCGCTTCTTCCGGATCATCTATCCCGGCCAGTTCCACCACCACCCGGCGTTCACCCTGGGGATAAATCAGCGGTTCACTGACCCCGAGCTTGTCCACCCGGTTTCTAAGTATACCTACGGCCTTGTTTATAGTATCGGCGCTTATCTTCTGCCCCTCTTTTTCCTGGGCCTCCAGAACCACATGCAGCCCACCCCTTAGATCCAATCCAAGATTCAAGTTTTTCAAAATGGGATGGTAAGCAAAATAGGTCAAAGCACCAAGGGCTACAATAATAGCTAGAATTACTGCAACGCTGAAATTCTTTTGCAACTTCAAAAATCCTCCTTTCAGAACTCCTTAATTATAGTAATTGCACCCCGTTTATCACCAGTTCAAATTCACAACCTAAAAAACCGGCCGCCCGGCGACACAAAAGCATACGGCTCATAAAAATCTCAAAGTATTCCATTACCGGGCAAATACTGGTGTCAATTACGAGTTCCATAGTAATAACCTTCTCGTTTTCATCAATATTCAAAGTAGAGCGCTCCACGGCATAATTAACCCGGTCATGTATATCAAAAGTAGCTACATCCGGATTCCTGACCCGGTTGCGATGAACGTGGGATTTATCCGCCAGTATCAAGGCCGCCGCCACTTCGTTTACCGGATGACCGCTGCCTTCATCGTGATTGCCTATGGCCGCAGTAATTATAGCTGCTTCCTCTGGCACCATACCCATCCGCCGGAGTATCTCCATCGCCATCAAGGCCCCACTCTGGCTGTGGCCGATACGGTTAATTACATTACCTATATCATGCATATAGCCGGCAATCCCGGCCAGTTCGGCCAGGCGTTCATCGTAGCCCAGCTTTATCATGATATCCTTGCTCAAAGCCGATACCAGAGAAAGGTGCAGCTGGCCATGGTCGGTGTATCCCATCACGCCCAAATGCTCATTACCTTTTTGAATAAAAGTGTTGATTATGGGGCTGGATCTGACATCTTTAAGAGTTACCATTAAACTACTCCTCAACCTTGTAAGCCACCGCTTTTTTGACCATTTCTATTTCCATATTATCAGCGACTTTAAGCATAATTGTGTCCTCTTTGACTCGGCCAATTTCTCCTCTAATGCCGCCTATGGTAACCACCCGGTCACCTTTTTTCAATTCTTCTACCATTATCTTATGTTTCTTCTCCTGCTTTTTCCGGGGCAAGATGAGGAAAAAGTAGAATATGGCCAGGAACAAACCAAAGTAAATAGCTATTGTCATCCATTCCGAACTTCCCTGTGCAGCCAAATTATCACTCCTTAAATTTAGTAAAACTTTAATAATATTCGCCGCTCAATGCTTAAATCCTTCTAAACGCTGATATAATTATGGAAAAACTCCCGGTAAAAGCTGGGGAATTCTCCTTTTGCTAAGGCCGCTCTAATACCGGCCATTAATTGGAACAGGAAAAATAGATTGTGATAGCTAATCAATCGCTGAGCCAATATTTCCTCAGCCTTAATCAAATGCCTGATATAGGCCCGGCTATAATTTTGGCATACATAACAACTACAGCCCGCATCAAGGGGAGAGAAATCCGCCGCATAAAGAGCGTTGCGTACTGTTATCTTACCCCCGGCAGTATAGGCTGTTCCATGCCGGGCCAGCCGGGTCGGTAAAACACAATCAAACATATCCACTCCTAGCCTGACCCCTTCCAGCAAATCCTCGGGAGCACCCACTCCCATAAGGTAACGGGGCTTTTCCCGGGGCAAGATCCGGGTGGTTACTTCCAGGGTAGCATAGAGCATTTCCTTGGGTTCGCCGACGCTCAGACCACCTATTGCATAGCCGGGGAAATCCAGAGCAACCAGCTCTCCCACACTCCTCTCCCTTAATTCGGGATAAACACTGCCTTGTATAATCCCAAATAACACCTGCTTATCATTATTATGAGCCTTTTTACACCTCCCGGCCCAGAGACTGGTCCTCTTCACCGCCTTTTCCGCTTCCTCATAGCTACAAGGGTAGGGAGCACACTCATCAAAGCACATGGCTATATCCGCCCCGAGTTTTGCTTCAATCTCCATTACCTTTTCGGGAGTGAGGAAATGGCGCGAACCATCGATATGGGAATGAAACCAGACTCCATCATCATTAATATCACGCAATTTGCTCAGGCTAAAGACTTGAAATCCCCCACTGTCGGTCAAAATACCTTTCTTCCAGTTCATGAAGCGATGCAGGCCGCCGGCCTGTTGTATCAGTTCACAACCGGGACGCAGGTACAGGTGATAGGCATTGGCCAAAATAATACCGGCTCCGATTTCATATAAATCCTCGGGGGTGAGGGTTTTGACCGTTGCCTGGGTACCCACCGGCATAAATATCGGGGTATCCACCGTAGTATGAGCAGTGGTTAAGCGGCCCAACCGGGCCGCAGATGTCTTATCCTCTTGCAGCAGTTCAAATTTAAACATCCAGTTCAGCCTCAATACCTCGTTATATCACCAGCATGGCATCTCCGTAGGAAAAAAAACGGTAACGATTCTCCACCGCGTGGCGGTAAGCCGCCAATGTGCTTTCAGTTCCCGCAAAGGCCGCTACCAGCATCAACAAGGAAGAAGCGGGGAGATGAAAGTTGGTCAACAATTTATCAATGGCCCGGAATTGGTATCCCGGAAAAATATACTTATTCGTTTCACCTTTCCCGGCCACAAAACCACAATCTTCATTATAAACGCTTTCCAGAGTTCTTACCACCGTTGTTCCCACCGCCACTATTTGTCCTCCGCTTTCCCGGGTTAAGTTAAGCAAAGCCGCCGCCTCTTCTGCTACCTCATAATACTCCAAGTGCATATTGTGCTGGCGAATATCTTTGTTCTTCACCGGTCGGAAAGTTCCCATCCCCACATGTAAGACTATCCGTACAATATTAATCCCCTGAAAAGCAATTTCTTTTAACAAGTCGGGGGTAAAGTGCAGGCCCGCTGTAGGTGCGGCCACGGAACCGCTTTTGCGGGCATAAACCGTCTGGTAGCGTTTCTGGTCCAATTCTTCATCGGGCCGCTTAATATAGGGGGGCAGAGGGATATGCCCCCGTTCCTGCAACAAGGTCTCCTCATCAACATTATCCTGAAAGCGGACCCGGCGTCCACCGGCAAATTCTAACTCTTCCACTATTTCAATAACCAGCGGTTGATCTGGGGAAAGGAAAACCCGGCTGCCGACTTTCAGCCGCCGGGCCGGCTTTACCAAAGCCTCCCAATCATCACCAATCTTCTTTAGAAGTAGTATTTCCACCCTGGCCCCGCTTTCTTTATAAGCAAAAAAACGCGCCGGTATAACCCGGGTTTCATTCAATACCAGAGCATCACCCTTTTTCAGGTACTGGCCTATATCCTTAAAGACCCGGTCTTTTAAATCTCCGCTCTTTCGGTCCAGAACCAGCAAGCGGGAACTGTCCCGGTATTCCGCCGGATACTGGGCAATAAGCTCCGGGGGTAAATCATAGTGATAGGTGGATAGCCGGTAAATATCATCATTTTTGTCATGTAGCATTTATCTGTGACTCCAAATATTTATTATCAAGGTCAATACCAGGCGGGCCATATTTTCCATCTAACTTTCACCTTTTATCAAGCTTTCTTGCGGGAAGACTGGTAACGCTCCATCTCACTGTAGAGACAACCGCAATATTGCTGGCGGTACAGACCCATTTCCCGCGCTATAATCCCCGTCTGACGGAAACCCTCTCTAAAATCCCGGTACAAGAAAGGCAGCTCATACTTCTCCCCTATAGCTTCCCCTATTTCCCGGATTAATTCATGTTTCTGGTACTTGCTCACCAGCAAGGTGGTGGTGAAGTAATCGAATTTCCCTTTGCGGGCAATATGGGCGGCCTGTTCCAATCTCATTTGATAACACAATAAACAGCGGCGGCTTTCCCGGTAGGTAATATTCTGAAAATAGTCTACCGGCTTGTAATCAGGCTCGAAAATAACCTTTAATTCAACCTGCCGGACATAATTCTCCAGGGCTTCTTTTCTTTTCTGGTATTCCGTAAAGGGATGGATGTTGGGGTTGTAGAAATAGCCCATCAGCTCGAAGCCTTCCTCCCGCAAACGCGGAACGGGATAGCTGGCACAAGGCCCACAACAAATATGCAACAATACTTTGCTCATGCCTTTACCCCCAATAAGCAGACCGCCTATTCATCCGAAAACAGCCCTTTTCCCTGCAAATTCCCTTTCAGCGGATAGCCCAGGTGATGGTAGGCGTGCTCGGTAGCCATCCTCCCCCGGGGAGTCTTCTGGATAAATCCTAACTTTAAGAGATAGGGTTCATAAACATCGCTAATGGTATCCGATTCTTCCGAAACTGAAGCCGCCAGGGTATCCAAGCCAACCGGTCCCCCGCTGAACTTTATGATAATTGCTTCCAAAATCATTCTATCCATTACATCCAATCCACATTCATCTATTTCCAGCATCTCCAAGGCCCATTTGGCCAGAGAAAAATCAATATTTCCATTACCTTTGACCAGAGCGTAGTCTCTTACCCTCCGCAACAAACGATTAGCCACCCGCGGCGTTCCCCGGGAACGCCCGGCTATTTCCGCGGCTCCCTCCTTATCCAGACTAATCTCCAGAATTCGGGCTGCCCGCAGGATTATCTCGCCAAGTTCAAGCGGTGTATAGAAATCCAACCGGCAGTTTATGCCAAAACGGTCGCGCAAAGGCGAGCTTAAAAGCCCGGGACGGGTAGTGGCTCCAATCAAGGTAAATGGCGGAAGGTCCAGGCGAAGAGTGCGGGCTGCCGGGCCTTTGCCAATAATTATATCTATGACGAAATCTTCCATGGCCGGGTACATTATCTCTTCCACATTACGGTTCAGCCGATGAATTTCATCAATAAACAAAACTTCACCCGGTTCCAGATTGGTAAGAATAGCCGCCAGGTCTCCCGGTCTCTCAATGGCTGGTCCCGAGGTCTTGCGGATGGGCTTGCCGATTTCGTTGGCTATTATGCTGGCCAGAGTGGTCTTGCCCAGACCCGGAGGACCACTGAGAAGGACATGATCCAGGCTTTCCTTCCGCTCCCGCGCGGCTGTGATAAATACCTCTACATTTTCCTTTACCTTTTCCTGTCCAATATATTCGGATAAGCGCCCGGGCCGTATTGAATTTTCGTTGTTGTCATCTTCGTCCAGTAGATGAGAAGAAATAAGTCTCTCTTCCAGCATACTCCCCCCTTTTTAGCGTCTCATTTCCTGCGCCTTAGCCTTCAAAACCAGCTTGATATTTTCCTCTACACTGGTTCCTAATTGCTTATTCCTGTTCAAATCCATAATGACAGGCAGGACTTCGCTGCGGCTGTACCCCAGTATTTCCAGGGCTTCCATAAGTTCATCCAACAGCGGTCGCTGCTCCTTTTCCACCTCAACCAGCTTTAATTCCGGAACTTTATCCTGCAGCTCGAAAATCATCCTCTGAGCGGTCTTTTTACCCACACCCGGTATACGAAGCAGGGTCTTTTCATCCTGACTGGCTATAGCCCGGTAAAAGACCAGTGGTTCCATAGTTGACAGCACCGCCAGGGCTCCCTTGCTTCCTATCCCGGAAACCGAGAGTAAGGTCTTAAAGAGCCTGAGTTCGTCCTGATCGAGAAAACCAAATAGTTTGAACTCGTTTTCCAGTACCTGCAGGAAGGTGTGGATAAGTATGGGCTCGCCTCTTTGCGGTAAACGGGGGAAAAGCCGGGAGTGAATATTCACCTCATAACCTACCCCATTAACATCAATTATTATACTGTCCGGTCGCCGTTCAGAAACAGCACCCTTAAGAAATGCAATCATATATGGCCTCCATTTCAACAAATGAGCTGTAGCAGGCAGTGTGGGATCGTTGATACGATAATACTGTTAGCAATGGCATGATCGCCTGTAGTTCTATTTCAACGCTTTTTTTAGTCAATTCAAACTTGATTCATCGGCTGGTTTTGACCAGCCGTAGAGTGCTATCTTTTTTCTCCGGCCTTTGTCGCTGAACTCCCCGTCAGAAAAGACAAACGATAGGAATGCAGATGACAAATAGCAACAGCTAGAGCATCAGCAGCATCATCCGGTCGGGGCAATTGCTGCAGGCCCAAAATCTTTTGCACCATAAGTTGCACCTGCTTCTTTTCCGCCTTACCGTAGCCCACCACCGCTTGCTTGACCTGCAGAGGAGTATATTCCGCGACTGGCATACCGGCATTCGCCGCCGTCATCAGGATTACTCCCCGGCTCTGAGCTACAGTAATAACTGTTTTGGAATTACGGTGATAGAATATTTCCTCCACTGCTACCGCATCAGGTTTATATTCCATTAATAAAGCTTGTAGTTCCTCATAAATCTGGTTGAGCCTTAAAGGCATCTCCAGCTGAGCGGGGGTAACTATTGTGCCATATGTAATTGCCATAACTCGTCCCGCTTCCGAGCGAATGAGTCCGTAACCTGTCGTGGCCGTACCGGGGTCAATTCCCAGAACCTTCATTGCTTCACCTTGCCTTTTGCCATGTTAAGCTCTCTAACGAAATATTGTAAAGTCGTCAGCTATTTTGCATTCCAGACTTTTTGATACTGTTGCATAAAGCAACAAACTAAATACTATAATACTCTAAAATCAGCCTGAGTTCCATGAATAAACTCTGGGTGTCAAGGGGACGGTCCGAGACTGCTGAAAAAGTGCTCTTTTGCGTGTCATTCTGAGCGATAGCGAAG
>ENA-UOOK01006849-UOOK01006849.1-fermentation-metagenome-genome-assembly--contig:-NODE-6849-length-10659-cov-6.761788_pt1 | contig 10659 bp, 7 predicted proteins | sample MGYA00245777_ERZ724023 | MGnify/ENA primary metagenome ERZ724023 (study PRJEB28704, sample SAMN03018312) | fermentation metagenome | biome: anthropogenic terrestrial biome; feature: soil; material... | reverse complement strand
GAGCGTGTACTAACAGACATTCGGAGTTTCAATTCCTCATAGGTATTATAAATCCGAGAATGAACAGACCAGAAGGCAATAAAGACCAAGAAAGTTTCAATTCCTCATAGGTATTATAAATCCTTTCTTGAGCTATTTGCTTTGTATCTTCATTAAGAGTTTCAATTCCTCATAGGTATTATAAATCCGATTTCTCCAACCATAACAAGCGCTTTTGTAAATCAGTTTCAATTCCTCATAGGTATTATAAATCCTTAATCTCTTATTAGGTTTCACAGTACTTTCCTCCTAGTTTCAATTCCTCATAGGTATTATAAATCCCATTAATGGAAAAAAGAGAAATTGAAGAAAAAAGGAGTTTCAATTCCTCATAGGTATTATAAATCCCCCAAGCCTCCTTTGCCCATCCTATAGGAGTTGCAGGTTTCAATTCCTCATAGGTATTATAAATCTCCCGTACGCTTTGCATATGGCTCTTTAAAAGGAACAACGTTTCAATTCCTCATAGGTATTATAAATCCTTCCGTTTTCGTACACACTGTCAAAAACCTCATCTAGTTTCAATTCCTCATAGGTATTATAAATCCAATAACAAAGACCACAAATGGGACAACAACCTACCGGGTTTCAATTCCTCATAGGTATTATAAATCCCCGATAACCCGTTTGTGTTAGTAGACATATTAGGAAGTTTCAATTCCTCATAGGTATTATAAATCAACATAAGCGGAGCGTGTACTAACAGACATTCGGAGTTTCAATTCCTCATAGGTATTATAAATCCCAGAATTAGACAGTGTTGAAACAGAATTTGATTTTAAGTTTCAATTCCTCATAGGTATTATAAATCCTATAAGTATCATCTTCGTTTTTTATCGTTATTGCCTGTTTCAATTCCTCATAGGTATTATAAATCCTTTTCAATATCTTCCGGGGATAATTTTTTTTTACAAGTTTCAATTCCTCATAGGTATTATAAATCCCAGTACACATTCAATAAATGTGGTTGGTGGAACTTGTTTCAATTCCTCATAGGTATTATAAATCCAACTTTTATAAAATTCAATATAATAAGCCGAGTAAAGTTTCAATTCCTCATAGGTATTATAAATCCCATTTTTTCTTTTATATTCTCCATGGCAACATGAGTAGTTTCAATTCCTCATAGGTATTATAAATCCACTGTATTAATACACTATTGCATTAATACATTAACCGGTTTCAATTCCTCATAGGTATTATAAATCCTGAAAACAGTAGTCTGCAGCACTATTTTAAAAAAAGTTTCAATTCCTCATAGGTATTATAAATCTCAATTCCTCTTCCGTTATAATAACGTAAATTTCTAGTTTCAATTCCTCATAGGTATTATAAATCCATATTTTACGAATGCCAGTCGGAAAGCTTACGACAAGTTTCAATTCCTCATAGGTATTATAAATCCGTGGAGTATATCCTATGTAATGGAGGTGTTTACATGTGTTTCAATTCCTCATAGGTATTATAAATCGCAATCCGGAAACAGCCGGTTTCAATTCCTCATAGGTATTATAAATCCCTAAGATTGAGAAAAAGCAATATGAAACGAAAGAAGGTTTCAATTCCTCATAGGTATTATAAATCCAACAAATGCTGCTCTGTATCTGTGACTTTCATATTCTGTTTCAATTCCTCATAGGTATTATAAATCCTAGATGTGATTTTCACGGCGGAAGAAAAAAGAGATGTTTCAATTCCTCATAGGTATTATAAATCCTTTAAAATCCACAATACTTTCGTTTTCATTTTCTTGTTTCAATTCCTCATAGGTATTATAAATCCCTATTCGCATTCTAAGATGTTGATTGTTCAAAACAAGGTTTCAATTCCTCATAGGTATTATAAATCCACGCACGCTTTTCAATGTCTTGATGGTTTATACCTTGGTTTCAATTCCTCATAGGTATTATAAATCCTCCTTTTTCCAGAGCTCTGTCAATGTCTTGTAGTGTGTTTCAATTCCTCATAGGTATTATAAATCCTTGAATAACTTTCCATGTAACCTACATGATTTTCAAGTTTCAATTCCTCATAGGTATTATAAATCCTCAAGGGTCAAGGGTTACCATGGGGAGCGTATAGGGGTTTCAATTCCTCATAGGTATTATAAATCCGAGGCTCATATCTTGCATTCAATATGTTATTGGTTAGTTTCAATTCCTCATAGGTATTATAAATCCAATTATATCGAGCGGTTCAGCAGGACACCGCAATAGTTTCAATTCCTCATAGGTATTATAAATCGTTTACAGGCCCTTAAAAGTCGATTATAATTAAAAGTTTCAATTCCTCATAGGTATTATAAATCGTGTAGGAGGTGCAGGAGGATGAATAGAGAAGAATTGAGTTTCAATTCCTCATAGGTATTATAAATCCTTCCCCATACGGCGATATTTCCATCATCGTGTTGAGGTTTCAATTCCTCATAGGTATTATAAATCCAAGTACATAAATCAAATTAGTACACTAAGCAATCATGTTTCAATTCCTCATAGGTATTATAAATCTTACAAATCCATCTGAAACATCTAAAGAGTTCGGAGGGTTTCAATTCCTCATAGGTATTATAAATCCTAGAACGCCCATAGACGTGTCAAGGGAGCAACATCTTGGTTTCAATTCCTCATAGGTATTATAAATCCTGTGAGATACCTGTTAGTGGAAGAGGGTATGACGGAGTTTCAATTCCTCATAGGTATTATAAATCCTCCGTTTGGAGGGTCAACTGTAATTGCACCTTCCGGGTTTCAATTCCTCATAGGTATTATAAATCCAGACGCTCTGGATGTGAGCATGGATGAGCTTTGGTTTCAATTCCTCATAGGTATTATAAATCCAAGCAGACCCTAAGTGCAACAAATACAGCAGTAAAGAGTTTCAATTCCTCATAGGTATTATAAATCCGACTTTTACAAGTAAAATATTAAAATAAAGTAAAATATGTTTCAATTCCTCATAGGTATTATAAATCAGGCATAGCAACTAAGGAATCTTATGTATAGTATAGGTTTCAATTCCTCATAGGTATTATAAATCAACAAGAACGTAAGGGATAAAGATAGAACAGCTTTCTAGTTTCAATTCCTCATAGGTATTATAAATCTCTAACCTTAGGTGGTCGGGAGTTTCTTCTTGCTTTGGGTTTCAATTCCTCATAGGTATTATAAATCCCCTCAATAAATCTTCCTGCCTTAAATCTTTACCCTTGTTTCAATTCCTCATAGGTATTATAAATCCATAGTACAGCCTCCAGTGCAGGTCAACACCAAAAAAGTTTCAATTCCTCATAGGTATTATAAATCCGGGGAAAAGCAATTCAACAAAATGTCAGAACTCTAGTTTCAATTCCTCATAGGTATTATAAATCCTAATTGTTCTTTAATTCTTCAATCACGGTCAAGGCGTTTCAATTCCTCATAGGTATTATAAATCCTGGAATGTTTGAATAGATTGGGAGGTACAAGATGAAGTTTCAATTCCTCATAGGTATTATAAATCCCTTTACAATATTGGTTAGGAGGAGCCATGAAGCAATGGTTTCAATTCCTCATAGGTATTATAAATCCTGGTGGAGGTAAGAGTATTATTCAAGCTTACATTGCGTTTCAATTCCTCATAGGTATTATAAATCCGAATATTCGGTTGAAATATCTAAAATCAATACTGAGTTTCAATTCCTCATAGGTATTATAAATCCGATTCCTGCTTTTAAAGCTTCTACATGACTGCTCAGTTTCAATTCCTCATAGGTATTATAAATCCGCTATGTACTCATTGCCGTCTATAATCACTGTTGAGCCGTTTCAATTCCTCATAGGTATTATAAATCCCAAAAAGAATTAGAGTTAAATGTTGCTGAATTATGTTTCAATTCCTCATAGGTATTATAAATCCAAGCCTACAGACCTTACATATAGCGAGGTACAGAATTGTTTCAATTCCTCATAGGTATTATAAATCCTCGAGATTGTTTCTCAAGAATGAATTTTTGCATTGCAGTTTCAATTCCTCATAGGTATTATAAATCTCAGCTGGCAGGAAGTATTGACAATAGTAAATACAGGGTTTCAATTCCTCATAGGTATTATAAATCCGTTCCCCGTGCTGTTGTGCCTACATTCAAGTTTCCAGTTTCAATTCCTCATAGGTATTATAAATCCTTTTAACGCTAATTCCGCATATCTAGAAACATAAATGTTTCAATTCCTCATAGGTATTATAAATCTAGAAAACATAGCACCAGCGGGCTTCGAAGACATCAGTTTCAATTCCTCATAGGTATTATAAATCCAATAACCGCCGACGCAGCAGAGGGCGGAGAAGACGCAGGTTTCAATTCCTCATAGGTATTATAAATCCAGGAAAAGCCCTTATAGACCTTGATAGTGGAGAAAGTTTCAATTCCTCATAGGTATTATAAATCCTAGCGTGATCTTAACCTATTGGAACAAGGTAGACAAGTTTCAATTCCTCATAGGTATTATAAATCCAAGAACTTGAAAAAGCAACAACGACGGAGATATGTAGTTTCAATTCCTCATAGGTATTATAAATCCTCTTCTGACCTGTATTCTACCCTTCCTCCTAATAGGTTTCAATTCCTCATAGGTATTATAAATCCCTACAATGAGCGGAAGGGCAACATTCCACATATATTGTTTCAATTCCTCATAGGTATTATAAATCCCCTTCAACTGTCCTGATATACTGTTATCAGCAATCTGTTTCAATTCCTCATAGGTATTATAAATCCTACAACCTTCTTGTTTGATAAGTTTGCAACTTACATGTTTCAATTCCTCATAGGTATTATAAATCCCTTGAAAGAAAAGGTCAAGACCCCTTTGAATTCAAGTTTCAATTCCTCATAGGTATTATAAATCCTCCAATGGCAAGTTTGCAGCCTGTCTTGTTAGTCTGTTTCAATTCCTCATAGGTATTATAAATCCAATTTTTCAATGCATTTTTTATTTTTTGTTTCCACAGTTTCAATTCCTCATAGGTATTATAAATCATGGTTGCTGCATAGGGTTCTTTTCTGCTTTAAGCTTGTTTCAATTCCTCATAGGTATTATAAATCTGTAAAAGGAGCTATTCCGACTTATGCAGACTTTGGTTTCAATTCCTCATAGGTATTATAAATCTGTCTACACAATATACAATTTGATGCTCCAGAACCGTTTCAATTCCTCATAGGTATTATAAATCGGTTGGACCCTGAATTAGCATCTGTAATTGGGCTTGGTTTCAATTCCTCATAGGTATTATAAATCTCTTGCCAGTTCTATGTTACCTGCTTCTGATAATCGTTTCAATTCCTCATAGGTATTATAAATCATCCTTTTTATGATGGAATAGCAAATGCAGGAAAAAGTTTCAATTCCTCATAGGTATTATAAATCCTGGTCTATATGCTTGTACCATATTTCACACCTCCTAGTTTCAATTCCTCATAGGTATTATAAATCTGATAATCAGGTATCATTCCACTATGCGATAGATGAGTTTCAATTCCTCATAGGTATTATAAATCCTCCAACTAAATCACCGCCTTATTACTGTTTATTACTAGTTTCAATTCCTCATAGGTATTATAAATCTGCCTGCCATGGCAATTACAGACGCGGCGCTTGCGGCGTTTCAATTCCTCATAGGTATTATAAATCTTGAATAGTCATGGTTTTTAGGGTCTTTATACCAATGTTTCAATTCCTCATAGGTATTATAAATCTCTTTACTTCTTTGAATGTAGCATCCTTAACAGGATAGTTTCAATTCCTCATAGGTATTATAAATCAAAGACTTTGGTGTTATGTGATGGTTACCAATAAATGTTTCAATTCCTCATAGGTATTATAAATCGTGGTGAGTATGTTCCTGAAGGAAGGCAAGTTTGCACGTTTCAATTCCTCATAGGTATTATAAATCCAAATGATGAAGAACTAAAAAAGAATACCCAAGAGCTGTTTCAATTCCTCATAGGTATTATAAATCATTTTCTTTTCAGTCCTGATTCTACAATTTTTTCATGTTTCAATTCCTCATAGGTATTATAAATCTACATTAGGGTCTATATACTCTTGTACTTCATCAATGTTTCAATTCCTCATAGGTATTATAAATCGGATTATGATAGAGTAAAATTATTCATAGAACAAACGGTTTCAATTCCTCATAGGTATTATAAATCTTTTTGAGGAATTCTTTTAGCTTTCCCCAGTATTCAAGTTTCAATTCCTCATAGGTATTATAAATCAAAAATATGCATTAACCAAATATTGATGAAAGAGGGTTTCAATTCCTCATAGGTATTATAAATCCAGGAAATGCTAGATAGCATACCGAATGAATTAGAGTTTCAATTCCTCATAGGTATTATAAATCAAGAGGGTGGTAGTAATGAAGGATAATCCATATTCGTTTCAATTCCTCATAGGTATTATAAATCTTAAAACACTACAAAAGAGACTTGGGCATTCCGACTTGTTTCAATTCCTCATAGGTATTATAAATCGGCATGGAACGTACAGCAAAGATAGAAGCTTTAGGGTTTCAATTCCTCATAGGTATTATAAATCCTTTGTATTCACCAGCAAGAACCTTCATCCAACAACGTTTCAATTCCTCATAGGTATTATAAATCGTCGAACCATTATGGAATGGTGACAATACAGTAAAAGGTTTCAATTCCTCATAGGTATTATAAATCTTTAGGGAAATTATGAAAGCTGAACAGATTGAATTTGAGTTTCAATTCCTCATAGGTATTATAAATCTTTTATTGTGCTTTGATTATCTTTTAGCGTTTGTTGTTTCAATTCCTCATAGGTATTATAAATCCCTATTAATCAACAATGCTACTGCGAATATATCTGTGTTTCAATTCCTCATAGGTATTATAAATCGATTTAAATAAGCCTTTGGTAGAACGTAGAAGTACTAGTTTCAATTCCTCATAGGTATTATAAATCTATATATGAGTATATCTATAGAACTTATGGAGAATGTTTCAATTCCTCATAGGTATTATAAATCTAAGAGCGTGGCGCACGTTAAGTCTGTGGTTATACTGTTTCAATTCCTCATAGGTATTATAAATCCGGCTTTGATAGTTTTAAGTATGATGGAAACCTTAGTTTCAATTCCTCATAGGTATTATAAATCAGATTATCGAATTACCAAAGGCTTGCTCTCTTTCATGTTTCAATTCCTCATAGGTATTATAAATCTTTTCCACAACCATATCTTTACTGCATCTTTTCCAGGTTTCAATTCCTCATAGGTATTATAAATCGCTATATTCCCCACTTTGGAAGGTTATGTAGAGAATAGTTTCAATTCCTCATAGGTATTATAAATCATTGGTGCAGTTGGAAGTGCTGACAGCAGAACAGTAGTTTCAATTCCTCATAGGTATTATAAATCCTCTATACATCGTTATGTCTTCCATATCATCTCTGATGTTTCAATTCCTCATAGGTATTATAAATCGGGAAAATTATTTCCTCCCAGATTATTACGGATAAAAGGTTTCAATTCCTCATAGGTATTATAAATCATGCAAGACCTTCAAGACATCAGCGAAGGTATACAAGGTTTCAATTCCTCATAGGTATTATAAATCCCATCCGTGCCTATAGATTTTAAGTAATTCTTTTGGGTTTCAATTCCTCATAGGTATTATAAATCGAGAAACATAAAGAGAGGTGAAATCCAAGATAGAGTGTTTCAATTCCTCATAGGTATTATAAATCATGTAGAGTTTGGGAGGAAGGAAAAGATTATAGGCAGTTTCAATTCCTCATAGGTATTATAAATCAGGAGAGTAACACCGAATATGTGTTTTTGTTATGTGTTTCAATTCCTCATAGGTATTATAAATCTAGGTCATCCATTTCGCCAGATAGTAGTAATTTTTGTTTCAATTCCTCATAGGTATTATAAATCTTTCTCCCCTTTTAATTGCTGTGCTTCCCAAAGTTTGTTTCAATTCCTCATAGGTATTATAAATCCAAAATAACCAGCATCCTTTGTCCCTGCCAATAGTGGTTTCAATTCCTCATAGGTATTATAAATCTTTGGACAGCTTGCCAGGCATTCAAGGAGAGTTTTGTTTCAATTCCTCATAGGTATTATAAATCTTTGTGCTATTGATTGTCTATCTTCTGGAACTTCGTCGTTTCAATTCCTCATAGGTATTATAAATCGACATAGAGAATCCAGGACAATATGTATTTGATGAAAAGTTTCAATTCCTCATAGGTATTATAAATCAAACTGTTTGTATTGTCCCATGTAATACCTTTTAAGTTTCAATTCCTCATAGGTATTATAAATCAGTACAAGCCATCAGAGGATCCATTGTTAGAGTTTAGTTTCAATTCCTCATAGGTATTATAAATCAAGAACAGGGGATTTAGCAAGCGCTAGAATATTGTGTTTCAATTCCTCATAGGTATTATAAATCTATATAGATGATGCAGCTGGCATGATACCAGGTGAGTTTCAATTCCTCATAGGTATTATAAATCAAGAGTTAAGAGGCATTAATACAGAATTAGAAACTTGTTTCAATTCCTCATAGGTATTATAAATCTATGTTGACCATGGTCAAGTAGCAACTGCAAACAGTTTCAATTCCTCATAGGTATTATAAATCTGCCAGGATTATATAGGTCTGTCTATCTTCAGTAGAGTTTCAATTCCTCATAGGTATTATAAATCTCTTACTTATCTAATCTTTGGTTTATCTCATTTAGGTTTCAATTCCTCATAGGTATTATAAATCTCCAATAATACCTACTAGGTCCCCAGTCTTTATATCGTTTCAATTCCTCATAGGTATTATAAATCATTTAAAACTGCTCTTGCATACTTCAATTGTTTATCGTTTCAATTCCTCATAGGTATTATAAATCACTGTCATTTCGGTACCGTTGATAGACTTCTCTTTAGGTTTCAATTCCTCATAGGTATTATAAATCTTTGACGATTGCAAGAACCCCGAAACTGATTACCCACGTTTCAATTCCTCATAGGTATTATAAATCAGTATCTTCTATTTTCATAGTTTCCTCCTAAAAATGTTTCAATTCCTCATAGGTATTATAAATCAACAATAGCACATATACTAGATGCAGTTATACAACTGTTTCAATTCCTCATAGGTATTATAAATCCATATAGCACAAGTTGTTTGACCATTTTCAAAATCGGTTTCAATTCCTCATAGGTATTATAAATCATGGGCTTGGGATTTTGAAAAGTTAGACTTCAAACTGTTTCAATTCCTCATAGGTATTATAAATCATCTACTCCCCTCCTTCTTGGCTATCCATTATATTTTGTTTCAATTCCTCATAGGTATTATAAATCGATGTTCTCCACCCTTCAATCATTTCTACATACTCAGTTTCAATTCCTCATAGGTATTATAAATCTCTAGCTGCTTGTTTATAGTCTCCACTCCAGGTGGTTTCAATTCCTCATAGGTATTATAAATCGCTCTCACAATTCGCTGTTCCCCAGCTGGCATCCAAGTTTCAATTCCTCATAGGTATTATAAATCCATCTAGTTCTAGTCTACTATAACATTCCTCTTTGCGTTTCAATTCCTCATAGGTATTATAAATCTGTTCACATCTGCGTATTCTATATCGACTTCTGCTTGTTTCAATTCCTCATAGGTATTATAAATCCTGGTCGTCGTAGTTGGTTGTTATAATCGTAGGCATAGTTTCAATTCCTCATAGGTATTATAAATCCAAACAAACCGGCGGGATCCTCCACTTCTTAATCAAGTTTCAATTCCTCATAGGTATTATAAATCTTATATCTACTAAGGTAATCATACTATCACCTACGTTTCAATTCCTCATAGGTATTATAAATCGCCATAGCCTGTTTTTCTGTAGTATCGCAGGTTAATACGTTTCAATTCCTCATAGGTATTATAAATCTGCATCGAAAGTAAATTCAATGTTGTGTTAGTTGCGTTTCAATTCCTCATAGGTATTATAAATCAAAATTCCAGAAAAATTTATAAAAATAAAAAAAGAAGGTTTCAATTCCTCATAGGTATTATAAATCTCTGTCTGTTTGAGTGTGTGCTAAAAATATAAGCGTGTTTCAATTCCTCATAGGTATTATAAATCAATGATATGAGTAAAAAAGCTACTTTAGCAGAAAGTTTCAATTCCTCATAGGTATTATAAATCTAAGATAGTGGCAGAGATAAAGAGATTTAAAAACATGTTTCAATTCCTCATAGGTATTATAAATCACTGTTTATCGCAGAACCAAAACCATCTGGAATATTGTTTCAATTCCTCATAGGTATTATAAATCTCCTATTGTACTAATTCTAAAACAGGTCGCCATCCAGTTTCAATTCCTCATAGGTATTATAAATCTACTTTTTCAGTACACATATTCCATTTACCGTTTTTAGTTTCAATTCCTCATAGGTATTATAAATCGGTCTAACATCTTCTATGTGTGTAAATACATTATCAATGTTTCAATTCCTCATAGGTATTATAAATCTCTTGTATCAGATTCCAATCCCACGACAAACGCACGAGTTAAGAAAAAGTAACAAATGAAGAAAAAGCTTTTTTT
>ENA-UOOK01006848-UOOK01006848.1-fermentation-metagenome-genome-assembly--contig:-NODE-6848-length-10662-cov-3.720091_pt1 | contig 10662 bp, 13 predicted proteins | sample MGYA00245777_ERZ724023 | MGnify/ENA primary metagenome ERZ724023 (study PRJEB28704, sample SAMN03018312) | fermentation metagenome | biome: anthropogenic terrestrial biome; feature: soil; material... | reverse complement strand
GCAAAATTCGCCCTTTGCAGCAGAATCTGGGTTTTTGAAGTGGAATCATATATTGCGTCTAATTTGTTAACAAATTTACATAATATGCATATTATAATGTATAACTGTTTAGGAGGTTAGATAAAACATGATGTATCAAGATTGGTCAATGGGAAATCCATGTTTCGGTGGTATGGGACACCAACCGCCTTGTGTTCCGTATGAAAATGTAATAACAAATGTTAAATTAGCACGGGCATATGTTCCATTTCAGAAACTTTGTACTCTTTACCCTCCGGATATAGCTTTACAAAAAGGGACAGTATTCCCTGAGTTATATAGTCCTTATTTAAAAAAGAAAGATTTTAAAACAAGTCCGCTCATGGAGGAGTGTGGTGATGATGATGAATAAGCATTTATTATTAAAAAGAATTTTGGAGCTTGATTTTGTAGCAGTAGATCTTCAACTGTATCTCAATACTCATCCTGGTGATAAAGAGGCTCTTTATAAGTTTAATTTAACTGTTACTCAAGCTCAAATGCTAAGACAAGAATACGAAAAGATGTGTGGACCTTTATGTTCTTATAGGTCTCCAAGCGGATATCCATGGCAATGGATCAATAACCCATGGCCTTGGGACTATCAATTTAACTATAAATTGACAGGAAAGGAGTTGTAATTTATGTGGGTTTACGAGAAAAAATTAGAATATCCTGTTAAAATTAAAAAAGCGAATCCTAAGTTAGCTAAATATATTATCACTCAATATGGAGGGCCAGATGGTGAACTTGCAGCATCGCTGAGATACCTTAGCCAGCGATTTTCAATGGTTACTCCCCAAGCTCGCGCTACACTTAACGATATCGGTACGGAAGAACTTGCTCACTTAGAAATTATAGGTACTATGGTAAGGCAGTTAGTTGAAGGTGCAAGCATAGATGAAATAAAAGCTGCTGATCTAGGGGCATATTATTCTGACCATGATAAGGCAATATATCCTGTAAATGCATCCGGCGTACCATTTACAGCTGCTTATGTTCAATCTAAAGGAGATCCTATTACTGATTTGCATGAAGACATGGCTGCTGATGGTACGATTGCATAAGAACAACAAAAAGAAAAAACGACGAAAAAAGCCACCTACCAAACGTTTAAATAGCAATGAAAAACTGTTATTTTTCAACGCCTCATTTTGTAAATCTACGACTATCGTCATATATAAATCCCCCTACCAAATAGGTAGTTTAGTAATTAAAGCTACTATACCGCTTGCAATAAGACTACCACTAACGCCAATAGTTAAATTTCTTAATGTAGTAAGTGCCTTTATGATTTTTGTTGCTTCTTCTTTTTTATGAACCATTTCAATAGTCTCTAATACAATCGCTTTTACCTTTTCCGCATTATCGCCAAAGACAACTGTCTTTTTGTAGTCTGTATATATTTTTAAAATCCTCATAGTTATTTTTATATAGCTCTTTAACTTTAGATATAGTGGCATTCTTTTTCTTATTTGACTTAATATCGGTACAACCCCAATATCATCCGTTTTAATGTAATTGAGAAATAAGGTGCCAAGAAGTAATCGACCACTACGATAAATCCGGTTCCATTCATATCCCTTGAATAAATTACGAACAAGAAATACTTCTCTCGGTAAAGGATTTGATAGTTCAGCTTTTGCTCTATCTAATGTGGCATAATCTCTCTGCAATGACAGACAAATCGAAACGCTTTATGCAGCTCTCTCGGAGGAAATGTCCGCAAGTAGCCAGAAAAGTGCCTACAAAATATAGAGCGCTCATATAGGCGTTCTATATTTTTTTGATTAAATTTAATGTATGTGCTGAAATCACAGCAATGGAGGCTATTATACGCAAAATGCCGCATAATGGGGTATAGCCTGTATCCCATCGCTTTGCCCAAAGTTCTTTTCTGAAAACCTGATTGAATAAGTGGGCTGATACTTCTGAATGAACACACCAAGGCTTTTTGACTTGGTACTGGTAGACTTTTTGACTTCGATGCCAACAATATCCGCTTCTTTTTGTATTACAAAATCGAGTTCTGCAGAATGTTCACTTGTCCAGTAGTAAGGCGTATATCCGTTGGACACAAGGGCCTGTGCGATATAATTCTCGGTTACGGCTCCCATGAAAATGTTGGATTCACCGGTCAGTATCGTTTGTTGTGCCAATCCGGATTTCATGACAAGCAAGCCGACATCACTCATATACAGCTTAAAAGAAGATAAATCTGCGTATACAGAAATAGGGTTCTGGGCATGTTCAATCTTTTGGCATTTCAAAACGACTCCCGCTTGTGTCAGCCAGTCGATTGAAGCCCCAAACAGAGCAGCACTGCCGCCTTTTTGGATAACCTTATACTGAAACTTTGTGTTTTCTTTGGCTAGCTGAGCAGGTATGGAGTTGAAGCAGGCACGTATTTTCACTGTTTCGGAAGTATCGGCATACTTAGCCATGTCAGCGACATAGTTGCCGGTTATTTCATTCTGAACGTTGGGTACAAGTACCAATTTACCAGATTTAACAAAGGATGAAACACTGGCAGGCATACCTCCTACGATCAGGTAATATCGATACAGCTCCAATGCTTTATTGTGGAGAGCTTCCGGCATTGGCGCAATATCGGTAAAACAAATGCGGATTTCCTGAGCAAGCCGTTCTTCGCCCATGGCCCAAAGAAATTCCTCAAAATCCAGTGGGTAGAGCGTCATGCTTTCCACCTTGCCTACAGGGAAGCTATATTTTTCTCTGTTAATGGCAACGCCCAACAGACTGCCGGCCGCCGCTACATGATATTCCGGTGCTAATTCGCAAAAGTATTTGAGAGCCGTCAACGCCCTTTCACAGCTTTGTATTTCATCAAATATAATTAATGTTTTATCAGGAATGATTTCTTCATTTACCGTTGTTTCAAGGAAACGTATCAGTCTTTCTGGCGTAATGTCGTCATCAAAATATCTGGCAACCGAGAGGTTCGTTTCCAAGTTTACATATACAGTATTGTCGAAATACTTCTCGCCAAATTCCGTGAGAATGTAGGTTTTCCCAACCTGCCTGGCTCCATAAAGCAATAGAGGCATTCGCTCTCTGTTTTTCCACTCTATGAGTTGAGCTTCGATTTTTCTACGCATAAATAATCACCTCATTGACTCTATTGTATGATGAATTTATTTATTCGTCAAGAAAAATCATATATAAGTATACTTTTCGGGTAATATTAATGAATATTGAAACACTAGAGGTTCGCCGAAGCGGACCTCCTATTTTATTACTTTCTCTCACCGTTGTAGATTTCATTGTGTTTGTCGATGATTTTCTGACGGTAATCGCGGGTTGCTTTTTCAAACTGCATCGCCCATTTTGGGTTTTCGTCTCTTAACAATGGGACCAAAGTAATATTTTTCTTATCGATTAATGGACACATATTTACCGGTAAATAGTTATTGTATTCATATAATATCTCGGTAAATTCTCCAATTTTCTGATACACCAGCTCGTCTTCAAACTTGGAGAACGGAAATATTATATCATCCTTAATGATCTCAATAAAACGGTCAGCCTCATCCGGCAAACAATTGTAGATTTACGGAGTAAATCATTAAGTGAAACGGTCGGATCGCTTTCTATTAACTCCTTGATGCGACAATCTCTAATAGCGTTCGCAAATATTTCAAGCATTTTTTCGGAAGCCGTTTCTTTCGACCAAGGTATCCTAAGCAGCTCATAAAATAGATTTAGAAGGCTTTGATAAAATTCATCTTCATTTTCTGTATCACAATCAATTATACCGTATTCGTCTAATCTGCCGAACTCACCTTGCATATCCTTCCATGTACTCCTTGTCCGTTCCTTGAAGTACTTAATAAAGCCAGCTTCATTTACCGAATCCTTCTCGTACTTAGGGGTTCTTCTGCCTTTTACCGATTCCAGCACGGTACTCTCACTAACATGTATGTTTGCATATGCATTGCTATAAAGCTCATGAGATAAACATTATTTCAGAGCAAGATGCTAAGTCTTTACACCATTCTTTCCTGAGCCTGCTTACCGGTTTAGTTCAGGCCCAAGACGAACGAGTAAAGCAGAGCAATTTCAGTGAACCGGATACGATTGACTATTTGGCTCGTATTCGCAAGATGTATCAGGACGGAAGATTTAGTTTAGCAGACAGCGCAAAGCAATTCACGAGAGTACATGACGGTCTGATTCATGATGGTTGTCTGTGCCTACGAGGTGAGAATTTTAGAAAAAAAGTCTGTAAGTCGCTATCTGTCACCAATTACAATGATGTTTTAGATACTTTGGAAGCTAACGGCGCATTAAAGAGGAGTAATGACAAACGCACTATTCAAATCTACGGAACCGGAGGTATGCGATTCTACGCTATTCCCCTTGAAAAGCTAAGTTAAAAAACAAACGGACAGGCAGCAGTTCAGTAAAGCCGCATATTATATAGCATATAGTATTGGAGGTATTCATATGGCTCAAGAGGTACAATTGATAGTGAAAAATATCTTTAAGAATGCTGATATGGATACATTCAAAAAAGATTTCACCCAGAAATGGATTGAGCTTATCAATCAAATGGAAAAAAATAAAAACATAATCCCCCCGAGTAGATAATTTACAAGTCTATCCTATTCATGTATAATCAATATTGGTAGGATGGCTTGTTTTTTCGAATCTGAAAAGAGGAGATAAAAAGCCATGAAAGTAGCGATATATTGCCGTCTATCCGAGGAGGATAGAAACAAGCAGTCCGAAAAGGATGACAGCGAGAGCATTCAAAATCAGAAGTCATTGCTCATTCAATACGCAATTGACAGACAGTGGGACATCTATAACATTTATAGTGATGATGATTATACCGGGGCCGACCGAAATCGCCCCGGCTTCAATCAGCTGATCGATGATGCAAGAAACCACAAATTTGATATTGTCCTATGCAAGACCCAGTCACGCTTTACGAGGGAAATGGAGTTAGTAGAAAAGTACATACATGGTTTGTTCCCTATTTGGAGTATCCGGTTTGTAAGCGTGGTTGACAATGCAGATACCGATATTAAGGGTAATAAAAAAGCTCGTCAAATCAACGGGCTTATCAATGAATGGTATCTTGAGGACATGTCGGAAAACATCAAAAGCGTATTGACGAACAGAAGGAAGAACGGGTTTCACATTGGAGCCTTTGCTCTGTACGGTTATATGAAAGACCCTGATAAAAAGGGACATTTGATTGTTGATGAAGAAGCTGCCGCAGTTGTAAGGGAGGTATTTACACTTTTTTCGCAAGGCTATGGAAAAACTGCAATCGCCCAGATTTTAAATGATAGAGGTATCCCTAATCCAACCGAGTACAAACATCAAAAAGGCTTGCGGTATTTGCAGCCCAAAACAAAGAACAGTACGCTGTGGAAATACTTTGCAATTTCCGACATGCTCATCAATGAAATTTACATTGGGAACATGGTACAAGGCAAATATGGCAGTGTTTCCTATAAAACTAAAGAAAACAAGCCTATTGGGAAGCAAAATTGGATTAGAGTAGAAAATACCCATGAGCCTATCATTGACATGGAATTATGGAACAGAGTGCAGGAGCTGATACAACAAAAAGCCAAGCCGCTTTCTATTGGCTCAATCGGAATTTTTGCAAGAAAGACCCGGTGCATGTATTGCGGTTATATTATGCGGTCGTCTAAAAATCATGGCAGGCATTATTTGAAATGCACGACCAAGCATGTTGCAAAAGATGCTTGCCAGGGTTCCTTTCTATCGGTGGAAGCACTGGAACATGCCGTTATTGCAGAGTTAAAGGGCATGATCGATTCATACCTGGACAAAGATGATATAACTCGGCGTGTCAGCTTTCATAATAACATAGCCGATAGCATGGACAAAGTTAAAAATGAAATTGCTTCTTTTGAGAAAAAGAAAAACGAATATACCAAAGGGTTTCGTGAAATCTATTTGGATAAAGTAAATGGCGTTATCTCAGAAAGTGACTTTCTTGAGCTTTCAAGAAATTTTTCATCTGAGAAGGAACGGTTTGAAAAGCTGATTGCAGCAGCCAATGAACAGTTGGAAAACCTTCAGGCCAAAATGTTATCAACTGAAAATCGCAGGCAAATGATTGAGGAGTACATGGATATTGATAAGCTCAATCGTGAAATTGTAGATAACCTGATAGACCATATTGTGATCGGTAAACGCGACCCGGCAACGAAGATTGTACCTGTTGAAATTCATTGGAATTTCTAAGTGTTGTTCTTACACTATCGTACCAGAGGAAAAAGCAAGATCAACATACGAATATCTTATCAACTTGTCTGATGATCCCGATGTTATAGATCCTTTAAGATTCTTAAGAGAAAGAGAAGTTGTCCATTTCCAGAGATTTGGAGAATCACTGCGGATTGTGCAGGAATATTTGGATAGTCAGAAGTGTTTCCCGATTGTTAAATCACCGGATATGCTGAAAATGTCAAAAAGGTAATGCAAAATAAAAGTACTAACATTTAAATGATTCTGCTTCAAAAACTCATATAACGTCAACATGTTGAAATTTGCAGCACTTCAATCTTGCAATTCAATGGCAAATTTTGCAACATGTCTCCAAGCTAAATTCGCCTTTTGAAGCAGAATCTGGGTTTTTGTAGTAGAATCAAGTATATATTCTATTTTATCTATTAAACGCATAATCAATTAAAAGACATCCAATAATAATTTCAGCCAAAACTATAAAGCTAGAACTAATGATTGAAGTAGCAAGAAATTCTTTATAAGGGTTATGATTGAAGATAAATCTATTCAAAACTGAAAGCAATGTTCCAGATGCAAAGAGAGAAATAAATATATCAGCACCAATTCTAATAAAATTAACAGTATGTTTGTTTAGTTTACATAATTCATTGTATATTTTTTCCATGGATCCATTTTTTTTTAAAATTTTGTTCATATATGCCCCCTCACAGTGATATTAGAATTATAAAATTTCTCTTATATGTTAACATAAAACCCAAATATGTACAATGCGTAAAGTTTACCAGTTTATCAGTCCTTAGTATAAAACTGTAAAAATAAGAAATAATTATCTATAAATTAATAATAATAAATGAAGGATATTTGACTATGTGCGTAGAATATATTTAACAATGAATATTAAAACATAGGTTTATTTTATATTAAGATTGTAAACCAATAGCTAAGATTCTGATAAAAAGGACGAATGAATGTGAAAAATAAGGAAATACATTGCACAATTTGCTACTGAATGAGTTTTTATGTCAGAATCATATTAAATATTTACGAAAAAAGAAGGATTATTAAGAATTATGTCGAAGAATTAATACTTATAGTGAATTTATCAATTGAAGGAGATGAGTATACTTTTATAATGAGCGATGAATAACTTTTTTACCGATGAGTTTATAGAAGAAATCAGAGTTAATAATGATATTACCGATGTAGTATCAGAGTATGTCCGATTGGAGAAAAAAGGAAGATACTTTTTCGGGCTTTGCCCTTTTCATAACGAAAAGACCCCTTCTTTTAGTGTAACTCCTGATATGCAGATATTTAATTGCTTTGGCTGCAATAAAGGTGGGAACGTTATTCATTTTATTATGAGTATTGAAAACCTTGATTTCGTTGAAGCTATAAAATATTTAGCAGAAAGAGCAGGAATAGAATTACCAGATAATGATAATTCTAAGGGTGCTGAAGAATTAAAGCTCAAAAATGATATTTTAAGTGTCAATAAGTATGCAGCGCAAAATTTTTATAACAATTTAATCTCTACTGAGGGATTGAGTGCAAAGAAATACCTAGAGAATAGAGGAATTAAGTATTCGACAATAAGAAAGTTTGGGTTAGGGTATTCTTTTCCATTAGGAAATAATTTATATAAATTATTACAAGAAAAAGGTTTTAATAACGATGCAATAATTAAGAGTGGGTTAGTATTAAAAGGAAAAAAGGGAGACTATTTTGATAGGTTTAGAAACAAGCTTATGTTTCCCATATTCGATGTTAGAGGTAATGTTATTGGATTTGGTGGAAGGTCACTAGATAATTCATTGCCAAAATACATGAATTCTCCGGAGACATTAGTTTATAGCAAAGGAAGAAATTTATATGCCTTAAATATTGCTAAAAATTTCAAAGAAAAAAAACTAATTATTGTTGAAGGATATATTGATGTTATAACCCTTCACCAAAATGGAATAATAAATAGTGTAGCTTCTTTAGGAACAGCACTTACTGAAAATCAAGGCCGTTTATTAAAAAAATATGCTGAAGAAACTATAATTTCTTTTGATGCTGATACAGCGGGTCAGACAGCGACAATGAAGAGTTTGGATCTACTGGCAAATATAGGGTGTAAAGTTAAAGTATTATCTATACCAGATGGTAAAGATCCTGATGAATATGTAAGAAAAAATGGTGCTGAAGGTTTCATAAAATTGATAGATAAATCCAGTAATCTTATAGAATATAAGATAGCCAGTTTTAAAAAGAATATTGATACAAATAGTACAGAAGGTAAAATTGAGTTTATTAAAAAAGTAGCACAGATTTTATCGAGAATTGACAGTGAGACTGAACTGGAAATATACATTAAAAAGTTTTCGCAACAATATGAAATAAGTGTAGAAGCTTTGTATGCAGAAGTGCTAAAGCGAAAAGACACTAAAAAAAGTATTAAAGATGTAAGAAGTTACTCTGAAAGGAAAAGTAAAGAACCAGGTAGTATTATAAGTTTTAAAAATATTAATAAAGATAATAATGGTAATAGCAATAATAAAAAACTAGTTTACAGTGAATTGCTGTTAATTGCCATTTTATGTTTAGATAATAGTACTTATAAATTAATAAAGGATAAATATAATATAAATGATTTCTGCTTGGAGAATAAACAAATAGCATCAATAATATTTAACAAACTAGAATCTAATGCAAGAATTGTTTCAGGTGAGCTTCTTAGTTTAATGGATACTGATAAAGCTGAAGAGTTCACAAGAATACTAAAGCAGGAGTGTAATTTCGAAGATAGCAAAAAAGCCGCTATTGATGTAATTAATAGAATATATATGGTTAAACTTGAAAATAGAAAACAAGAAGTATTAGAGGCAATAAGAAATAAAGATAAATCAGAAACTTCCCAGATTAGTGTGTTGTTAAAAGAGTTAAATGAGTTAGTATTTGAAATAAAAAAATATTCGGAACTTTAAGAAAGGAGGGAATTAATTGAAAGTTAATAATGAAAACAGAAAATTAATTTTGAAGGAACTAATTGAAAAAGGTAAATCAAAGGGCATGCTCACTTATAAAGAGATAATAGATGCATTTGAAGAGATTGAGTTAGATCCTGACCAGATTGATAAAATATATGAAACTGTTGAAAACATGGGAATTGATATAGTTGGAGATTTAGAAGAGGAATTAGAAGATATCCAGCTAAATGAAGAAGAGTTGGATTTAAGTATTCCTGAGGGAGTCAGCATAGATGATCCGGTTAGAATGTACCTTAAGGAAATAGGCAAAGTACCTCTTTTAACTGCAGATGAAGAAATTAATCTAGCAAGAAGAATGGAAGAAGGCGATTCCGAGGCTAAACGGAGGTTGGCTGAAGCCAATTTAAGGTTAGTTGTAAGTATCGCAAAAAGATATGTTGGCAGAGGAATGCTTTTCCTTGATCTTATACAAGAAGGAAATTTAGGTCTTATAAAAGCAGTGGAAAAGTTTGACTATAGAAAAGGTTATAAATTCAGCACATATGCGACTTGGTGGATTAGACAAGCAATTACTAGGGCAATAGCTGATCAGGCTCGTACAATAAGAATTCCTGTTCATATGGTTGAGACAATTAATAAGCTTATCAGGGTTTCCAGACAGTTGTTACAGGATCTTGGAAGAGAACCTATACCTGAGGAGATTGCTAAAGAAATGAATTTGCCAGTAGAAAAGGTGCGGGAAGTCATGAAGATTTCACAAGAGCCAGTATCCCTTGAGACACCAATTGGAGAAGAAGAAGATAGCCATCTAGGTGATTTTATTCCTGATGATGAAGCACCTGCACCTGCTGAATCAGCAGCATTTACATTATTAAAGGAACAGTTGATGGATGTACTTGATACTCTTACACCACGGGAAGAAAAAGTTTTAAGATTACGTTTTGGGCTTGATGATGGTAGAGCAAGGACACTTGAAGAGGTTGGTAAAGAATTTAATGTGACAAGAGAAAGAATTAGACAAATTGAAGCTAAGGCGTTAAGAAAACTAAGGCATCCAAGTAGAAGTAAGAAGTTAAAAGACTATCTTGACTAAAACAAACTTGAAGACTCGATTAAAAATCGGGTCTTTTTTAGTTTTTTAGAAGGTGACACTCCTTAGCATAAAAGGAATAACAAATGGAAACAGTTATTAAAACCTTGAAATAATTAGACTTAGTTAATAAACATATGAATTAGTGAGCAATTAAGGCGTAACATTTATAAATTGCCTATAATAGGCAAAACCCATGTTGACCATATATAGCGTGGTAAGTATAATATTATTTGTACCGCAGATGCGACGTTCCTCAATAGCTCAGTTGGTAGAGCATGCGGCTGTTAACCGCAGGGTCGTAGGTTCGAGTCCTACTTGAGGAGCCAA
>ENA-UOOK01006847-UOOK01006847.1-fermentation-metagenome-genome-assembly--contig:-NODE-6847-length-10663-cov-4.953620_pt1 | contig 10663 bp, 8 predicted proteins | sample MGYA00245777_ERZ724023 | MGnify/ENA primary metagenome ERZ724023 (study PRJEB28704, sample SAMN03018312) | fermentation metagenome | biome: anthropogenic terrestrial biome; feature: soil; material... | reverse complement strand
TATATTGCAGCCTTACGAAGCGCCCTCGAGGGCGCTTCGTAAGGCTGCAATATATTGTCCAGTTGGCCTAAAGTATTGGCTTTGTTGTTGTTGATAGATGAAATATCAATATAAGTAAATTCGTCTTTTGGGCGTTTTTGCCCATGATTATAAATGATGTCTCCCAACCTCACCCAACACCAATTCTCCGGAATATCAAACGGGATCTCATCTTCCGTGATCTCCAGCAAGGGCTTTTCTTTCTTAATTTTGCCTTCTTTGATGAAATGCCCTTTCTCTTTTTGAATTTCAGCCACTAAATCCCGGGTATCTCCGTCGGATTCCTGTTGTTCGGTGAGTTTACCTTGAATCGCCTCTTGCAGTAAGGAATCCTTCATTTTCTTGGGGAAGGATTTTTGGAGGAGTTCAAGTTCTTTTTCGTATTTTTGAAGCTTATCAATTTCTAGAAAGACTGTTTTTATACGCTCTACAATTCTTTCTTGTTCTTTTAGGGGAGGAACTGATACATTAATTAAGTTCATTTTTTGCTGATTCATTTTCGGTTGAGCAGTTCCAGTTACATATTGAGCCAAGTTAATTGCATTAACATAATTACACAGATACTCAATATCCACACCATTAGTCATCTGAAGTACATGAGCATGATTATTGACCCAATATTTCCCCCTGGCAATAAATGCTATTGGAGTACTTCTATTTAATAAATTAGCACCATCCTCACCAATTAAAAGTAATTCTTCCGAAAACAAGTACCTATCTATTTTATCTATTACTCCAGATGCACCATAATAATCATATTCTTTTTTTAAGCCTTCCCTTTCGATTTTCGATACTGGTTTTCGTTCTGCATCTCTATTAATTACTAGATCTCCCAGTCTACTCCATTTCCAATTCTCCGGAATTTCAAACGGAATCTCCTCTTCCGTGATCTCAGGCAGCGGTTTTTCTTTTTTAATCTTTCCTTCCTTTATCAACCGAGCTTTTTCCGCTTTAATTGCCGCTAACAACTCCCTGGCATCGCCATCCTCCGGGAGTTGCTCGGTGAGTTTCCCTTGGATCGCGGCCTGGAGGATGGATTTTCGCATTTTCTCGGCAATCATCGTTTTACCCCCAGTAAAGCTTCGATCTCAGCAAGGCGCTTATCGATTTTAACATTGAGCGCATCTCTTTTTTCTTTAAAAACCCGGATCGTTTCTTCCGGAGACAACACTTCTTCCTCGACCGTCGGATAACCGCACAAATCAAGATCATAGCCCCGTTCGGCCAGTTCCTGCGCGGTATAATCCTTGGCCTTGTAGGTGTCGGTCTCCGTGTCTTTAATCTGCTCACGCTTGTTCCACCAGGCAACGCACTCATCAAAGTGCTCCACCTTCATTGGTTTCGTCTTGGAAAAATGCTTATAACCTTCGGGCATATCGACCCGATAGAACCAGACCTGATCAGTCTTCTTTGTTTTGTCGAAGAATAAAATATTGGTCGTGATAGAGGTATAAGGCGAAAACACACTAGACGGTAGGCGAACAATGGTATGCAGGTTAAACTCCTCCAGTAGCTTTTTCTTGATCGCCACTTTAGCGTTATCCGTTCCGAAAAGGAAGCCGTCCGGGATAATTACTCCGGCCCGTCCCGTTTCATTCAAGCGGTACATAATCACCGACATAAACAGGTCTGCTGTTTCGCTGCTTCTCAAATCGGTAGGAAAGTTGATCTTCACGCCTTCACTTTCGGTTCCGCCATAGGGCGGATTCATCAGCACGATATCGAATTTGTCGCTCTTTTTATACTCGCGGACATTACGCTCCAAAGCGTTACCATGGAAGATTTGCGGACTATCAATATCATGTAGCAACAGATTGGTGATGGCAAGCAGATAAGGGAGGGGCTTTTTTTCAATCCCGTAGATACTTTTATTATACTCTTCCCGATCTTCCACCGTCTTGATCTGAGGTTCCAGCACCTTTAAAGTAGAGGTTAGGAATCCCCCGGTACCGCAGGCAAAATCGGCCACCCGCTCGCCTAGTTTGGGCGCGAGCATTTTGGCCATAAAATCGGTAACTGCTCGTGGGGTATAAAACTCACCCGCGTTACCGGCGCTCTGCAGGCTCTTGAGAATAGTTTCGTAAATTTCACCAAAGGCATGCCGCTCATCATACTCATCAAACTGGATCCCATCAATCTCATTGATTACTTTTCGGAGGAGAATACCGTCTTTCATATATTGGTTGCAGTCTGCAAAAACCGCTTTCACAATCGCTTTTTTGATCGGAGTATGTTCTGTAACTCTTAAATCTTTTAACGTTGGAAAAAGCCGGTTATTAATAAAATCAAGCAGACTTTGTCCAGTCATCGCTTTGCCGTCTTTGTGGTCAACCGCCCAATTGCGCCAGCGTAGTTCTTCCGGAATGATCGATTTGAAGTTATCATCATGAAATTCCCAGTCTTCTTCCTTGGCATCATAGACTTTTAGAAACAAAAGCCAGGTCATCTGCTCAATTCGCTGGGCATCGCCATTGATGCCGCTGTCCCCTCTCATGATGTTTTGGATTGCTTTGACAAAACTTCCTAAACTCATCTGTTACCTCTCCTCTAGTCTGGTTATGCTGCTTCATAGATCGCGCGTTTAAGGTCCTCGATCGCTTGAATGTACCCTGCTTTTCCGCCAAACAATTGGGCGATTTTTTTCGGACTGCCAATCCGGTCAAAGGGGGCGTTCTCTAAAACCCTGGTATCCTCCAGCTCACCGATACCTTCGTTCATATACTTGTCAAGTAACGCTGCCAACACTTCTTGGCAAACCTCGGAATATTTATAAAGATATCCTTGTTTTTTTACATGGTTTACCCGCTCGCTTTTGGTCAGCGGCTTCTTGTCGTACGCCACATGAAGAATCAGATCAAAGTCGTCCAAATCCTTGCTGGACTCCTCTTTTAAGGCGTCTAAGAGTACGCCCCGCTCCTGGAGTTCTTCTACAATCGCCTGCTTTTTCTCTGCACTGTTCCAAGCCTTTAGAAATTCATCCAAGCTAGCATATTCGTCCAGAATGTTGCGTCTACTGTAATCTTTGATGCTCTCGGTGATTAACTTACCGTCTTTGTCGTAGTACTGAACCCGTTCATTAAGTATTGTGACCGATACGCCCCTAACCCGATATTTGGCAGGTGGATCTCCGACTCCTCCAGGTGGCTCAAAGGGCGGCGGATCAATTGGATATCCTGGTTCATCCGGATCGTCAGGAGTGTCCGGAGGATCAGGTTCAGTCGGATCCCATCCTTCGCCGCCATCACCTCCATCGATTATCACTACGGGATCACCATCGAATTCCGGATCAGCAAACAACCTACACACATCGCGGAAATCGATGATGGTAAAATACTCTTTGCCAAAATCAGGATATAGTCTGGTTCCCCGTCCAATAACCTGTTTGAATTCGGTCATTGACTTGATGTTGCTATCAAGCACAATCAGTTGACAGGTTTTACAGTCAACACCTGTTGTCAGTAGTTTTGAAGTGGTTACAACTGCCGGATATTGCTCATGCACGTCAATAAAATAATCCAGTTGAGCTTTGCCTTCTGGGTTATCGCCGGTTATACGCATAATATATTTGGGGTTTTCGGCGACCAGATCTGTGTTTTCATTGATTAAAGCCTGCCGCATCCGTTCGGCATGGTCAATATCAACACAGAAAACGATGGTTTTGCTGTAACGCCCATTTGCTTTAAGCCACTTGGTAATGCGGTTCGCTACCGCTTGGGTTCTTTCATCAATGATGAGCTTGCGGTCATAGTCAGTTGTATTGTATTCCCGGTCCTCGATCTCATTGCCGTAGATATCGACTTGTCCTTTATAGGGCCGCCACCCTTCTAAGTCTCTGTCAAGACCAATGCGGATGACCTTATAAGGAGCTAAGAATCCGTCATCGATCCCCTGCTTCAAGCTATATGTATAGATCGGTTCGCCAAAATAGGTGATATTGCTAACTTCTTTGGTCTCTTTCGGCGTGGCGGTCATCCCGATCTGAATAGCCGAATCAAAGTACTCCAGAATTCGTCTCCACTGTGACTCCTCCTTGGCGCTGCCCCGATGACACTCATCCACAACGATCAAATCAAAAAATTCAGGTTGGAACTGCCTAAACGGTTCGTGGTCATGATCACCGGCCAATTGATGATATAGGCTCATAAAAATTTCATAGGAGCTGTCTAGTGTTTTGTCCTGAATCTTCGTCATTATTTTCTCAAAGGGCTTGAAATCCTGCTGCATGGTCTGATCGATAAGAATATTCCGGTCAGCCAAATATAGCACTCGCTTTACGGTTTCCGTCTTGAGCAATTTCCAAATAATCTGGAATGCTGTGTATGTCTTACCTGTACCCGTTGCCATGACCAGTAGTACACGGTCTTGTCCTTTGGCTACAACCTCCAAGGTTTTATCAATCGCGATCCGTTGATAGTATCGGGGTTTCTTGTTGGAAAAAGCGTCAAAGTAATCCGGTTCGGTGACGATTTTTTCTTGGGCAGTATCTAAATCCTTACCCTTTAAATAGCGCTGCCAAAGCTCGTCTGCACTCGGAAACTTCACCAACTCCAGCTCTGTTTCAGCGCCGGTAAAAAAGTCATGTTCGATAAAACCGCTTCCATTGGAAGAGTAGGCAAAAGGAATATTGAGTATCCTTGCGTATTCAATCGCTTGCTGCATACCGGCTCCAACGGAATGTTCCGCATCTTTTGCTTCAACGATGGCAAGAGGGATCTGCCCGTCTTTATGGGTAAGTAAATAATCCGCCTTTTTTCGTTTTCCCCGCTTTACAGTATTACCACGAACCAAAACCTGACCATCCGTAAAGAAGTATTCCAGCAGGATTTGTTCTTTTTTCCATCCAGCTTGTTCAATAGCGGGTGTGATAAACCGATATTTAATATCTTCTTCGGTTAACTTTCTCATGGGACACCTCCGCGCTCACAATAATGACAAGCTCGTCTATATACAGAATTTTCTTCTATTTCTTACCCCTGTTTCCCTCTTACTTTTTAAGTATAACTTTCGACTGGTTAGAAATAATTAATTGTGTAATACAAAAAAAGGGATAATTTGTCCCTTTTTTATAGTATGGTATAAAAACTTTCTCAAATTATTGTTTTGGGGCGATTTATCCCTGCTTCTCGCAGTCCGTTATTTGATTTTATTCCTCTCATCGACAAACACCACCGTAGGCTTGAAATGCTGCGCTTCCTTACTATCCATTTGGCAATAGGCAATAATTATGATCTTGTCGCCGGGATGCACCAGTCTTGCGGCAGCGCCATTGAGACATATGGTACCACTACCCCTTGGCCCTGGTATAGCGTATGAAACAAGTCTGCTACCATTATCCACATCAACCACATGCACCTGTTCATGCTCTAAAATTCCGGCCGCATCCATAAGGTCCTTGTCAATAGTTATACTACCTACATAGTTTAAATTTGCGTCAGTAACAATTGCCCGGTGTATTTTCGCCTTTAGCATATTTAAAATCATCTTTACACCTCACAATAAAAATTATCAATAAGCCTGGTTTTACCGATAAAAACGGCAACCGCCACTACTACCGACCCACCGATCTCTGCGACAGGACTTAATTCTGCTGCATCCACCACCTCAACGTAATCCACACGGGCAAGGGGTTCCTGCAACAATTCATTCATGACTAGAGCCTTGATCGCACTGACGTCTCGCTCGCCTCGACCTATTGCTTCTCTGGCGCGGCTGAGGCTTTGTGACACCACAAGGGCAGCTCTTCTTTCTGCAGGGGATAGATAAGCGTTCCGTGAACTGATCGCCAGACCATCTTCCTCCCGGATGATTGGACAGGGAATGATCTCCACATCAAACTCCAGATCACTTACCATCCGTTTGATGATTGCCAACTGTTGAAAATCCTTTTCGCCAAAATATGCTCGGTCTGGAGTTACGAGATTAAAAAGCTTGGAGACCACTGTACATACTCCGCGGAAATGTCCAGCCCTTTTTGCGCCGCACAACCCGTCTCCCAGCTTTTCGATATCTACATAGGAAAGGTTGGGGGTTTTATACATTTCAGAAACAGCAGGGGCAAAAATAAGATCCACCTTTGCCGCCCTGCACATTTCCGTATCGGCTTCCATATCTCTTGGATATTTCTCGAAATCCTCATTCGGTCCAAATTGGATCGGGTTAACGAAAATACTGACCACAACCTTGTCGTTTTCTCTTCTCGCCTTCTCAATCAGACTCCTATGACCAGGATGCAAATAACCCATGGTCGGCACAAAACCAATGGTCAGCCCTTTTCCGATCCACTCTTTTACCGTATCCCTTGTTTCCCTTTTTGTTGTAGATAACAACATACAAATCACTCCTTAGGATAACTTATCGATGATCTTCGCGTCAATTGCGAACGTCTGCTCTTTAGAGGGGAAAATCCCTGCTCTCACTTCATGCACATAATCCTGTACGCCTTGCCTCATCATTTCCCCTACATTACAAAATACTTTTACATGTTTTGGCTTGTGGCCTCCATACATGCCAAGCATATCATTATAGACCAGCACCTGCCCATCACAGCTGCTCCCTGCACCAATCCCAATCGTGGGAACACTCACGGCCTCGGTGATTTTTTGGGCGAGCGCCTCCGGAACACATTCAATTACAATGGAAAATACGCCGGCTTCCTCCAGCCTCTTGGCATCATCAATAAGCTTCTGCGCTGCATCAAGCTCACGGCCTTGCACCTTGTAGCCTCCCAGCATGTTGACCGACTGAGGAGTAAGGCCAAGATGCCCCATGACAGGTATTTGCGCCTGTACAATGGCCCGGATCTGCCTGGTTACATTTGCTCCGCCCTCCAGCTTTACAGCCTCAGCTCCTCCCTCCTGTACCAGCCGACCGGCATTTCTGACCGCATCCTCTCGTGAGACATGGTAGGACATAAAAGGCAGGTCGCTGATGACAAGTGCATTCTCCACACCTCTGGCGACCGCTTTGGTGTGATGGATCATATCTTCCATGGTGACACTCAAAGTATCTTTATACCCCAGAAATACCATGCCCAGTGAGTCGCCCACCAGTATTCCGTCTATATCGCATGAGTCGATAATTTTCGCTGTTGAATAATCATATGCTGTAAGTAGCGCAAGCTTCCTTCCTTCATCACTGGCCTTTTTAAATGTAGTTACCGTCCTTTTCACAATCATCACTCCATTAATCATAATAATTACAAATAGTCGTGCACGCTGGCTACCACTTTATTATTCCCATTTTCCTTCCAGAAACCGGGTAAGTTCCGCGTAATCCCTTTCCGGATGCTTTTTTACCGCTAGCTTAATAAGTTCCAGCGATAGCTCGCGGTAAATTTCCCGGTGTTCTCCGTTCAAAACCTCCCGATGCTTTAATACCGTTCCCAGATCGTTTCGCTCAATCGGCCCAGTCAACGATGGCAAAAAGCCCTTTTCCGAGATGTTCTCGATATTATTCATGATCAGCGGCATTAACGATTTTAAAGCGCTTTCCTCATCTATTCCGCAGGCAGTCATTAAATTGCAGCCTATATTCAACATGGCCAGAACCAGATTGGAGACCATGACATTTGCCAGGTGGTACCGGGTCTTGTTTTTGCTATTGATCACTAAAACATTGTTGCCAAGAGCAGTCAAGAGATTTCTTACTTGGTCCAGCCTGGCACCGTCACCTTCAATCGTAAACCATGCTGTCTCCAGTCCATCAAATTTTCCGTTTCTGTCGGCGAAAGCATGCATGGGATGGATGGAGTAACCCGATGCACCCCTTGACGATATGCCCGTAAACAAATCCGACGCCTTTGCCCCACTGGTATGACCGATGATTCGTCCCTTTACATCAAGCTTTTTTATTTCATTCCATACTTTTTCGATCTGGTCATCAGGAGTTGTAATAAAAATAATGCCACATTCAGCAACAAGACTACGGATACAGGGAAAAGCTTGCGTACCGGTGGTGACGGCAGCAGCATCCGCCGATTTCGGATTGGCGCTGGCATAGCCTTTAACTTTTAAACCCTTGCTCACAAAATATGAGCCTAGGGTGACCCCTACCTTACCCGCCCCCACAAAACCGATCCCAGCGTTCAAAATACCGTTCATTCCCCTTTACCATCCTTCAACACTTTACCGGCGTTAAGCGTATAAATAAGGTACAACCCCTCCATCAGAAGGTCAGGATGATAGATCATCCGTTTTTTACAGTGTCCCACGATCCCCGAAGCCAAGCCTCCTGTTACTACAATCGAAGCTGTTTTACCCAGCGCTTCCTCGATGCGCTCGGCCATGCCGTCAAGCATTGCCGCAGTCCCGTATATGATGCCTCCGCACATGCAATCTACAGTGTTTCTGGCAATCACAGGTCCTGGGCTTTGAATTTCGATTGGTGGCAGCTGTGCTGCTACAGAGGAAAGTGCCTCCAGGGATGTGGTAACGCCAGGATGGATACTCCCGCCGATAAACGCCCCTTCTTCATTGACTACACTTACTGTAGTAGCAGTCCCCAAGTCAAAAATAATCACCGGTTTCGAATATTTATCTACAGCAGCGACGGTATTGGCGATCCGATCAGTGCCCACCTGTCCCGGGCTGTCTACTAAGATATCCAGTCCGCAATTGTCCGCTGAAACCCTTAATGGTTTTACCCCACCAATGCTCTCTACCGCTGTGGCAACCGCATCCGAGACGCACGGCACTACCGAAGACATGACGGCACCATCCAAATCCAATCTGCTTTTGCCTTTAAGGGCGAAAATACCCATCATGGATACACCATAGTCATCGGCGGTCTTCTTTCGATCCGTGGCGATTCTGGAAGAAAGCACAAGCCGTCCATCCGCAAAAAGTCCAAATCCAATGTTTGAATTCCCTATATCTACAGCCAGAACTCTACTGCTCATTGACAGTTAATCGCCGCCCTTCAATGACTTTGCAGACTATATCGTAGGCCAGTTCTTCCTTGTGCTTCTTTTCCAATTCGACGGTTTTTTCACGGGAGATGATCCACACTTTGCCTTCCGTTGAGGAAAAGTTCGAAAGGTCGTTAGCAATAATCAGATCAAGATTTTTCCGCTCAAGCTTGCCAAGGGCATTATCAAACATATTCTCGCTTTCGGCGGCAAACCCCACCAGGATTTGATTCTTTTTCAATGTGCCAAGTTTAAAGAGAATATCTGTATTCTCCTCAAGTTCGATTAAAAGGTTAGAATCATGCTTCTTCAATTTAGAAGGATTAACTGTTTTGGGCTTAAAGTCCGAGACTGCGGCTGCTGAAAATACCAGATTGCTGTCGGGAAACTCGCGTAGCACAGCTTCGTACATCTCGGCAACCGTATCTACCCGGATTATTCTGATCCCTTCGGCTTCATACGGCGAATTTGCAATAATCAGCGTTACCTCGGCACCCATCTTCCGGCACACCTTGGCAAGGCTTACCCCCATCAGTCCAGAAGAAGTATTTGAAATAAACCGGATGGGGTCTATATACTCCCTGGTTGCTCCTGCTGTGATCATGACTTTTAGCCTTTTTAGCGGCTTTTCAGCTAAAAATCCCTCTACCGCATCTATAATCGCCGGTACTTTCCGCAAGCGCCCCTTCGCTTTCACACCGCATGCCAGCATCCCTTCTTCAGGTTCAATAAATAACGCTCCGCATTCTGCCAGCTTCCTCCTGTTTTCAATTAAAACGGGATTATTGTACATGTTGACATTCATGGCAGGCGCAAAAACAACCTTATCTCTAGGTGCAGCAGCAATGATAGAGCTTAACAAATCATCTGCGATCCCACAAGCGGCCTTACCTATTATATTATAGGTAGCGGGTGCAATCAGAATAAGGTCACTTTCAGTAGCTAGGGCAATGTGCGTAACCTTGTCGTGATCTTCATCCTCAAACATGTCCACATAAACCTTGTTTTTGGTTAGAGCTTCAAAGGTCAGCGGCGCAATAAATTTTGCCGCGCTTGAAGTCATTACGACTTGCACGTTATAGCCCATGCGTACCAGCCTACTTGCAATCTCCGCACTTTTGTAGGCGGCAATGGACCCGGTTACTCCGAGTACGATCTTCTTTTTCATTAATCAAGCCTCCGAACCACTCGCACTTGTTATGGCTGAAATTATAACATAGTTTTCTGTTAACGTCACGGTAGATCAATCCCTTTTTTCATCCTTGCCTGATTGGTGTCATTATGATATCATAATTATATCAATATAGTATGAAGGGAGAAAAGTTAATGGAGGAAAAGGTATTAAAAGCAAAAGCCGGGATGCCCAGGTTAATTCTGTTTATCCTTCTCTATCTAGCGGCCATTGGCCTCATTATTCGTGGGGGGATCCTCCTTGACCGACAGGTTGGTCTAGGGGCACTGCCTTTGGCCGTTGGGATTGTCTGGGTCTTAATTGGTTTTATCCCCTTCTTTGGGCTTAAGATCATCAAACCCCAAGAGGCCTTAGTGCTTACGCTGTTCGGTAAATATACCGGCACCCTAAAAGAGCCGGGGTTCTTCTATGTCCATCCTTTCTCCGTGGCGGTTAATCCCGCGGCCAAGACCCGTCTAGGTCAAAGCGGAGATGTAGACAGTAGTCCCAAGGTTAACTTGTCGAGTAGCGGAACGGCAAACCAAACC